>Ga0172370_10007212_pt1 | contig 13694 bp, 12 predicted proteins | sample LakKiv5m_FD_114538 | JGI IMG/M metagenome (GOLD analysis project Ga0172370, IMG submission 114538) | Freshwater microbial communities from Kabuno Bay, South-Kivu, Congo - kab_022012_11.5m | ecosystem: Environmental > Aquatic > Freshwater > Lake | place: Democratic Republic of the Congo...
CGATGAGAGCAATGCGAGGAATTTCGACTACCTGCAAGTCATCGAGGAGCACGGCGACCAGCTCAGCCAGGAGCTGGCAGACTCAAAGACCTCGCGCGATGTGCTGGGAAAGAAAATCTACATGATGAAACATGCGCTCATAGCCTACCTGTCCGGCCTGTGGGCGACCGTGGACACGTTGGGCTCGCTGCGCTATGGAGATGCCGATCTCATCACCGACGACCCGAAAATCATCGACAGGATATCGGGGCTGGTGGGAGAGGTGCATGCGCAGATAGGGCTTGCAGAGCATTTGTCTGACGTGCTTGCATCCGGCCTCGAAGTGCTGCAGTCCATTTACAACAACCAGCTGCAGATACTGAACAACAGGCTTGCGCTTGTTGTTGCTTACCTCACAATAATCGGCACTGCTTTGCTGGTGCCCAACACCATTGCCACCGTGATGGGCAATCCCATGTTCGAATTCCACCCGGGCGACGAAGGCTGGTACCTTGGCCTCATTGTCGGCTCAACTGTGGTGGCGACCATCTTCTCCTGGTGGGCTGTTGACAGGCTAGGGCTGCTTCCGAAAAAAGCGGATTCGGACTGAGAGCATGGCAATCCTCATCAGGAAAAACGCGCTTGCCTCCGCGCTTGCAGGCGCAAAGGCTGCGTACCCCAACGAGTTCATCTGCCTGCTTAGGGGAAAACGCGTGAAAGACGACATTGTGATAGAGGATACGCTCATTCCGCCAGGCATCATGGTCTCCGAGGGAATGTCCTCGTTTTCCGACTGGATGATGCCGTTTCTCGAGGGAATGGTGGGCACCTTCCACTCTCACCCTGACGGAATCGCGCGCCCGAGCAAGCAAGACAGGTGGCTTTACTCGCAGAAAGGAGGGGTGCATTTCATTGCAGCAAGCCCGTACCGCGCGAGCGATGTCGCGGCTTTTTTGGGGAATGGGAAGAAAATGAAGTTTGAGGTTAAAGGCTGAAGCAAAACGAATTTCGCCGCGCTTGTGCAAGAGTTTATATAGTTTTCCCCCATAATTACCCCCTACTCAGGTACTGACTTAGTTAGGTGTTTCCTTGGCTGATAAAGACGCTCCATCACATGAATTGATCCCTGAACACAAACTCCTCTCAAAGGAGGATGCTGAAAAGGTTCTTGCGGAGTTCCGCGTGTCGCGCCTCCAGATTCCGAAAATCAGGGCCAAGGACGCCGCGCTTTTGGGGATGGGCGCAAAGGTCGGGCAGATTGTCGAGGTGAAGCGCCTCGACGGCTCAGTGAATTACAGGCTTGTGGTTGAGTAAAGCTTAGCCCCAGCAACGCGAAGGTACAGATAAAATTTGCCAGGGTGTGTCATATGTCGGGAGAACTTTTGACTGCGTATTTCAAGGAGAACAGCCTGGTCAAGCAGCACCTGGACTCGTACAACAAGTTCATAGACTTGGGGCTGCAGACCATTGTCAACCGCGTGGGCATCATCCAGCCCTCAGTGGAAGGCTTTGAGCTGCGCTTCGGGCAAATCAGGATTGAGAAGCCCAAGATCATCGAGGCTGACGGCGCGCAGCGCGCGATTCTGCCCTCGGAAGCGCGCCTGAGGAACCTCACATATGCTGCACCTATTTTTCTGGAAATCGTCCCTGTTTTTAACGGCGTGGAAAAGACCATGTTCTCCGAAGTCTTCATTGGTGAATTGCCAGTCATGATCAAGTCCAAGCTCTGCTACCTCGACAACATGAGCGAGGAGGAGCTCATTGCCGCAGGCGAGGACCCTGCAGACCCGGGCGGCTACTTCATTATCAACGGCTCAGAGCGCGCGCTCACCTCGATTGAGGACCTCGCACCCAACAAGATAATGTGCACGAGGGAGAAGGACAACACACTCATCACTGCAAAAGTATTCTCAACGCGCTTCGGATTCCGCGCGCGCTCGGTTGTCGAGAGGACAAACGACGGCGCAATGCGCGTGGTCTTCCCCGCATCGCCAAAAGACCTGGCATTTACCGCGACTCTTCGCGCGCTTGGCCTTGAGAAGAAGGAGGAGATACTCGCTGCTTTCTCTGACGACAGGAACGTGAAGAACGACGTGCTTCTGAACCTCGAGGTTGACATCGTCAACAAGGTGAACGACCGCAAGACTGCCATTGAGTACATCGGCAGGAAGGCTGCGCCTGGCCAGGCAAAAGACTACCAGGAGAAGCGCGCCGAGATACTGCTTGACACCTACCTCCTTCCCCACATCGGCAACACGCCTGATGACAGGATGAAAAAGGCGAGGTACCTTTGCAAGATGGCAGAGCACGCGAGCAAGGTGGCATACAAGGAAATCCCGCAGGACGACAAGGACCACTATGCAAACAAGAGGATAAAGCTTGCGGGTGACCTGATGGAGGACCTGTTCCGCTATGCATTCCAGTTCCTTGTGAAAGACGTTTCATACCAGGCAGGCAGGGCAGACTCGAGAGGAAGGCACCTCGCGGTGCAGACACTCGTGCGCCCTGACGCGCTGACGGACAGGATAAGGTACTCCATGGCAACAGGCAACTGGATTGCAGGCCAGACTGGAGTTTCGCAGCTTCTGGACAGGACAAGCTACCTTTCCACTGTGTCGCATTTGAGGAGGATAATCTCTCCCCTTTCGCGCAAGCACCCGCACTTCAAGGCCCGTGACTTGCATGGCACGCACTGGGGCAAGCTCTGCCCGAACGAGTCGCCAGAAGGCCCAAGCTGCGCCCTTGTGAAGAACATGTCGCTATTGTGCGAAGTCTCAATCGGGGAGGACGAGAAGAACGTCGAGGAGACTGTGATGAAGCTGGGAGTCAAGCTTTAAGCGGTGATTTTTGTGAAGCGCAAAAAACTCAAGAGAAGAAAGCAGGTGCCCGCCGGGCAGCCTGGAAAAACCAGCGTTTACCTCAATGGAAGGCTTATCGGATTCCATGAGAGCGGCAAGGCGCTGATATCCGAGCTTCGCACCAAGCGCAGGAGCGGAAGCCTCTCGCCCCAGGTCAATTTCTTCTACAACCAGAAAACCGAGGACCTATTCATCAATGCTGACCAGGGAAGGGCAAGGCGCCCCTACATCGTCGTCGAGAGCGGACAGTCCCGCCTCACGCCCGTGCTTCTTGACCAGCTCACCAGGAATGAAATCACCTGGACCAGCTTGGTGAAGCTCGGCGTGATTGAGTACCTTGATGCAGAGGAGGAGGAAGCTGCATTTGTGGCTCTCAAGCCCGAGGACATTACTCCTGACCACACGCACCTGGAACTGTCGCCTTCTTCCATTTTCGGAGTTACCGTGTCTGTCCTTCCTTTCCCGGAGTACAATTCGTCTCCGAGGATTACAATGGCATGCGCCATGGCAAAGCAGTCGCTGGGCACCTACACGGTGAACTTCAACATGCGCAACGACTCGCGCGCACATATACTATATTACCCGCAGCAGCCGCTTGCGCAGACCAGGGCATATGGCTTGCTGGGATTTGCAGAGCGCGCGGCAGGGCAGAACTTCGTAGTTGCAATCACAAGCTCGTACGGCTACAACATCGGCGACGCTGTCGTCATGAATAGGAATGCCGTGGACCGCGGGCTTGGCCGCTCGGTGTTCTACAAAACTCACGAGACTGAGGAGCGCCGCTACCCTGGAGGGCAGCGCGACAAGTTCGAGCTTCCCGCAGCAACTACATCAGGCTACAGGGAGGAGTCGGCTTACCGCTTCCTTGGCGCAGACGGCATAATCTCGCCTGAGTGCGAGGCTGGCTCGCGCGATGTTCTTGTGGGTAAGACCTCGCCGCCCCGCTTCCTTGAGGAAATCACGGTTTTCGGAGTCACTGAGGAGAAGAAGCGCGAAAACTCGCTCACGCTAAAGTCTGGCGAGGGCGGAGTTGTCGACTCTGTGCTCATGAGCGACTCGCTTGCAGGCACCAAGCTTGTGAAAGTGAGGATGCGCTCGGTGAAAGTGCCTGAAGTGGGAGACAAGTTTGCCTCCCGCCACGGGCAGAAGGGAGTCATCGGGATGCTGCGCCCGCAGGAGGACATGCCCTTCACTGCAAGCGGCATTGTGCCTGACCTTATCATCAACCCGCACGCCATCCCTTCCCGTATGACAATAGGCCACCTTCTTGAGATGATGGGCAGCAAGGCTGCCTGCTACTCGGGAAAGATTGTGGACACCACGGCATTTGAAGGCGACACGGACGAGGGGATGAAAAAGATTATGAGGGAGCACGGCCTTGAGGAGTACGGGGAGGAAATCCTGTACGACGGCTTCACAGGCAAGGCTATCCAGACCAAGATATTCATCGGTGTGATTTACTACCAGAAGCTGCACCACCTTGTGTCAAACAAGATGCACGTCCGCTCGCGCGGCCCAGTGCAGCTTCTCACCCACCAGCCCACCGAAGGCCGCTCCAGGGAAGGAGGCCTGAGGTTCGGAGAGATGGAACGTGACTGCCTGATAGGCTATGGCGCATCCATGCTTCTCAAGGAAAGGCTGCTTGACGAGTCTGACAAGACCACGCTGTTCGTTTCCTCAAAGACCGGCGCAATTGCGGTGCAGGACCACACTAAGAACAGGCTGTATGACCCGCTGGACCCCTCGGCAGACGCCAAGGACATCCACGCCGTGGAAATGAGCTACGCATTCAAGCTGCTCTTGGACGAAATCAAGGCGCTTGGGATTTTCCCGAGGCTGATACTGAGAGACAAGGCTTAAGTGGGAATGGTTTGGTGTTATTATGGTTGTAACAAAAATGGTTGACCGCGTGAAGTTCTCCCTCTTCTCGCCAGAGATGATAAGGAGGGCTTCGTCAGTCAAGATAACAGTGCCTGACACATACAATGACGACTCCTACCCGATTGACGGGGGTCTTGTGGACCCGAGGATGGGAGTCATTGACCCTGGCCTGAAGTGCAAGACTTGCGGAGGCAAGATACGCTCCTGCCCCGGTCACTTTGCGCACATCGAATTGGTGCGCCCGGTCATCCACCCTGAGTTTGGGAAGGTCATACTTTTCATCCTCAAGTCCACCTGCCACTCGTGCAAGAGAATCCTTATCTCCGAGGGAGAGATTGAGGAGCTCATGGCGCACATTGACGCTGACATTGAGGAAGAAATGAGGAACAAGGCAAAGAAGAAGCAGCAGAAGTGCCCTCACTGCCAGGAGAAGATTCCGGAAATCAAGCTCATGAGGCCGACCACGTTCTCAAAGGACGCGGCAATGATGCTTCCCACCGAGGTGCGCGACTGGCTCGCTTCGGTGCCTGACAAGGACCTGAAGATGCTTGGCTTTGACCCGCAGTACGCGCGCCCAGAGTGGATGGTGATTACTGCACTTCTGGTGCCGCCGGTGTCTGTGAGGCCTTCAATTACGCTTGAGACTGGAGACAGGTCGGAAGACGACCTTACCCACAAGCTTGTGGACATCATGAGGATAAACCAGAGGCTGGAGGCAAACATCAATGCAGGCGCACCCCAGCTGATTATAGAGGACTTGTGGGAGCTCATACAGTACCACGTCACGACGTATTTCAACAATGAGACATCCAACATCCCGCCTGCTCGCCACCGCTCAGGCAGGCCGCTCAAAACGCTCAGCCAGAGGCTGAAGGGGAAAGAGGGACGCTTCAGGTACAACTTGTCTGGAAAGCGTGTCAACTTCTCAGCCCGCACAGTGATTTCGCCTGACCCGAACATCTCGATTTCCGAGGTGGGCGTGCCGCAGGAAGTGGCAGAGGAAATGACCATCCCTGTGCGCGTCACCTCCTGGAACATCGAGGAGTGCAAGAAGTATGTGAACTCGGACGTTTACCCCCGCGCAGAATACGTGGTCAGGACAGACGGCAAGAGGATACGCGTGACCGCAACGGCGCGCGAGGAGATAATGGCGACATTCGGCGCAGGCTATGTGATTGAGCGCCAGCTCATCAACGGCGACACCGTGCTTTTCAACAGGCAGCCGTCATTGCACAGGATTTCGATAATGAGCCACAATGTGCGCGTGCTCCCAGGCAGGACATTCAGGCTGAACCCCGTGGTGTGCCCGCCATACAACGCCGACTTCGACGGGGACGAAATGAACATGCACGTCATCCAGTCCGAGGAGGCGCGCGTGGAAGCAGAAGTGCTCATGAAGGTGCACAACCAGATAATTTCCCCGCGCCACGGCCACGCAATCATCAAGCCGCAGGAGGACTATGTGTCAGGCGCCTACTATTTCACGCGCCACGACACCGAGTTCGAAAAGGACGAGGCATGCCACCTGCTTGCAATGGCAGGCATTTCGCGCCTGCCCAAGCCTGACCGCGGCGAGAAGTATTCGGGAAGGCTCATACTTTCAATGCTGTTCCCCAAAGAGCTTAACATCAAGGTAAAATCCAAGCTTTGCAGGACACGCGACCCGAAGGACGACCCTGACGCAATGGTGGTCATCAAGAACGGTATATTGGTCTCAGGCGCGCTTGAGAGCAAGTCGTATGAGAACGAAATCCTGGAGCAGATTTTCCACACGCGAGGGCCTGAGGCTGCGCGCGACTTCATCGACCAGTCCACGCACATGCTTCTTGACGTGATTTCGCACCATGGACTTTCTGTATCGCTTAGGAACTACACGCTCACGCCCGAGAACAAGAAGGAGCTTCTGGACCAGCAAAGCAGCATGAAGCGCGAAATCGAGGCGGCAATCGTGCAGTACAAGAACAAGACGCTGGAACGCTCGCCGGGATTGTCGCTCAAGGAGTCGCTTGAGGAGAAAATCATGCAGATTACCTCCCGCTCCAGGGAAGCCGCAGGCACCATAGTGGAGCGCTCGATGGGATATGAGAACACGGCGCTTATCATGGCAAAGATCGGTGCGAGAGGCTCGCTCCTTAATGCCATCCAGATGGCCGCAGCAGTAGGGCAGCAGGCGGTGAGGAGCAAGAGGCTTACTCGCGGCTACCGCGGCAGGACGCTTCCGCACTTCAAGCGCGGCGACCTGGGCGCAAACGCCCGCGGCTTTGTATTCGGCTCGTTCAAGACCGGGCTTTCGCCAACCGAATTCTTCCACCACTCGATGGGAGGGCGTGAGTCGCTAGTCAACACAGCCATCAGGACTGCGCGCTCGGGTTACATGCAGCGCAGGCTGATAAACGCGCTGCAGGATATGATTGTGATGAGCGACATGTCGGTGCGCGACTCGCGCGGCGCCATCGTGCAGTTCAAGTACGGCGGCGACGGGCTGGATCCGATAAAGGCAAATGCCAAGACCGAGATAATCATGGAAGAGAAGAAAGAGGAGCACGACGCTTGAAGTTGATTATTATGGCAGTGAAAAAGAATCTCATTGATGTCGGCGAGGCTGTGGGCATTGTTGCCGCGCAGTCCATCGGCGAGCCGGGAACGCAGATGACCATGCGTACCTTCCACTATGCAGGAGTGGCAGAGCAGGTGCCGACAGGCCTGCCCCGCTTAATCGAGCTCGTGGACGCGCGCAAGGAGCCGAAAAAGCCCATCATGGACATTTTCCTCAAGAAAGAATACGCAACGACTTACGAGAAGGCGAAGGAAGTCGCAAAGGAGGTCGAGAGGACCACGCTTGACAAGGTGGCGTATGTCGATGAGGATTTTGAGAACAAGAAAATCCTCATCTCGCTTGAGCAGGCGGAAATGGACGCAGAAGGCGTCACTGTCGAGGATGCGAAGAAGCGCGTCAAGGCAATCGCAGGCTCGCATGTCGACTCGGAAGGCAATGTGATATCGGTCCGCTGCCCCAACTCCTCGCTTAGGAACATCCGCAGGCTCACAACGAAGCTTCGCGCACTCCACATCAAGGGCGTGGAGAAAATCAAGAGGACCATTGTGGTCAAGGCAAAGGACGGGACATTTTTCATAAGGACCTCAGGCTCCAATCTTGCCTCGCTTTTGAAGAACCCCAAGGTGGAAAGCGAGAAGCTTTACACCAACGACGTGCAGGAGATTGCTCGCGTACTTGGGATTGAAGCTGCTCGAAATTCGCTCATGAACGAGATAAAGCAGGTGCTGGAGATGCAGAATTTGACAGTGGACAAGCGCCACTGCATGCTGCTGGCAGACGCAATGACAATGGACGGCGAGATAAAGTCAATCGGCAGGCATGGGCTTTCAGGCGAAAAGGCAGGAGTGCTCGCGCGCGCTGCGTTTGAGGAGACCATAAAGCACCTCATAAACGCCGCGGTGAAGGGCGAGGACGATAAGCTCATCGGAGTCACCGAGAACATCATTGTCGGACAGACCGTGCCGATTGGCACTGGCCTTGTGAAGCTCAAGATGAAGCTGGGCTAGGCAGCCTGTTTTTATTTGTTTGCAATTACTAACGGGATGAAATCGGGTGTTTATAATGGCAAGGAAAAAGGCAAGTGAAAAGTCATCGGGCAACACTTTCGCGCACGCGCTGCGCCAGTGCGTGGACTCGGGAAAGGTCGAGTTCGGCGCAAACACGGGCGTGAAGCGCGCGCTTATGGGCAAGGCAAAGCTCGTGGTGGTTGCAAGCAACTGCCCTCTTGAGGTCAAGGAGGACGTGACGCGCTTCTGCAAGCTTTCAGGCGTGCAGGTGGCAGTGTTCGAGGGGACCTCGATGGAGCTTGGCACCATTGCGGGAAGGCCGCACCCGGTGTCCGTGCTCACAGTCTACGACGTTGGCAACTCCAGCATAATGGATTTTGCAGGGGCATAATTCCATGATTGAGCTTTCGAAGGACGACCTGAAGTGCATAGAGGAGTTCGAGACGCAGACAGGCGCCGCAGTGGTGGACTGCCTGATTGCGGACGCCGCTGTCGCCTTCATCGTAAAGCAAGGCGACCTTGGCCGGGCAATCGGCAAGAAGGGCGCCAACATCACGCGCGTGCGCCAGGCGTTCGCGCGCCAGGTCCTCGTGTTCGAGGACTCGCCGGACATGGAGCAGTTCATAAGGAACCTGTTTGGCAGCATTGCTGTGAAGAATATAAATGTTCATGAGAAAAGCGATTCCAAAATCGCCTATGTCACCGTGGATGAGCAGGACCGGGGCACGGCGATTGGAAGGAACGGGGACAGGATAAAGGTGGGCCGCTCACTCCTGCAGAGGAGGTTCGGCTGCGACCTGAGGCTGGTCTCGAAATAATCTCGTGAAGTAATGTTTACGGAGGAGTTGTTTATGGGAAGAGGGGAATTGTCTGGAAGGTCAATAAGCCGCAAGAGGCAACGCCAGCGCTGGCTCAAGAAGACCTGGAAGCGCAAATCGCTTCGCCTCAAGGAGAAGTATGACCCTATCGAGGGCTCGCCGATGGCAAAGGGGATTGTCATCGAGAAGAAGGCGCTTGAGCAGAAGCAGCCCCACTCTGGCTTGATAAAATGCGTCAAGATACAGCTTGTGAAGAACGGGAAATTCGTAACCGCATTCGCACCGCGCTCCGGCGCGATTAACTACATCGACGAGCACGACGAGGTCACGATTGACGGGCTGGGCGGCTCGCAGCGCGGCCAGATGGGCTCGATTCCCGGAGTGAGATACAAAGTGATAAAGGTGAACGGCGTGGACCTGCAGATGCTTGTCCAGAAGAAGAAGGAGAAGCCCAAGAGGTAAGCGCGCGCAGGAGAGATGTTTTTATGGTTGATGAGAAATTGTTTGGAAAATACGACCTGTCCGAGGTCAAAGTCACTGACCCGTCATTCGTGGCATACGTGAATTTGTCCCCTGTCAGCATGCCGCATTCGCACGGAAGGCATGCCAAGAAGCAGTTCGGCAAGGGCAAAGTGAACATTGCCGAGAGATTGGCGAACAAGCTCATGCGCGGAGGCACAGGCGAAAAGACGTCTGGAAAGGTCATCCGCACCGACGGACGGCTGCAGGGCAAGAAGGCGCGCGTCATGGGAATGGTGGAAGATGCGCTTCAAGTCGTAGCAACCCGCACCAAGAAGAACCCAGTGCAGGTGCTTGTGGATGCTGCGCAGAACGCCGCCCCGCGCGAGGACTTTACCCGCGTGTCCATGGGAGGCGTGTCCTACCAGGTCGCAGTCGACGTTTCTGCCTCGAGAAGGCTGGACATGGCGCTTCGCAACATCGCGCTTGCAGCAATCATGGGCGCGTTTGACAAGAAGAAAACGCTTCCAGAGGCGCTTGCGGATGAAATCGAGCTTGCAGCCAAGAACGACTCCAACCTGTCCTACGCGATAAAGAAGCGCGACGAGACGGAAAGGATGGCGCGCTCGTCAAGATAGAGCGCGACAGCTGGTCGCGCAGCAGCGCGAACGGATGGCGCGCAGTTCAAGGTAAGGTTCTTCTTTTTTCTTTTCCTTTTTCTGTTTTTATTTTTCAACGATTAGCGCGAGCCACACTTTATTTAAAAAATGAACACATAACATAATTCCAGTGAGATTATGCGCGTTTCCTACAATCATCCTGTGCAGCTTTCCGTGAAAGAGGAGCGGAAGCTGCTTTCCGCATTTTACAGGCAGATGGGAAGGCAGCCGCGCGAGGCTGTCCCGCTGCAGGCAAGGGAGTTTGAGATTACCCCAAAACAGCGCAGCCAGCGCGAGATTGAGCTTATTTCCTTCCTGAGGTTCAACCCGTGGCGAGAGGAAATCCTGAAAGCAACCTGCGAGCGCGCCAGGATTGGGAATGAAGCGCGCAACATAGGGATTGGGATTGTGGTTTGCGGGGCCATCACCTGCTTTGCCAGCCCCATGCTCGGGGCAGGGATAATTGTGGCAGGCACAGTAATGGTCATTGCCGGCGCAAGAAAACTGGAGCGCATCAAGGCTGTTGAAAGCATTTGGGAAAGAGTGAAGAGGAGCGCGGAAGCGCAAATTTCTAATTAGTGCCCCGCGCCCAGTGTGCTTTTCTTCCTTCTTTTTATTGCAAAGGTGAGTAGTGCGATTGCCATGCTTGCGCTAATCAGGCGTGAAAAATAAGGAAAGCAGAGAAAAACAAAAAGCAAAAATAAAGAAAAAGGAAAAACTGGGCGCTGCGCTTAAGCGTCCAGGAAGTCGTTCGGGGTTGGCGGGTCAGGCTTGTCGCCCTTCCTGGTGCGGATCTGCTTCACTATCTTGAGAAGCAGGTCCTTGGGCAGCGGCTCGTAGCCTGCGTATTCCTGGTAGGGAATGCCCCTGCCTTGCGTTGCAGAGCGCAATTCGTTCCCGAACCCGAACATCTCGGCCACAGGCAGCTTCACAATCACAGTTGCAGCTTCGCCTTCCTGCTCCATGTTGATGAGCTGGCCGCGCCTGCCCTGGATGAGGGTGATGACATTGCCCACATAATCCTGCGGGCAGAGTATGGTCACCTTCTGCTTGGGCTCCTGAAGCGTTACGCCTGCGTAAAGCATTGCCGCATAGATTGGGCGCTTTGTCGCCGGGATGATTTGCGCAGGGCCGCGGTGCACCGGGTCCTCGTGGATGGTGGCGTCGGTTATGCGCACCTTCACGCCCACAACCTTCTCCTTTGCAAGAGGCCCTGAGTCCATTGCCTCCTCAAACCCTTGCAGCATAAGCTCGGTTATCTCGTTGAGGTACTGTATGCCGCGCGTGTCGTTGAGGAAGATGTTCTTGTTGTAGATGTGAAGGACAGACTTTGCCTCGTCGCGGTCCATGCCGCACTCCACCAGCGTCTCCACAAGCGCCTTGCCCTTGGGCTTGCCGTCCGGGATTTTGCCTTCCACCATTGCGTCGTAGACGGACTTCTCTATCGGCTCCACGATCATCTTGAGCTTGGTGTGCTTGTTGGGCGACTTTCCTTCGATGGGCCCTGCTTTCCCGGAAATCATTTCGCGGTAAACCACAATAGGAGGCGAGGTCACTATGGGGATTCCCTTCTCCTTTGTTATCTTGTACTCTATGATTTCAAGGTGCAGCTCGCCCATTCCCGAGATAAGGTGCTCGCCTGTCTCGTGGTTGATTTCCACTTTGAGCGTGGGGTCTTCCTTGCCAAGCTGCCTAAGCGCCATGATGAGCTTTGCCAGGTCCTTGGAGTCCTTTGCCTCGATGCTCTTTGTGACGACAGGCTCCGAGTAGTGCTTAATTTGTTCGAATGGCTGGATCTTGTCCGTGGATACTGTTTCACCGACGTAAACGTCGCGCAGGCCCACCAGGCCCACGATGCTTCCTGCCAGCACGTTGTCCACCATGACGCGGTCCTGGCCCATGTAGATTGCAGCCTGCTGCACCTTCTCAGTGGTAAGGCGCGAGGCGAGGAACAACATGTCGCTTTTCCTTATGGTGCCTGAGAACAATCGCACCACTGCCACCTCTCCTGCATGCGGGTCGTTCACCACGCCGAAGCACACGCCGATTGTCTTGCCGTTCGGGTCGCATGCAAGCATGGCCTTGCCCTCGGGCGAGGCGATGTCGCCTTTCCAGATGACCGGGATACGGTATTGCTGTGCGTATTTTGGATTGGGAAGGTGCTCAATCACCATGGCAAGCAGCACCTCGTCAAGCGGAGATTTTGCCACCAGCTCCTTGTGCTCGCCCTTCTTGCAGTGGTTGTAGATGTCGGTGAACTTGATGTTGAACTTCTTCATGGACTTTATCGAAACCGCCCACTTGTGGAAGGCAGAGCCGAATGCCACGTTGCCCTTGGCAACGCCTATCATCCACTCCTCCTTCTTGTCCGCGGGGGAGTATTGCTCGATGATCTTGTTGAGCCCGTTTATGATTTTTATGAGCCTTGCCTGCATTGCGGCATCGTCAAGCTGCAGCTCGTTTATCAGCCTGTCTATCTTGTTGATGAATATAGTGGGCTTTGCCTTTTCCTTGAGAGCCTGGCGCAGCACTGTTTCAGTCTGGGGCATGATGCCCTCCACGCTGTCAACCACGAGAACGACGCCGTCAACCGCGCGCATGGCGCGCGTCACGTGACCTCCGAAGTCCACGTGCCCAGGTGTGTCGATGAGGTTGATTAGGTAGTCCTTGCCGTCCTGCTGGAAGGCAAGCGAAATGTTTGCTGCCTTGATGGTGATTCCTCTTGCCTGCTCCTGCTCGTCAAAGTCCATCATGCGCTGCTCGCCTGCAAGTTCCTTGCTGATAAGGCCTGCGCGCGCAACAAGAGAATCAGTCATTGTCGTCTTGCCGTGGTCCACGTGCGCGACAATGGCGATGTTGCGCACATTGTCGATGTTGTTCATCATTTTTACGACTTCTTCGACGACATATTCCTTTCGTACCATATTACAACCTCTGGGTAAGTCTGATATACTGACCTTGCGAAAAATCAGCATCAGAATGCTAAAGCGTGGCACTATTTCGCCCTGAAGGGTTTAAAAGTGTTTCCGCAGGCGGCAGCGCCGAACCAAAACCTCGCGCTTAATAAGCCGGCTCGCAAAAAATCTTCTGGTGAGAGAATGAAATTCGCATTTGCCATGATTGCAGTCGCATTCGCAGCAGCGCTTTTGCTTGCAGGCTGCGTTTCCCCGCCTGATTTGCCCCCAGCCCCGCCGGGGAACGATTCTCCTCCTGCGCCTCCGAACGATGGCACGCAGCCGCCTATTGCCTGTTCAGCTGATGCAAAAGTGTGCCCAGACGGAACTGTGGTGGGAAGGGAAGGCGCAGACTGCCATTTTGCCCCATGCCCTGCAAATGGAACGTTGGCAATGACTAAGGGGCTTTGCGAGTCTGCGCGCGGAAGCTGGAATGGGTGCGCGTCAGCATGCAGGGGCGCGCCTGAAAACACCGCCTGCACATTGCAGTGCGTGCAGCAGTGCGAGTGCGGGGGAATTGAC
>Ga0172370_10007216_pt1 | contig 13686 bp, 8 predicted proteins | sample LakKiv5m_FD_114538 | JGI IMG/M metagenome (GOLD analysis project Ga0172370, IMG submission 114538) | Freshwater microbial communities from Kabuno Bay, South-Kivu, Congo - kab_022012_11.5m | ecosystem: Environmental > Aquatic > Freshwater > Lake | place: Democratic Republic of the Congo...
CCTCCAGGACTACAACAAATACTTTCCTGGCCAGCAGGCCGCATGCAGGGAATATGTTGACAAGGTGGTCATGCCCTACGTCAAGAGCGAGCTTAAGCTGAGCAAGTAATCCCAGTGTTTTCCATGGCCTTTTTTGACCTCTTCCTAGGCGCATTGCTCGCCTTCGCCGCGACCACGGCAGGCGCGGCTCTCGTGCTCCCTGCCAAGGCGCTGAAAGACAGCATGTATGCGCTCCTCATCGCATTCTCGGCAGGCGTAATGGCGTACTCCGCATGGGAAATGTTCCTGCAGTCAATCAAGCTGATGGGCATCGCGCCCACGCTTGGCTGGCTGGCCGCTGGCGCATTCCTTTTCTACATCATCGACAGGCTGCTGCCGCATGCGCACGCGTTCGTGAACAGGGTGCCGCACCACACGCTGCCGCACGAGAAGAGGAAGGCTGCGCTCCTGGCAGGCACCATCACGATACACAACATCCCCGAAGGGTTTGCAATCGCATCGGCATTCGCTGCATCATCCCCGCTTGGCTGGCTGGTGGCGACCACAATCGCAGTGCAGGACGTGCCTGAAGGGCTGTTTGTCTCGGCCCCGCTCACTGCGTACGGCATTGGCAACAGGCACTCGTTCCTCTGGGGGGCGTTCTCAGGGCTTGTGGAATTCCTTGCGGCAATATTCGGCTTCCTGTTCCTCTCAGTCATTGTGGCGGCGACCCCTCTTGCGCTCGCATTCTCCTCTGGCGCCATGTCATTTGTCACGTTTTCCGAGCTCCTGCCCGATTCGTTCCGCGCAGGCAACAAGCTGCAGGCAGCCGCCGCCTTCGTCGCAGGAGTTGCGCTGGCCTACGGGCTCGCACTGATTTTCGCGCTCCCCAAGTAGTCAGAACACCTGGTCAGCCAAGTCCTCTCGGTTGGTGGGCCCGAAAAAATCCCACCAGAACAGCCGCTTCATCTCCTCCCCTTTCACCTGCGTTATCTCGCAGGAAAGCGCTGAGCCGACGACCACGGAAAGCTCCTCAGCCTGGTGGCGCGCGCGGGAAACAGCCTCCTCCTTTGTCCTTCCGGGCGCGGTGGTGGAGAGGTAGAACACCACCTCAAGCGGCTTTTCGCCCGTGGTGAGCTTCTCCATCTGCCTGCCCCACATGGCAATCTCGCGCTCCAATCGCGCCCTCTCAGGCTCGTTGCCCTTGCCGTGCGCCAACTTCTCGCGCCGCGACTCCGCCAGGCTCCTCTTTTCCCTCATCTCGTCAAGCTCTGAGCGCAGGGAAAGCGGGCAAACCAAGCAGCACACCTTGAAGGGGAATCCCGAGGATGAAATGGCTTTTTCGAACATCTTTCCCGCCTGCGCTGCGCCCCCTTCCGAGGCGGACTCGTAGAGGTGCGCCGTGAGGAAAACAGTGGCAAGGAAGCTGCCCGCCTCCTTGCCCACAATGACGTCCTGCGAAGGGGGTATCTCGAAATTCCTGCCAGCCTCCACCAATTTCGCGCCCTTTGCAAAATAGGGGTAGATTGCATAGCCGTATTTCCAGAAAAGCAATGAAAGGAAAAAGAATAGCGCGCCTGCTGCGGCAGCGGGGGCCGAGCCGAAAAAAAGGCTTGCAGCAAGGCAAAACAGCCCTCCTGCGAGTGAAAGCACGGTGTAGATGCGGTTTTCACCCTCCACGCAAAAATTCGGGCGAGCAAGCGTTTAATACTTTCGCCGCACGCTCACTGCGGCGGCAGGCATTTTGCAATGAAGTCCTTGCCAATCTGATTTTTGGTTATCTGCTGCCCATCAATATATTCTATGTATGTGAAGCCTATGCTCTTGTAGTCGAGGACGCCAGGGGATGTGCTTGAGTTTTGGCAGACTGAGGATGCGCCGCCAAGCTGCCTGCCAGCAGAAGCGCCAGTAATCGACAATATTGCCCAGTCGCATGCTGTGCCAAACAGGCTGCTCATTGCAAAAGATTTTTCTTCGCCTGGAGCAAGATAGTAGAAATCGCTTATGTTTGAGAAGCACGCTGCACCGCAGTTGGTGCCGCAGAATATTGAAATGTTGGTTCCGTCCCCTCCGATGATGGAAGATATCCTTATCGGATAGACTCCGCTGTTCTTCACGCGAAGATATGGATAAATATAGTTGTCAGAAATCCTTAGCCTGGCTCCGCTCTCCACAATCGAAATCGGCGACGCGCTTCTCCAGTATGCCTGCGACTGCGTGAGCTGCGCATCCGACGCCATCCCCGGAAAGAACCCAAGAAGCGCGACTGAAACAAGCGCGACGATTAGTACAACTGCTAGGAGAACTAGGTACTCCGTCGCGCCCTGCGCGTGCATCTTCCGCATGCCTGCTTGCCTCAGGCAATCCTTTTAGAGGTTTGCGCGCGAACTTCGCACGGTGGTAAGATGCTCACGCTTGACAATTACAATTTCAAGGGAAAGACGGCATTCGTGCGCGTGGACCTCAATTCACCAGTGGACGAGAAAACGCTTGCCGTTGAGAAGGGCGAGAGAATATCCGGGCATGCAGAGACGGTGCGCGACCTGTCTGACTTAGGCGCGCGCGTGGTGGTGCTTGCGCACCAGGGGCGCAAAGGAGACTACGACTGCATCTCGCTTTCGCAGCACGAGCTGCTGCTTGGGGGCGAGGTGAAAAAGCCAGTGAAGTTCGTGGACGACGTGTGCGGCAAGAAGGCAAAGGATGCCATCCGCGCGCTTAAAGACGGAGACATTCTGCTTCTTGACAACGTACGATTCCTGGATGATGAAACCAAGTACAAGACGATTGAGGAAAATGCCAAGGCAACGCTTGTGAAGGAGCTTTCCCCATACTGCGATGTCTTTGTATTGGACGCATTCTCGGCGGCGCACCGCGCGCAGGCGTCCATTGTGGGCTTTTACAAAAAGCCAGTGGTAGCGGGCAGGGTGATGGAGCGGGAGCTTGCCGCGCTAAACAAGCTCCGCGAGCCTGCGCACCCCTCTGTTTTCATATTCGGCGGAGCAAAGGCCGACGATTCCATAGGCATATTGGAGCACTTCCTGTCCGAGGGCAAAGTGGACTCTGTGCTTGCCTGCGGCGTGCTTGGCGAGCTTTTCGTGCTGGCGTCAGGCAAGGAGCTGGGAAAGACGCTGGATTTCCTGAAGGAAAAGAAGGCGATTGACTACTTGCCAAAAGCGCGCGAGCTGTTGGAAAAATACCCGGGCAAGATACTTTTCCCGCAGGACGTGGCAGTGGATGAGAGGGGCAAGCGCAAGGAGCTTGACATCAGCGCGCTTCCCTCGCAATACAGCATAATGGACATCGGCAGGAAAACAGTGAAGCTCTACGAGGCAAAAATTGCTGGCGCGAAGACGGTGATGATGAACGGGCCTGCCGGCGTGTATGAAAAGCCCGAGTTCGAGTACGGCACGCGCTCTCTCCTCAAAGCGATTGAAAAAGGCGGGGCATTCTCGGTATTCGGCGGCGGGCACACCCTGTCCGCGCTTGAGAAATTCAAAATAGACAAGGCGAAGCTGGGCTATGTCTCGCTTGCTGGAAAGGCGCTCATTGAGTACCTGTCAGGCGAGGAGCTTCCAGGCGTGAAGATAGTGGAGGACAATTCGCCTGAAGACAAGGGCTGCGGCTGCTGCTAGGCGAAGCCGATGCTTTCGCAGATGGCGCAGGATGCCGTTGCCTGGCTTGCGCCAAGGGAAAAGAAAAAAAGGCTAGCGCGCTTGCGCTAAAGAGAATAAAAAATAAAGAAAAAGGGAAAGCCTAGATGCTCCTGTCGCTAAACCTGCTGCGGTTCGTGCGCACCTGGCCGTTCGGCAGGTACTTGTCCGCAAGCAGGTACATTATGTGCTCCTTTGGCACATATGGCATCTCAGCCACCTTCGGGACATCAAGCTTCCCAGTCCTGATATAGGAGGTTGCCTTGTCCTCCAGGATCTTGTTTTCCTTCCTGATGGGCTGGTAAGGCACGCCTTTTGCGATTATCACGGTGCCGATTATTTTGTTGTCGGCGCCGTAGACATCGACGTGTATGCCGTCGTTTTTTTCATTGTGGGTTATTTTGCTCACGCCCGCCATGCCCATCTTCAGGCTGATGATGTCCCCGTCGTTCTGGCGCAATATGCGAAGTTGCATAGTGTCCTTTTCGCCAGGCACTTTGGTGAGGAACGAGAAAAGGTTGAGGCCGGTGCCAAGCACAGGGTCAAACACCCTGCCTGCCTTCTTGTTGCAGCTCTCAATCACTTCCAGGCCATTGGCGTATTTGGTCAGGGGAACCTGCACTGCCGCAATGCCTGTGGTGTCCTTGGCATCGCCTGCCTTAAGGCGGTAATAAGTCGCAAGCACGCCTGTTGGCGTCACTATGACTTGCGTGCCTGCCCTGCCTGGCCTGCCAAGCTTGTTGGATATTGCGCATGTGTCAAGCCCTACAGTGCCCAGCGCCACTGCCATGTCTCCGCGCGCCTTCCTAAACACAGTGTCTCCTATGGAGTATTTCATCACGGTGTCCTGGACGTACATGGCGTCGGTTGTGGTGTAGACTATTGCCTGCATGTCCGAATAGCCTGCCCCGCCGGTGGGCTTGCTGAGTACCTTGAAGTCCTTCACGCTGGCCTCCGGAGCCATGGGCTTCTCTTCAGTGATTGCAATTTCTATCTGGCGCCTGCCGTCGCTCCTGTACGCGAAAAGGTTGCTCTTCAGGCTTATCGCAGCATCGTTCTGCGGCACCATCTTGAAAGGCACCTTGATGGAGTATGTCTTCTTCATCTCGGGTATTACCCACAGTGCGTATGCAGAGTCCTTTACATTTTCCCATACGCCTGCAAGCCCGTACCTGTTCCTGTTTATTATGTAATCGTCCTGCGTGGCAAGGCCATCATGTTCCTTCACAAACATCTTCCTGGTGGTGTCGTTCACCAGCCTCACCGAGCCTCCGCTCACTTCCGGGACTATGGCATTGGCCAAAAACTCCAGGAGCTGCTTTGAGGTGACAATGCCGACGTTGACGGTGTCGTTCTTGCCGAACAGGCCTATATTGCCAATGGCAAACTCGCTGGTCGCGGTGCTCAATGGCGCGCTCCAGTATGTCTTGCCGTAAAGCGCGGTTGCAACTGACTTGGATGGCACGAAGTAATAGTTGTCCTCGTTTTTCCTCTTGCTCGTGTTGTTTATGAGAATTCCGACCTGCGAGGCGCTGTCTGCGGCAGTGGAGGTGCCCCCCACCCTTGCGCCGCCCAGCCCGACCTTGATTTCGTAGTTTGCAACGTCATAGTTGACAGCCGGCACTGGTTTCTTGGGCGCCGTCTGGACCTCTGCCGGGCCCTTGCATGCAACAAGTATCCCCCCGCCCATGGTTGCCACGCCTCCCCAAAAAAGGGCGCGCCCGACAACATTATTTTTGACGGATGCCCCTGCCTGGTCGTTCGCCGGGGCAACATAGTTGGTTTTCATCTTCATATTATCCACCTCTTAAACACAATTAACTTCTTTCTAACACCATCTATTTAAAAACATATCTTCCAACTTTCTAAAACATCAACGGAGTTCATTCCTTCTTCCCGCCCAGCGCCCTGCAGTAGCCTTCGAAATACTGCTTGAGGTGCGCCAGCGTGTATTCCCCCCAGGCATCCCCCTTGGGGAACTTCTTGGCGATTATCGCCTCCAGCTCCGCAATCGTCCCGGCAATCCTTGCGCTGTCCTCTGCAAGCGTCCCTGGCGCCATCGCGTTTATCGCCTTGTAGCACTCGTCCACCGTTGCATCAAGGCTGTCCTTGAGCTTTTGCGGCACCGAGATTTCCTTCTTTACCGGCTCTTGCGGCGCCTCTACCGAAGCTTTTGGCTGCTCGGCTGGCTTTTCAAGAGTTTCCACCGGCGTTTTCGGCTGCTCGGATGTTTCCACCGATTCTTTCTTCCGCTCGCCCGGCTTTTCAATTTCCACTGGAGTTTCCGGCACTTTCTCCCCTGTTTCTGCAGCCTGGTTATCTTTGGCAGCCGTTTTATCAACGTTGCTACCCGCCATATCAGGATATGCAGCCTTTGTGCTGTTGTAAAATGAAACAAGCCCCTCGTCTCCGCTTGCCTGCACTTCCCTGCCAAGCTCCTCCCTCTGCCCCTGCGTCAGGTCAGCGTACTTGTTCACCCTATCATAGAGCGCATCAACGTCGGCTGTGCCCGCATTGCCTCCAATCGCGGCAGCCGGCGTCTCTCCCGTCTCCTGCTTCACTTCCTTTTTGGGAGCTTCAGTTTCAGCCGACTTTGCCGGAGCCTTGCCAAAATACGCTGCCCTGGTGCTATTGTAAAGAGAAACAAGCCCCTCGTCGCCACTTGCCTGCACATCCTTCCCAAGGTCCGCCCTTTCCTTCTCTGTAAGGTCGGCATATTTGTTCACCTTGTCATAAAGCGCGTCAGCAGCGCCGGTGCTGCCTGCATCCTTTGTGCTGGCAGGCTCAGGCACGCTAACTTCGCGAGTTGCCTCTTCCTCGCGCGCCTGCGCCTTGGCGGGAGCAACTGCGCCGAATGCGTGGTAGTTGGTATTGTCCATCTTTTCAGCAAGCGATAGCGCCCTTTCCCTCGCTGCGCCTTTCAGCGCTGCAAGCGTGGGGTATTTGGCTGCAAATGCGGCGCTGTCAGATGCGCTCGCCATCGCCTTCTCGGCCATCACCGGCTTTGAGAAAAGCGCGACGGCGGAGGGAACGGCAACCGCGGCGGCAATCACTAGAACTTTTGAAATCCTCATATTTACACCATTTCTGACCTTTTATAACACATTCCCTTTTTAAATGTATGTATCTTCGTGGTAAAACAAGTAAGCGCCATTGCCCCTTCTTTCTTCACAGGAGCGCCAAATCCAGCAAACACCTTTATATAATCCTTCAAGCATATCGTTGCCGGTGGTAAGTTGTTCCTCTTCCAAAACAGTTCAACGCTGGCCGCTCCCAAATCCTCGCAAAACGATGTAGCAAGCCTAATCAATGCGCAGAATGACCTGATGAAGCGCTCTTCTCCTGAAAAAACCTCCAAGGCTGCCCTTACAAGCTCGCTCTACAGCGTTTACGAAGTATGCGATGCCATCAAGATAAACGAAGGCAATGCCTTCTCTCCTGTGCAAAAAAAGGAGTTTTTCAGCTTTGTCGAGACCTGGCTGCCATGGGCAGACAAGGCCCTCAAGGCAAATTCCGGCGCACTGGAAAAGGGGGTGAAGCCAATCCTGGAAAACCTGCTCAACGACATCTCCTATGAACGGCTGTTTTACAGCAACCTCGGCTCAGTTTACAGCATGTACGGGGACTACTCGGGCGGCAAGCCGCTTTCGCAGCCGCAGGCCGAGATGTTCGCCTCGTTCCTCACGAAAATGGCGGACAAGTCCGTGATGAACTACTACCAGTGCAGGCTGCTGGTCGAGGCAATGATGGAAGTCGTCTCGGGCAGGAGCCCGGACAACTGGAATTTCACATTCCCCAACAAGGGCGCGGCGGAATTCGCGGAAAACGTCCTCAAAAAAGAGCTTCCGCCAGGCTTCAAGGCAGAGAACATAATAGTGACAAAGACTTCAGTCGCGTTCTCGCTTGCGCAGACTGAGGCTACTGATAAGGGTGTAAACGATTTCCTCTCCCCGCCAATAACCGTTGGCGCGCAAAACAAAAAAGCAAGCCCCGCAGGCGTGCAAACGGACGGGGTTACCCAAATGCCTTCTTTCTCAAGATTATTCATCATCAAAGAAGTCAAATCAACCGGATACACTTCTGACAAGAAATCAGCGCTTGGCGCTGCTTCCGACCAGCCCGCAAGCTATATGGAAAAAACCATGCAGCAGACGGTATCTTCAGCCGTCTACTATGGCAATAACTACGAATCTGACAAATACCTGTCAAAAGCCATTGCCAAAAAGCAGGTAGAATCGCTGATTTATGACTTGGCAAGGCGCTTTGGCTATACCATACCCCCTGACACGCTTAATGCCTGGCTTGCCAGCAAAGAGCCTGGCAAGGGCCAGGAGTTCTTGGGAAAGCTCCATGACGCCAAAATAAAATTCAATGTCACTGGCAGCGCAGACATGGCGGTATTTTACAACGGGGAGAACGAGGGTGTATGGGCCCCTGCAGGCGCCAAGAACGGTGCGCTTTCAGGGCAGCGATCAAGCCTGGTGATCGAATGCCTGGCAGAAACCAACGCAATGATCCAAAATTCCGGCGCCGACAAAATCGGGTTTGACTTTTCCGTCGAGCCCCAGGCCAAACTGCATGTTTTCCAGGATTTCACGCCAGGGCAGGTAAAGAATCTCGGCCTGTCAAAATACGGGTATAAGGCAGGCGAGGGGGCTGCACACATGACTGCCCTTATGACTTATCTTAAGCTGCTGAAGGATGCAAAGCCGGCCAACCTCGAAGTGACAAAAGACGGCACCATCTCAAACCCCAACAAAATTCAGCCTATATACAAATTCAAAGTAGGCGAAAATACACTCACGTTTACGCAAACAGAGAAGGATGACGCAACAAAATACTACAACAAGCTCATTAGCTCAGGCGCGGTTGTGCTGGATGGGGATGGGTACAAGGCAGGCAACATAGACCTTCTCAACAAATACTTCAGGCGAATGACGGGCGACCCGTCCCTCAACGGCAGGCCTGGCGCCCCTGAAGGCATGATTTTAGAGGGCAAGGTTGCAAAGAGCGAAAAAGACGTTTCCATACCTGCAAACATCGTCTCGCGCGCAATGACAGAATCAACCGAGGTTCCGGGCAGGTCTGTTTCATTCGGTTACGAAGTCACGGCGCGCCTGGGCATCACCACTGAAGTGAAAGGCAATCAGGTCATTCCCACTGCAGACTATAAGATAAACGGCGTCAAAATCCCCTTCAACGACCAGAACGGGACGGTCGAGACGGAAAAGAACGGCGACCGCACGGTGGCAATCGCATCCACCAAGGACGGCAGCATCAACTCGGGCTACGCGTGGCAGACGGTGAAGGTGGAAGTGAAAAAGCCAGTATTCCAGATTGAGCGCTACACCAGCGGCGGCGAGGTGAGTTCGCAGTATGTCGGCACCTATTTCCCATTCCCGTTCACCGCATACAGCCTGACCAAGGCGGGCAAGGATGAGGAAAATACAACGATAACACGCAAGCCAATCAACTCCATGCTGTGCTTTGGCGTGCGGACAACGGACAAGGCGCTCAATTATGCGCCCAAGTACCTGACTTATCCTGGCGAAGTGGTGGTCAAGAAAGACGCGCCCACCTACAAGCTCGGGAACGATTACGTGGTGGTGGACCGCGACCTTTACTACCGCGGCGAGAAGTTTGACGATACAAAGAAGTACGAGCTGTACAAGACGCAGTCCGACCTGGAAAAGCTTGCAAGAAGCGGGGTGGTCGCGCTATTTGTCCAGCCTGCCACTGGCAAGGGGGCATGGGTCAAGCTCGACGGCAGCCTGGTGGATGAGAAGACGCTTGATGGCCTGAAGGACCTTGGGCCAAACGAAGGCGCAACGGACGTCTTATACGGGCCGAAAACATTCGCGCAAAAGACCGTGGCTTCCTTCCTAAACAATCCAAACTACACGATACGGGCAGATGCTTCAAAAACAGGCGAAGCCCCGAACATCGTGGCAAACGAAGGCGACAGGTACCAAGCATCCCACCTTCCGAACGCAATCGTGGTGGAGTCCAAGAAAGACGGATGGCTTGCGAGCCAGCACATAATCGCCAAGGTGGAAGTCGACCCAACCAACCCGAACAAGGCAAGCGTGGTGAGGCTGGACGGCAAGAGCATAGGCGCGCTTGACATTTCACTCACAGGAAAGCCGGATTTGGCCGGCAAGACGCGCTTTGAGAAAAAGGACCTTAACATGAAATGGGAACGGGCAAACGAGCTTAAGATGCAAGGCCAGATGGGCCTGCTCTCGGAGTGCGGCCTTTTCCTGTTCAAGCCCCGCGAGGAAAAAGAGGGCTTCACCTACCTCACTTACATCCCGCGCACCAAGAACATAGCCAAGGTGGTGGGCTACATATATTCAATGCCTGATTTCTTCAAGTCGCGCGGAGTGGAAAGGGCAGAGGAGTGATGGAGGGATTTTGATGTTCTTGTTCCAAACTGAAGCCATGGTGGCCGGAGCGCAATCTGGCGTTGCCGCAAAGCTCCAGGCCATCCCTGCGGATGTCGTGCAGAGGATTGCTCTGCGCAGCCTGACTGCGGATGACCGCCTTTCCCTGAATGCAGCGAAAGGCTGGCTTTATGCAGCTGGCGGAGACCCTGCCCAGCTTCTCACCTCGCTTGCGGCGATTTGCAAGGACAAGGGCGCAAGCCTGGAAACAAGGCAGGCTGCGGCATTCTTCTACGGGAACAGCATCAACACCCTGGATTGCCAGGAGCTCAAAGTGGTTGGCGGCGTGGTGAGCACCGTGCTCAAATCAGACAAGCTGTTCGTTTCCCTCATGGCGCAATTCAACGACAGGGGGCTTGCGAGGATAGGCGCATACGGCGCAGAAGAGCAGTTCGGGGCAATTGCACCTCTCCAGGCAGAAGGCGCAGCATCCAAGGGCGCCGGGGTCAACCTTGGCTTGCCCGCATCCGTGCCAATGAGCACCTCCTATGGCGCCACCAAGGTCTATTTCGATTACAACCCGCAGTTTGTCAACCCGCCTGGCATAAGGCTGTCAGCATCACTGCCGACAAACATAGACTTTTCGCTCAGCACTCCCGGCTCAACGCAGTTTCGGGACATATTCAATTTCTACCAGGCCAACCTGAACACGACTTCCTATGCCTCATTGGCTGCGCTCAAGTCGCAATTCGCCCCGCTGGTGGATAACTGGATGAATGCGCAGTACAATTCCACGCAGTCGGTGCGGCAATTCCTGGCAACCAACCTCAAGGACGGCCATACTGTGGATGAGTTCGTCTTGCTTCTCAAGAACTTCAAGGCAGCCGAGGCGTTCAACCTGCTCCGAAACGATGCAGGCCACGACAAGTTCTACACCTCATTCGGCATGAACAAGCCTGGCGGCATCGTGTACAACGACCTTGTGACCAACGTGGTGCAAAGCGAGTTTGCCAAGCGTGCGTCAGGCAAAGTATCTGCGCAGACCAGCATCACGGTGGACCTGTCCAAGAAGTTCTCCATACTTGGGTACTTTGACTTCAACAACGTGAACGTGAAGGCAGTGGAGGAGCTGCCTGGCAACAGGGTGAATTTCTTTGACGCAGGCGGCATGCTGCTGTTCCACGCCAGGAACATCGTGATTGGGGCCGGCGGCGGCTACCAATGGGGCAAGGCGAACACAGGCGACGAGGTCACCATCCCCCTCAACGCAATCTATGTCCGCGCCGACGTGGACAAGACATTCCCGCTCAGCCACCTGTTCAAGATGGCGCTGCAGGGGACCTTCACGGAAACGCTCTACCAGGGAGACAAGAACGCATTCGCCTCGGCCCGCGTGGGTGCAAAGGTGTCAAAGACGATACCAATACACCTCAAGAAGCAGGAAAACATGGTGATAAAGTCAATGGACCTTGACATCTACGCAAACCCATTTGTCGACCTTAACATGAGCAAGGGCGTGCTGTCCAAGGACTTCACGCTCAGGACTGGCATTGACATGAAGAAAATCCCGATTCCAAAAGGCTTCATGACTGTCGGGGCATACTCGGATTTCAAGAATAACGTCGGCGGCGGCCTCAAGAATATCGACGTAGGCGGCGGCATACGCATAACGTACCATTTCTAGCCCGTGGTCATGATGGACAAAAAGCTGCAGGCATTCCTGTTTTTGCTTTTCCTGTCAGGCGCAGCCTTTGCAGACACTTTCAGCCGAAGCTTCATCGTGGACTACCAGACGCTGCCAGCCCTCGCATACGCCAACACCAACGTTTCAGTGGCGCCATCGGTTTCGCCAACCACAATCACGCAATGCACTGGCAGCACATTCACCCCAACGCTTTCGCTTTCCACTGTCTATGTGGTTCCATCATATGAAGGCCTCCTGGGCAATGACGTGCTTGTCGGAAGCTATGCGAGCTGCCTCATCCCGTACACCACCCTGTCCCCAAACCAGCCTGTAAACTGGGTGACAAACGCGCAGTACTCATCGCTTGCGGGAACCAGCTGGTATTCCAGCCCATCGGCGTTTGAAAGCATTGTGCCTGGCATGCTCCAATCCGACGAGCGCTCGCAGTACATGAACCCGCTCACAGGCGCGCCGTTCGTGGTGAACGGGGACAACCGCTTCAAGGCGCGCATAGGCCTTTTCTGCACAGCATCTGTCGAACTGGTGTCAAGCACCAACCCGTCCATCTACCAGCTCATCACCGGGCAGTACACTGGCCAGTCCCTCTACGCCTCGCCCATCACGCTTCCAAGCTCGCCAACCACGGTGCAGCTTGCCCAGCGCGTCAATGTGACACACTGCATAGCAAGCGGAAGGACGCTTTTGAACCCCTCATGCGCAAGCTATGAGACTGTTTGGATGTACCACAACAACACATTCCCGCTCTCGGTGTCAAGCGCGCCAACAATAATCACAGTCAAAAACCCCTTCGCCTGCAACCTACAGGCGCTTTCGTTTTCGCCCATGTCCATGAACAACAGCACCACCTATAGCTTCAGCCTCGTGCTCAAGAACAACGGCGACTCGGTGAATATCACATCCATCTCTCTTGCAGCGGGCAGCCAATTCACCAACTTCGCATATGGCGCGCCCACCCTTCCCTATGTTTTCGCTTCAGGCGCGCAAACCGCCTTCTCAGGCACGGTCAAGTCGCCAGCCGCAACTGGCATGCTGCCACTCACCCTGAACATCAACTCAGTTTCCACCGCTCCGAACTGCACAGGCAGCACGGCAAACTGCAACCTGCAGGCAAGCTTTGTAATCAACGTGACCGCCCCGCAGCCACCTGCCAACAATTCCACTTCTGTGCCCACCAGCTGCACGCTCGCTTTCGCAGGGGGGCACGGCACCAACTTCATGGCGCCTGACAGCGCGGTGGTGGTGGCGACCTGCAGAAACTCGTCCAACGCGGTGCTGCCCTGCGGCTTCCTTGCCTGGTCCACCACGGCAAGCGGAGGCTCGGTTTCACCCGCATCGACAACCACCCCGCCGGACCAGCCGCAGACCACCTTCAGCATAGTCGCGGTGCAGGCGCCCCAGTCAGCGCTGGTAAAGGCGCAGCAGGGCGCCAACTTCAGCTGCAGCATCCCGCTCAGCATTGTCGCGCCCGACTACAGGCCCATCCTCACCATAAACGCCACCCAGGTCCAGGCGGGGCAGTCATTCAAGGCAAATGTCACCACCCAGAACATAGGCGCAGCTGCAAACATCTCCACCTACACCAAGATGCAATTCAGGGTACAGACGCAGCCATTCAGCGTGGCGCCGCTCGGGCAGCAGGGCACGCAGAACAACAGCTTCAATTTCGGCTGCCCGTCCACCCCAGGGCTTTACGAACTCAATGCCACAGTGGACTATACGGGGCTTCTCAACGAAAGCGATGAGAACAACAATTTCGCAACCATGATGGTGAACTGCACCGCAGCGCCGCCCATCCTCAAGCCAGACTACATATCCATAATATCGGCGCCCCTCAATGTGCTGGTCGGCAACCCGCTCCCAATCAACGTGACAACGGCAAACATCGGGCAGGCCCCTGCCGCCATCCCTTCCACCACCCGCCTCCTCATTTCAGGCTATGGCTCATCGACATCATTCAGCTTCAACATCC
>Ga0172370_10007218_pt1 | contig 13686 bp, 5 predicted proteins | sample LakKiv5m_FD_114538 | JGI IMG/M metagenome (GOLD analysis project Ga0172370, IMG submission 114538) | Freshwater microbial communities from Kabuno Bay, South-Kivu, Congo - kab_022012_11.5m | ecosystem: Environmental > Aquatic > Freshwater > Lake | place: Democratic Republic of the Congo...
ACGCCGGGATTGGATCGCGCGGCGATCGTGACGTTCAAGACGCGGCTGCGCGCCGAGGCCCACGAAGGCGGCACGGTGAGCAACACGGCGACCGCGACGGCCGACGGCGCACCGCCGACGCCGATCGGTCCGGCAGAGCTGTCGATCGGCAAGGGCGCATCGCTGCGCAGCGCGGCCAAGATGGCGCAAGTCGTGGACACAAATGGCAACGGACTGGCCGACGTCGGTGAAGAGATCGTCTATACGTTGACCGTCAAGAATACCGGCGTGGGCACAGGCGAGCAGGTGGCGATCGAGGATCCGTTGCCCAACACCGCCAAGTACGTTGGTGGATCGCTGCAAGTCGACGGCAAGGCGCAAACCGACGCGGACGATGCCGATGTCGGGCGCTTCGACGCGACCACGAGCACGGTGCGGGTGCAGATCGCCACGTTGCTGCCAGGCGTGACGGTGAAGGCAGCCTTCCGCGCACGGATCGTGGCAGGCCCGTCAGTCAGCAATCAGGCGATCATCAAGGCAAAAGGTCTGCAGAATGAGCCGAGCGACGCCGACGGCGACGACAGCAACGGCAACCAGCCGACTGTGACGCCGGTGGGCGCAGCGGTGGCAATGCTGCAAGTGGTCAAGACGGTTCAGGATGACAACGGCGGCAGCGTGCAGGCAGGCGACTGGCTGCGCTACACCATTGCCCTGCAAAATCCGGGTTCACTGCCGCTCGCGGGACTCGATTTGGTCGACGCGCTGCGGCAGCACCTGAGCCCTCCCGCGGCGGCCGATGTGCTCGCGCCGCCTGGCGCCGCGGTGACCGTAACGCCTGCCACGAAGACCAACGCGGCGCGCGTCGCGATTGGCGGACTGACGATACAACCAGGCGAGACAGCAACGATTTCACTGAAGATGCAGCTGGCGGGCGACCTGGCGGACGGCACCGTTGTCTGCAATGGCGCGCAGGCCAAGGTGGCGGTGAACGGCGGCGAGTTGGCCGCGGAGGCCAAGCAGATCTGCGTGACAGTGGGTTCGATGGCCGGCGAGGGCATGGTCAGCGGCACCGTTTTCGAAGACGTCGGCGCGGACGACGGCGTGTTCCTGGCGGGCAAGGACCTGTTCTTCCCCAATTTCCGCGTGACGATCTTGCCGCCCGAAGGCGAGTCAGGTGGGGAACGCAGTGGCGTCGCCGATGCCCAAGGCCGCTTCCGCATTGCCAATGTGGCGCCGGGCTGGCACCGCGTGCGCGTCACGTCGCCATCGGGCGTGGTCTTTACGGAGCTGGCGGCGCAGAACCTGGGCAATCAGAAGGACTTGCTGCTGAAACCGACAGGGCGCTTGTACGACTCGAACACAGGGGCACTCGTGGCCGGGGTCCAGGTGTTCCTGCGCTATGACGCTTCCGATCCGGTAGCGCCGGGCCAGATGGTGGCGGATGGCGACCTGCCCACGGGCCAGCAAGGCCAGCGCACGGATGGCAGCGGCGCCTACCAGTTCACGCCCAAAGCGGGTCGCGCCTATCGCATCGAAGTCGCGGGCGCCGCCGGGGGGTTTGCCTTCCCATCGCGCCAACGAGCGCCCGAATCCGATCTCGTGGCACTGGATCAGGCCGGCATCGTCGTCGCGGATGCGTTGCCGCACGTCGGCGCACAGTTGCCTCGCTATCTGACGCGCTTTTCGCTGCTGGGGAGCAGCGCTACGCCACCACCGCCGCCACCGCAGCGCGGTGCGCGGGCACCGGCGCCGAATGGCCCGCCCACGCCGCGACACAACCACCTGCCGGTCGAGTCCTTGACGTCCGCGATCCACGTCGCGGTGCATTTGTCCAAGGCGCAGGCGCAGATCGGTGAACTTGTCTATGTTGTCGTCAAGGCCAACAACGCCTCGACAGTCGGCATCGGTGCCGATCCGGTGACCGGGGCCGGCGGCGCGGAACTGCGCAACGTGCTGCCGCCAGGACTTGGACTCGTGCCGGGCAGCGTGCGCCTCGTGCTCAAGCCGGGCGGTACGGGACCCGAGGTCAAGCTGCCCGTGGCGCCGGTTACGGGGCCGCAGGTTGCGGTGCGACGCATTTCGGCCACGACCGGCAAGACGGTGGGCCTCGATCTGCCGTCCGGTGGCGAACTGACCCTGACGCTGGCGGCGGTGGTGCTGCCTGCGGCGCGGGCGGGCAACCTGTTGCACAACTCTGCTCAGCTGTTCGAGACGGGCGGCGCAGCGCTGAGCAATCGGGCAGATGCCACCCTGCTCGTGCAAGCCGATCCGATGTTCGATCGTGGCATGGTCATGGGCAAGGTGTTTTGCGACGGCAATGGCGACGGTCAACAGCAAGATGGCGAGGAAGGTCTCTACGGCGCGCGGGTGTACGTCGACAGCGGTGCCTACGCCAACGCGGATGTGTATGGCCGGCTACACTTCAAGAACCTCACGCCCGGCAACCACTTGTTCAAGATAGATGTCGAGACGCTGCCACCGGGATCGGCGCCGACCACCGACGACAAGCTGCTGCTCTATGTGACGCCCGGTATCGCCTTGCCGCTGACGTTTGGAGTGCGCTGCGCCTTGGAAGCAATGGGTCCGACACGGGTGGAGGTCGTGCAGGCGCCCGTGGCGACGTTGCAGGCTCCGCTGCCGGGCCCCGGCGTGGTGCACTTCGATGTCGAAGCGTCCGGTCTCCTGTTCGCGATTGACGGACGCAAGCTGCCTTCGCGTTGGTTGCGCGCCGCACTTGCCTACGGCGATCGGCCGGCGGAATTGGCGGCGGACGTGACGTCCGTCGCCCTGGTCTCGACTGCGGCGCTGCAGGTTTGGACGCAAGCGGCAGGCGGCTTCGCCCGCCACGCACTGGAGGTCCGTGAAGTGGGCGAACACGGCCGCCTGGGTCCGATCGTGCTCGAGCAACAGGATGTCGGCGACCCGCCGCGCGAAATCCGGCTGCGCGATGTCCGCGATGCCAAGGGCGGGCTGGTCCCGGCGCTGCAACAACTGGGTGCAGATCGGCACTACGTGGCGCGCGTACGCGCGGAAACTGCCTACGGCTCTGCTGCATGGTCGGCACCGATGCCCTTTGAAGTGCGCAGGAATGTTGAGGATCGCCGCGCACGATCCTGGTCGCTGGCGCGCGGGGCGCCACGGCTGCAAATCAACGGTCGCGGGCTCGGCTTGGATGCTCAAGGTCGCGCGGCGCTGGACGTTGCCCGGCCGGGTGATGGTCGCGTCTTCGTCAGTCTGCGCGCCGCCGATGGCTCGGGTCGTGACGAGTTCATGACACTGCCCAAGGGCCCGAGTTCAGACGCGGTGGCGCCGCCGCGCGCGCCGGATGTGCCCAAACCGGTCGCGCCGCCGGCCACGCCCGCGGCCAGTGCTGCCCCCGCGGCACTGCCGTTACCGCCGCGCGCGCCAGTCGTGCGTGTGCCGAATCTGCCCAGACTCGAAGCGCTTTCGCCCACGTCCGGCGCGCTCGTGCCGGTGCCGTTGGCAGGCGCACTGGGCAACCTGAGCTTGGCGGGGGTCGCCCTGCAACCCGCGGTGCAGCCACTTGCCGTGACGGGTCCGGCCGCACCTGTGCCGCTCGCGCAAGGTCGCATTCTGGGGCGTGTGTTGCTGCAGACGGCCAGCCTGCCACCACAAGCCAAACGTGCTGCCGTCGTTCTGCTCGACAGGGAGGGTCGCGTGCGATCGCGCAGCGAGCTGTCGGTGCCGGTGCCGGCGAATTTCTTCTGGGATCCCAGCGATGTGCATGACCTGTTGCCGGGGCGCTACGGTCTGGCCATCGAGGTACTGGCCGCCGCAGATGCCGGGGCGATGCAGGGCTTCCGCTCTGTGCCCATCGCACTGGAGTTGGCATCCGGCGGCGTCACGCTCCTGCCGCCTGGAGACCCGGACAAGGTCGTGCGCGCAGAGTTGTTCGACAAAGACGGTGCGCCGACCGCGAGCATGCGCGAATGGCTGAACAAGACAGCCGAAGCGCTGCGTTCGGATGCAGATCACATCGCCATGATCAGCGTGCACGACAACGGTGCCACCGATACCCAAACGCGCAGCGAGCGTGCCGCGACGAACGTGGCCAAAGTGCTCCAGGCCCAGGGCGTGCGGGCGGATCGGCTGATCGTGTTTGGTTTGGGGAATCAGGTCGCAGACTTCAAGCTCGGCATGGACAAGTTGGGGCCGCACCGCGTCGAAGTGCGGTTGCGCGGGCTCGCGACCGGCACGGCGAGCACCGCAGAACCCAAGCGGTTCGGCCTGCCTGAGGCGCTTTGGGTGGACAACGAACGCGTGACGGGACCGTCCCTGACCCTGCCCACCACCGTCAAGGTTCACGCCGGCGAGCCAACCCTGGTGACGTGGCAGCGCGCCGACGGCAGCGCGGCGCTCTGGCAGCGCGTCTTTGCCGCCAAGCCGCCGGGCCCGGCTGCCGAGGTACCGCCGCGCGGTATTGGTCTGGAAACGGCGGATTTTGGGGCAGATCTGCTTGATGCAGTCGCGGCTCGCAATCGCGCGGCGCAGGACGCCCCCGCCGACAAGTCTGGTCCGGCCGAGGCGCAGCCGGCCGCTTCTGCAAGCGCAGCAGTTGCCCAGGCCGAGCCTGCGTCACCGCAGCCAGCGACACTTGCCCTGGCCGCGACCGGAAGCGACCTGCCACCGGCCGCTGATCTGCAAGTCTGGCTGCCCAAACAAGGCTTGGAGTTGGGCAGCACCGAGTTGCCCATTCGCGGCGTGACAAAGCCCGGCAACAAGATCACGATCCAAGGCCAGGACGTGCCGGTGGACGCCGACGGCCACTTCCACGGGCTGGCCACACTGGCTGCCGGCAAGGGCACGGTCACGGTCGTCAGTACGGATCCGCAAGGCAATCGCGCGACGTTGGAGCGGCCGGTCGTCGTGCAGCAGCGCCAGTTCTTCTTGATGGCCATCGCCGACGGCTCGATCAGCCACGTGGGCGCACATCTGGCCGAGGTGGGTCAGGATGGTGGCTACCAATCCGGCAACTTGCAGCTGTTCGGCCGCGGTGCCGTGTATTTGAAGGGCCGCATTTCGGGCGAGTACCTCGGTCTCAAGGACCTGCGCTATACGGCCCACCTCGACACGGCCAAAGATCCGAATTTGCAGGATTTTGCCACAAACCTCCTCGATCCGACGCGCTTCTACCCTGTCTACGGCGACGCATCGCTCGATGTCCAGGACGCGCAAAGCCGCGGCAAGCTGTACATCCTGGTCGAAGCGGACGGCACCAGGTTGCAGGTCGGTAATTTGCGCGCGGCGGTTCACGGCATCGAACTCTTGCGCTACGACCGCGCCCTCTACGGTGCCCTTGTCGATTTACGCCGCGTTATCAATGGGTTCGATACGCGCATCCAGGCCTATGCCGCCAGCCAGGACAAGGCCGTCGCGCGGCGCACCGATGTGCTGCGCGGCACCGGCGGTTCTTTGTACTACCTCTCCAGCCGCGACGTGCTCGATGGCTCCGACCAGGTCAGCATCGTCATCCGCGATCGCAGTTCCGGCATGGAGTTGGGCCGGGTGCCCATGGTGCGCAATGTCGATTACACGATGGATTCGCGCCAAGGCCGCATCGTTTTCAAGTCGCCGGTGTCGGGCGCGATGGACGCGGCGACCATCATCGGCCAGAACGGTCTGGCAGGCCAACACCTCAATTGGAATGGTCATCCCGTCTACGTCGAGGCCATCTACGAGGCGCGTGGCGTGGTGGCGAGCGATCGACCGAGCTTTGGTGGGCAGATCCAGGAGAAGGTCCTGGGCGGCAAGATCGCGGTGGGCGCATCCTACGTGCAAGAGGGCCGCGGCGATGGTCAGCCGGTGTACCGCGTCGCAGGTGCCGATGCCACCGTGCAGTTCGCGCCGCGCACCAAGGCGACCGTGGAGTATGCGGTGTCCCAGGCGCGCGACAGCCTGGTGGCGGTGTCCGATGACGGCGGTTTGACATTCGGTACGCCGACTTCGGCGGCGGAAAAGCTGGCCTCGGGCAAGACCGTGCAAGGTCAAGCGTTCAAAGTCGGGTTCGACACCGACTTCCGGGACTTCTTTGCCGACGAGCCTGCCGCCGCGGCGGCGACCAGTGCTGCTGGCCAGAAGGTCGCCGCCGCATCGCGCGAGCTTGGTCGCATTCGTGCTCAATACCAATGGGTTCAGCAAGGTTTCCAGTCCGGCGGCGCGATCACGGCGCAGGGCCAGCAAAAGATCGTCTTCGACTCGGCCTTCCACACGACCGCGAAGAACGCATTGTCGTTGCGTTATGACGGGTCGCTGACCGACGCGCCCCAGGCGCAGTACGGTGGCGCCGGCCTCACAAGCCTGTGGGGCAGCGGGCAGACGGCGAATTCCGGTTCCTTCTCGAACTGGCACCGCCACACCATCGGCATCCAGGATACGTACAAGTGGACGGATCGTTGGATGATCTTCGGCGCCGGCACCTACGGCTACGGCTACGATGCGCTCGGCCACGGCCACACCAGCGAGACGCTGGCTCTGGGCGCGCAGTACCGCGCAACCGACCGCCTGACCGTGCGCGCCGACCAGCAGGCAATCGTTGCCGGCGATCCCGCGCAATTCCGCAGCGACATGGACCACTTCGCGACCGCGTTGGGCGCCGACTACAAGATCGCCAAGAGCCTCGCCTTCACGGCGACGGAGCGCATCGGCTGGGGCGGCCAGAATGCGACAGCGGCGGGCCTGCGCACCGAATTGGACTCCGCATCGAGCCTCTACCTGCAACAGCGTATCGAAGACACCTACGACCGCGGTCACACGGCGAGTTCGACGGTCGTCGGCGCAGAGAGCCGCTACGGTCCCGACAAGACCACGCGCGCTTTCGGCGAGTACCAGATCGATGCCCTCAATGCTGGCCGCATGAACCGCGCGACGATGGGCGTCGGCAAGCGCTTTGAATTGCAGAAGGGTCTCCACCTCGATGCCGGCTACGAGCGCCAGCAGAGCTTTGGCGGCACCTCCGGCGTGGCGTCGCGCGATGCCCTGTCGCTGGGCGGCGAGTGGCTTCGGGCGGATCTCTGGAAACTGACGTCACGTCAAGAGGTTCGCTTGGATGACGGCGACAAGGCGATGGGCGGTATCCGTAAGCTCCAGGTGTTGTCGCTGAACAACGCGCAGGCTGCGATCACGAAAGAGTTTACGCTGTTTGGCCGCGCCAACTACATGCGCACCCAGAATCAGACGAGTGACCAACTGGAGGCCGAGGCACTCGAAGCGACGCTGGGCGGCGCCTTCCGGCCGATTCGCACCAACTGGCTCAATGTCATCGGAAAATACACGCGCCTGATCGAAATGAGGCCGAGCAACGCCAACACCGGCAGCACCGATCGCGCGATCAAGGACATCCTGAGCCTGGAACCGATCGCCGAATTGCCGTTGCGTCTGCAGTTCAGCCAGAAAGTGGCGTGGCGCAGAGCTTTGGAATCGTTCGGCGATCTCGGCGCGACGGCGAGCACGACGATGCTGTTCGTGTCGCGCCTTGGGTGGCACGCGTTGGGTCAGATCGATCTGGCGGCGGAATACCGTTTCCTGACCACGACGCTGACGGGCGACCTGGAGCACGGCGCATTGGTCGAGACTGCGTGGATCATCCAGAAGGCGATGCGCATCGGCGCTGGCTACAATTTCACGCACTTCCGCGAGACGATGGCGGGTGACATCCAGCGCGCCACGGATGGCGGATTCTTCTTGCGGCTCACAGGCATGTACTGATGCGCGCGATGCCGGTCGGGCGGTGCGCGTCGCGACGCGATTGACAGGGCCCCAGGGGTAGAGGATAGAGGCAGGCCATGCAGCATTTCTCCGAGTACAACCGCAGCTTGATCGCCGCCCTGGCGCTGTGTGCCGGGGCCCTGGGCTACTTCGCCGCCTGTGACACGCAACCCCCTTATGCCGGTTGCGAATTGGATGTCGAGGTCACGTCCAAGGGCATCTGCGCGGGCGACGGCAAGGGCAGCACGAGCTGTGTGGTGACCAAGCACCCGCACTGCCAGGAAGCGGTGTGTTTATCGTACTATGGCCAGCCTCCCATCTGCAGCCGCGTGTGCGCGTCGGACGCCGACTGTTCAGGCGGCACCTGCTGGACGTTCGCCGACGGCACGGCGCTGGCCGGATCGGTGACGGGAACCGAAGCGCCGCAAAAGACTGAGAAGTACTGCGTCTCGACTGCGACCAAGGCTGCCGCTGACAAGGCCGCCACAGCGGGCACCAAGTAGCGCCCCAGCGGCGCGGGAAAGCGCATGCCAACGCCGCCCGAACCGAACTTCTTTGCAAGAATTCCTTTGTGGTTGCGCATCACGGCGATCGCGCTGGGCGTGATCCTGGCTGGCGTGATCGGCCTGTGGCTGTTGATGGGCGGCTGGAAACGTCTGGCCCGCATGTTGCCGCCATCGGTGATCACGGCGATCGGCGGCACGCCGGGCGAGAAGGTCGTGCCGCAGACGGCGGATCCGGAAGGAGCGCCGTGGGAAAGGCGCGGGGGCGGCGACGACGCGGACAAAGCGGAAGAGCCCAAGAAACAAGCAAAAAACGACGAACCGGAGGCAGCAGACGAAGAGCCGCCACCGCCCCCCGCACTCGACCCGGCCCAAGAGGAAGCGGACGCAGCGGCAGCGGTGGCGCCAATCAAGGCGCGGGCCGAGCAAGCGGATGCGGCGATCGAGAAGGCGCGCGAGCATCCCGAGGATCAGCAAGCGTACCTGGATGCGAACAAAGCGGTGGAAGCGCTGGCGGGAACGGTCATCAAGGCCGAAACGGAGGCGCTGCGCGTGTCAGCTCTGGAGTTTCGAACGGAGATCGCTGCGCAGAAGCGCAAGGCGTTGGAGGAAGCGCGGCGCAGTGGGCGGGCGACGCACAGCGTGCGTGGCACTGGCGCGGATGCGTCTGCGCCCTATCTTGTGTTGCGCGAGGCCGCGAATCCGGGCTCGGAGGATCTGGGGCACATGCAAGACGGCGATCTGGTTCGGTTGCAGATCGATTTGGACACAGGCTGGGTGAAGGTCGAGGCGCTGAGCGGCGCAGCGATGGGCAAGAGCGGCTACGCCAAGAGCCGCTACCTCGCGCCGATCAAGCGGGGACGCAAGTAGATGAAACAACATATTTCTGTGTGTTTCGCGTGCCTGGCAGCGTGCGTGACCTCGGTGGCGTTGGCGCAAAATTCCCGCGTTCCAGACCGCCTCTGGAGCGAGCAACCGGGCGCGACAGGCATCAACGCCGACACACCCGTCACGATGGGCGCCTTTTCCAAGTTGGCCAAGCTGATTTCGCCCGCAGTCGTCAACATCAGCGTGACATCGCGTCCCGGCGGCGCCGACAGCGGCGATTCGCCCTACGGCCGGCCGATGATGCGCGGTGAGGGCACGGGCTTTTTCATCCACGCCGATGGCTACGCGCTGACGAACAACCACGTCATCGAGGGCGCGACGGACATCCAGGTGCGCACGGCGGGCGATCGCGTGTTCAAGGCCAGGGTTGTCGGACGCGATCCGCGCACGGATGTGGCGCTTCTCAAGGTCGACGCCGCGGAGCCCTTTGCCGTGGCGCCGCTCGGCGACTCGTCCAAGGTCAACATCGGCGAATGGGTCGTCGCCATCGGCAACCCGTTCGGTCTGTCGCACACGGTCACCGCAGGCATCGTCAGCGCCGTCGGCCGCAGCGAAGTCCAGCCGCAGGGTCGCCAGATGTACGCCAGTTTCATCCAGACGGACGCCAGCATCAATCCGGGCAACTCCGGAGGACCCCTGGTGAATACCCGAGGGGAAGTCATCGGCATCAATACGGCCATCCGCGGCGATGGCCAGGGCATCGGCTTTGCCATCCCGTCGAACATGGCCAAGAAACTGGTGCCGATGCTGGCGCGCGGCCACGTGGAGCGCTCGTATCTCGGCGTGTCCGTGCGCGATCTGACGCCGGAGCTGGCGCGCAACTTGCGCCTCGACAAGCTGGTCGGCGCGTTGGTCGCGGAAGTGGTGCCCGGCAGTCCGGCAGATATCGGCGGCGTGCGAGCCGGCGACGTCATCCTGGCTCTGGATGGCGCCCAGGTGAAAAACGCGAATGATCTACCATGGTTAGCATCGTCAGCCGGCGTGCGTTCGAAGGTCGCGGTCGAGTTGCTGCGCGAAGGCAAGTCCGTGATGCTGGCGGTGCAACTCAAGCCTTTGCCGCGACAGCTTGGTGGCGAAGAAGACGCGGGGGCGCAGACGCGTCCAGGGGGCGGCGCTGCACCTGATGTGTTGGCGTTGCCGGGTCTCGGGCTGGCAGTAGCGGATCTGACGCCCGCATTGCGCAAACGCTTTCACATCACTGCCAGCGAAGGCGCGCTGGTCGTCGGCATCGATCGTGGCGGCCCCATCGAGCAGGCAGGCGTGCGCGTCGGCGATGTGATCGTGCGCAGCGGCCAGGAGCCAGTCGGTGGCGTGCAATCGCTTGATCGGCTGAGCAGTTTCTTTCGACCCGGTGACGTGATGCCTTTGCTGGTGCAACGCGGCAAGCAGATGCTGTTCGTGGCGCCGCGCAAAGGTCGATGAGGGTTGTTCACCGTCGGTCGAAAACGCGTACGAAATCGATGAGGGGCAAGTAGCCGTCCGGCGCGCGATCCGCAGGCGGGGCTTGCAGTTGACCCGGCGCGCAGGTTCGATGCACGCCAAGTTCCGCGCAGGCCGCGCGCGCCGCGTCGAGCGCGGCGGGTGCGAACACGGCCGCACTCGAAAGGCGACCGCGCATCGGGGCCAGCAGCGCGATCAGGGCCGGCCAATCCGGTGCCGCGCGGACGATCAGGGCGCGCGCACCGGGGCCGAGATCAGAAGAATCCGGAGCAAAAAAGCCGCGATCGCCGCACGGCCGCCACTGGCTCGCCAACCACCAGTCGTTGCCCCGCGTGAAATCGACGTGGCCCAGCGCGGCGGCGAACTCGAAGGCGTCGCCACTCAACACCTGCGCAGCACGCCACCGCGGTGCAATCGCGCCGGCTGGTAGCTGCAAGGCTACGTCGGCAAGCGCAGTTGCGAGGCGGTCGTGCACTTCGCGCTGTTGCGTCGACGTCAACTCCCCCACCAGCACCACCAGGCGCAGCGACATGCAACCGCGACCGTCGGCGATCAGGGCATCGTGCGCCAGTGCGTGCAATAGCCCGGCATCATTCAGTGATTCTGTCGCAACGACGGCAAAGGACTGCATCTCGCCGTGGCAGCGGACGCGGCCGACGTAGCCCGCCTCTCCGGCAAGCTGCAGAACGCCGGCAACCGCTCGGTCGCCGCCGTAGATCGCCAGCGCTTGCACGCCTTCGAGCCACCGTGACCAGCCAATGGGATCGGCACGGTCGAAGGTGGCGGTTTCGATGCGAGCGGCCAAGTCCGGATCCAGCAAAGCCAGTGCGGCCGCAAGGTTCTGTGCTGCCAGCGGGTCACCGGATCCGGCACGCACGCGCACGCGGCACCCTGCCAGCAACGGTTCGAGCACCGCTTGCCACGTCGCGACGCACAAGTTGCCGGGAGCGACCACGGCGACCGTATCCAGCGGCGCGAACGAGCCGGGGGCAACATGGCCAAGGCCGCGCTGCCACAGGTGTTCTGGTCCAGACGGCATCCACGCCTGCGCCCACAGATCGCAAAGCCGCTCCAGACTCGATGGGTGCAGCCCGGATGTCTCGGCAATGCCTGCCAGCAGCACGGCGCGCAGCGGATCGGCGTGATCGCCCACGCGTACGGCAAGTTTGCCAATGATATCTGAGGCCAGCACCAGCAACTCCAGCCAATGGTTGACGCGCAGCATCGCCAAAGGCGGCGGCAAGAGCAAGGGCCGCGCCCGCGAGCACACTTGGGCCGGCACCGAGGCCCTTGCTTCGCGTCTGCAGAGGGGGTACATTGCGCGGCCGCTCGCAGTCGGTGCGCCCGAATGTGCAGCGCGATCCGCACAGGCCGCTTGCGCGGTCAGCACGGTTCGATGCCCCGCCAGGACGACTTTGAGATGCCCCGCCAGAACGACTTGAAAAGGGGGAGTGGCCGAGTGGTTGAAGGCAGCGGTCTTGAAAACCGCCGAGGTGAAAGCCTCCGGGGGTTCGAATCCCTCCTCCTCCGCCCAGCAACTCAGACAGAGACGACGGAGAGGTGGCCGAGTGGCTGAAGGCAACGGTTTGCTAAACCGTCATAGGGTTTAAATCCTATCGGGGGTTCGAATCCCCTCCTCTCCGCCCGCAAAGCAGCCGGCGCGCGTGTGCAGCCAGAAAGACTGCAGCCAGAAAGACAGTGAGACGAGCGTCTGCTAGAGTCACGAGAGTGCAACGGGCCCATAGCTCAATTGGATAGAGCATCGGTCTACGGAACCGAAGGTTGCAGGTTCGAGCCCTGCTGAGCCCGCCAACGATGTCCGCCACAGACAACACCTTCATGGACGTCGCGCTGCGTGCCGCCGTGCAGGCCGGCCATGCCGGCGATGTGCCGATCGGCGCGGTTGTCGTGCACGAGGGCGAGGTCCTGGCGGTCGCCGCCAACCGCCGCGAACAGGACCACGATCCGACCGCGCACGCCGAGATCCTCGCGTTGCAGCAGGCCGGTCGGGCGCTGGGCTCCTGGCGCTTGAACGAATGCACGCTTTACGTGACCCTCGAACCGTGTCCGATGTGCATGGGCGCCGCCGTCAGTGCCCGCATCGGCCGCTTGGTGTTCGCGTGCCGCGACCCAAAGGCTGGTGCGGCCGTCTCGCTGTTTCAGCTGGGCACCGATGACCGCTTGAATCATCGCATGATCATTGCGGAAGGCGTGCGGAGGCAGCAGGCGAGCGGTCTGCTATCGACCTTCTTCGCCTCGCTGCGCCAGGGCGAGCGCGTCGTGACGATGCAGGACGCCGATCCGTGGCCGGCCTTGCACGCAACGGCACACGCTGCTATCGTAGAGGCCCCCGAATGAAGGTCGCATCCGGCGCAAATCTCGGGAATAGCCAATCGCTGCGCGCGGTTGGCATGCAACGGAGAGCTGTCCGAGTGGCTGAAGGAGCCTGACTCGAAATCAGGTGTACCGCAAGGTATCGGGGGTTCGAATCCCTCGCTCTCCGCTGAGTACAGTTCCGTGGCGCTCCAACGCGCCCGCTCCGTGTTTCCGGCCCTCTGGGCCGCCAGATCGCTGCTGCGCGCTGCCTCTGGTGCAGGTTCCGTGGCGCTCCAACGCGCCCGCTCCGTGTTTCCGGCCCTCTGGGCCGCCAGATCGCTGCTGCGCGCGGTGCCTGGTGCAGGTTCCGTGGCGCCATCGGGGCACCCATTGTGTCGTCCGTTTCCCCTGCCGGGCCTGCTCTGCGCAGACTTTGGGGAATGCCGGAGAGATGTCCGAGTGGTTTATGGTACTCGCCTGGAAAGCGGGTGTACTCCAAAAGGGTACCACGGGTTCGAATCCCGTTCTCTCCGCCCGCGCGGCGATGTGACAATCAGGTCGTGGGCAAGGCTGGCGGCAGCGGTGGCATGGTGAACCCCGCCAGGTCCGAGAGGAAGCAACGGTAGCTGTAAAGCCGTGTGCCGCCAGCCCTGCCCACGACAGTGTCTTCACGCAGCGCCCGTAACGGCGCGGCTTTGTGTTTCCGGCCTTCGGCCGCCATGTTGCCCACGACAGTGTCTTCACGCAGCGCCCGTAACGGCGCGGCTTTGTGTTTCCGGCCTTCGGCCGCCATGTTGCCCACGACAGTGTCTTCACGCAGCGCCCGTAACGGCGC
>Ga0172370_10007220_pt1 | contig 13684 bp, 9 predicted proteins | sample LakKiv5m_FD_114538 | JGI IMG/M metagenome (GOLD analysis project Ga0172370, IMG submission 114538) | Freshwater microbial communities from Kabuno Bay, South-Kivu, Congo - kab_022012_11.5m | ecosystem: Environmental > Aquatic > Freshwater > Lake | place: Democratic Republic of the Congo...
CACATCTTCATATTACATTTGTCACCATTCTCTTGTTTGTTATATAATTATGAAAATAATGTTGGAGAATCTTTTTTCAAATTAATGATCCGGCATTTTAATCAAAGATATTTATGAAAAAAGAGTATATGCACACACAATCTCCTCCAGTGATTCATCGAGATATAAAACCAGCCAATATTAAAATCACACCTAAAGATGAAGCGATTCTTGTTGATTTTGGAATTTCAAAGCTATTTGATCCAAACACTCCCACAACACTTGGCGCACAAGCTGTAACGCCAGGTTTTTCTCCGTTTGAACAATATGGTCATGCAACTACGGACGCGAGAACGGATATTTATGCTTTAGGTGCAACAGCATATGTATTATTAACAGATCACATTCCACCAGAGAGTATCTCTAGGTTGACCGGTGTTGAATTTAAAGCGCCACGTGATTTCAATCCAACAATTTCACCTCATTTGGAGGCAGCTATCATCAAAGCTATGCAATTATCACCAGATGATAGATACGCTAGTGCACTCGATTTCCATCAAGCAATTTCATCAGTGAACGAATTAACAATCCATGCAAAAGATGATTCTGATGAGATTGTTTTCACTAATATTATTTCCCCAAAAGTGGTTAATGAAACAGCCCGTTTTAAAGGTCCACAAGTTGAGAGCTTTTCAGAAGACAAGAATAGTCGTTTAGTTGTAGCTCGAGAAGACGTAAACAGAAAACCCCGGTTTTGGATCATTGCCCTATTATTTATCGGATTCATTATTCTATTCTCGGGTGGTTACTATTTATGGCGAAGCTATGGTTTAGAGAATTTTCTGATAGCGCCTCTGCCAGAAGAAAACGAAGTGGTAGAAAATATATCTGGTGAATGGCATGGTTTTGTCGAACAGATAGGAGGAGAACATCGTTTTAATGAAATAATGGTGGTCTTTGAGCAAATGCCAGATTCAGATGAGATCGGTTGTCACATAGAGATCGTTATGGAACCAGGTGTTATTGAACCACGTGGTTGTGGTGGAAATTTCAATGGTAAGGAAATCCGATTTGTCGATGAAAAGGATCAAACTTATTGGGGGATACTCGAGGTTGGGCGAATTGTTGGAGAGACTAGCTGGGGATGTTTAGAGTGTGAACCTTGGGGGAGGTTTGAGTTAGAAAGATAGCCATATAGAAAGTTACATTTTCAAAATACTAAGAGTATAATTTTTCCTATTGCGAATTAATTCATAGTTGATCGGATAATAGCTTGCAAAGTAGAAATCGTTTAAAAGCGGACTTAATTTTATTATTAGTTGCATTAATATGGGGAAGCGCTTTTGTCGCGCAACGTCATGCTGCGCTTGAGATGGGCGCATTTCTGTTTAATGGTATACGGTTTTGGTTAGGTGCAATAGTTTTATTACCGTTATATTATTTTACTTCCAACGAAGTTGTAGAACCGAAAAGAATTTGGGGAAAGGATATCTATTGGGTCTTTTTAGCTGGTTTTCTTTTGTTTGTGGCGTCAGCCTTTCAACAACTGGGTATGAAATACACTACTGCTGGGAATGCGGGTTTTATCACAGGTCTATATGTGGTATTAATTCCGATCTTTCTTTCTGTAATTTGGCGTGAAAAAATCAATTTGGTGATTTGGATTGCAGCGGTTTTTTCTGTCATTGGTTTATTCCTTTTAAGTACAAATGGAAATTTCGGAATCAATCCAGGTGATTTGCTTGAATTGATTGGGGCAGGTTTCTGGGCATTCCATGTAATCTTGATTGGCAAATTGGTAAAGCGAATAGAAATCAAAAAACTGGCGATTGGTCAGTATCTAATTTGTGGATTACTTAATTTATTCCTTAGTATGCTGGTAGAGAATAACACTCTTTCAGGAATCACTCAAAGTTGGTGGGCGATTGTTTATACTGGAATATTCTCTGTTGGACTTGGGTATACATTGCAAGCTGTAGGTCAAAGATTTGCTCCCGCTCCAGATGCCGCAATTATTATGAGCTTAGAATCGGTTATCGCTGCGATATCAGGATGGATTTTATTGGGAGAATTGCTTAATTTGCAGCAAATCATTGGTTGTATTATCATCTTTTCCGGTATGTTATTAGCCCAATCGGCTCAATTTGATTTTTGCAATAAAAGCCGTTATAACCAATATAAGCCATAAGGTGTCTTACAACAAAAGTAAATGATGATGGATGAAGATTTTACACTACTCTTATCCAAGCTTCAAAAAGCTCTGAATTATCGAGAAGATTTTTTCGCGCAAGACAATATTTCTGCTTTTCGTTTATTCAGTGGCTTTTATGAAGGTTGTGAGAGCTTGGTTGTGGATTTATTTTCAAAAACTTTGTTGCTTTATGATTATTCTAAAACTGAGCCTGTGACTGATAATACTCTCAATGATATCCAGAATTATTATCTCCAAAGGTTACCGGGGATTAAATCTGTTATCCAAAAACGACGTTATTCACAAGACGCATTTCATCGAAGAGGAAAGATTACATACGGGGAAAAGCCAGACCAACAGATCCAAGAATATAAAGTGTGGTATTTTGTTGATCTATTAATAAATCAAGATGCCAGTTTCTACTTGGATACTCGTAATTTGCGGAGATGGTTATTAGAGCATGCAAAAGGGTGGCGTGTACTGAATACTTTTGCATATACTGGTAGCTTGGGGGTTGCTGCATTATCGGCTGGTGCAAGTCGAGTTGTTCAAGTGGATCGTAATCGGCACTTTCTTCGCTTATCTCGAATTTCAGGGATGTTGAATCATTTGGATATTGGAAAATTGATATTAGAGACAATGGATTTTTATCAATTTGTTGGTCAAGCTAAACGCACAAAACAATTATTTGACTGTGTTATTCTGGATCCCCCCTTTTTTTCGAAAACAAAACATGGGAAAGTAGACCTGATTAATGAAAATGAGAGATTGATCAATAAGGTTCGACCATTAGTTGATGATGGTGGTTTTTTGATACTAGTAAACAACGCGCTTTTTGTCAATGGGAAAGATTATATACAGTCTTTGGAAAAACTTTGTCAAGATGGGTATCTTTCGATTGAGAAATTAATATCCATCCCGATGGATATTACAGGTTATCCAGAAACTGTAGTAAATGACCCTCCCGTTGACCCTTATCCATATAATCATTCCACAAAGATAACCATTCTTCGTGTCAAGAGTAAGTCAAGAAAGTCAGTTAATCTTCGATTTTTATCCTAATAGACACATTTTTTCTCAATAGATATGATAGAATTGAAACGTTTGTGAATGTGATAAGGAAATTTTTGGCTTTCTATTTATAAACGTTTTTTTCAACTTACAGTTTTTTTTCTGATCATTGCTGAAAGTCTGATCAACCACTATTTTATAGTGGTTGATCACTTTGAAGTAATAATATCAAAAATTCTTTTGCTGGAGGAATAGTCCCTTGAATTTTATTCAACCTAAAATGCGCATGTTAAGTAGCGAAGATTGTTTGAAAATTCATATGGCTTCGCGAAAAATCCTACAGAAGACTGGCGTAGAGATATTTCATCAAGAAGGTAAGCATTTATTAAAACAAGCTGGGGCTTTTGTGGAAGGGAATTTGGTAAAGATTCCACCCACATTGATCGAGTGGGCAATAGCGACTGCACCCGGTTCATTCTGTTTATATGAAAGAGGTACGGAAAACATAGCGATCAAGCTTGATGGTGAAGGTGTATATTTTGGGCCTGGTTCGGACACACTGCACTACTTAGATCCACGCACAGGTCAACGAAGAGAATTTAGATTGGATGATATTAGGGATGATACTTTAGTTTGTGATGCTCTTGATAATATTGATTTTGTAATGTCGATGGGAGTTCCTCAGGATGTTCCTGCTGGGAAACATTATCGTTATCAATATGCGACGATGATTCGTAATACCAAAAAACCGATTGTTGTCGTATGTGATAGTCTTGAAGATATAACAGCAATAACGAAAATGGCAGCTACAGTCGCCGGTAGTGAAGAAAACTTAAGGAAATATCCGACCTTTTTAGTATATTCTGAGCCCAGTACCCCATTAAGGCATTCGTTGGAAGCGACAGATAAGCTTTTGTTCTGTGCGGAGAACATGGTACCGATTACTCATTCACCTGCTCCAATGATGGGAGGAACTGCACCGGTGACTTTGGCTGGTGCAATTGCCTTGGGTAACGCAGAAATATTAAGCAGCTTGGTTATGCATCAATTAAAGAACCCTGGCGCGCCGTTCCTTTATGGACACGGAGTACATAATCTGGATATGAAAACAATGATCAGCGTTTATGGCTCGCCTGAATATCAATTAGCGCGTGTTATGGCTGCAGAAATGGGACATTTCTACGGATTACCAGTTTGGGGGTATGCTGGTCATAGTGATTCGAAAGTCTTAGATGGTCAAGCAGCAGCAGATGCGCAAATGCAAGTTATGGTCGCTTTTTTAGCTAAAACTAACCTTAACCACGATGTTGGTTATTTAGAAGCTGGACTTACCTATTCGCCAGAGCTAATGGTTCTGACTGATGAAATCATCTCCCTCACGCGGGTATTTGTTCGAGGCGTATCATTAGATGACGAAATGCTAGCGTTGAATGTAATTGACGAGGTGGGCCCAGGTGGTGAATTTATGTCTCATGATCATACAATGACTCATTGGCGTGAGCTTTGGAATCCAAAAATATTCGATAGACAACGGTTAGATCGATGGGAAAAACAGGGTTCTAAGGAAATTAATATGCGCTTGAAAGAACGTACAATCGCAATAATGGATAGTCACAAAATAGAAACACTATCATCGGATATTGATGCGGAAATGGATAAAATATTGGAAAGTTAATTCAGGCATAGCCTTTTATTTATTGAGAGGTTAATTAGTGGCAATAACAAGTGTTAAACAGCAACAAAAGGTCCCTGTTTCATTTCAACATGAAGAAATTGTTTTGGGGTTATGTGGTGTATGTCCGGAAGGATGTGTCAATTTAATTCATTTAGTAGATGGAAAAATTGAGCGTTTACAACCAATTAAAGGTGATCCAGATAGTATCGTCTGTCCGCGTGGAATGAGCGCCAAAGAGGTCGTTTATTCTCCGGATAGAATTCTATATCCTCAGATGCGTGTTGGTGAGCGCGGAGAAGGACAATTTAAACGGGTTACTTGGGACCAAGCTTATGAATTCATAGTTAAAAAACTCAAGAGTATATCTGATCAATTTGGACCACAATCTCTTGCGGTTTATACTGGAAGAGGCAATTTTGAATTTGGTTTAAATGAGATATTTTCACCGAGTGGTACAATCGAATCCTCGGCAAATTCGGTCCTTTTTCCATATGGATCACCAAATACTACCGGTGTTGGCGCTCTCTGTTATGTTTCTTACGGCATGATTGCTCCAAAGGCATGTTTTGGAACGTATTTACGTGATATTTTTGAGGATATCGAAAATTCTGATTTGATCCTAGTTTGGGGAGACAATCCAATTACCGATTCTCCCCCCAAGAATTTCTACAAAATAAAAAAGGCGATCAAGAGAGGCGCGAAAGTGATCGTCATTGATCATCGTCGAAGTGAAACAGCGCGTGCTCTCCGATCTGAATGGATAGGCCTCCGCCCAGGTACAGATTGTGCTTTAGCTCTAGGAGCGATTAACGTTTTAATTAAAGAGGATCTTTACGATCATGATTTTGTAGAAAAATGGACACATGGATTTGATGATCTGAAAGAATATGTAAAGCAATTTTCACCTGAAGTTGTTGAACAAATAACCTGGGTTCCTGCCGAGACGGTTCGTTCGTTGGGAATTCAAATTGGTCGTTCTAAAGCGTGTTCTGTCATAACTTATACTGGGTTGGAATATTCCAATTGTGGGGTGCAATCGCTAAGAGCAGTGTGGACTTTACAAGCTTTGACGGGAAGTATCGATGTCCCAGGTGGGAAAGTATTTAAAATGCCAAATCGCATTCAAACCAATCGATTATTAACATCTAAGCCTGAAGGAACTGTAAAACCAATTGGATTTAAAGAATTCCCTTTATATTATGAGGTTCGTAACGAGGCGCATGCTTCTTTATTTCCCAGAGCGATTTTAGATAATGATCCATATCCTTTAAGAGGAATGATTATTGCTGGATCGTCTATCATCACCGCTTGGCCAGACCCGTCGTTATGGAGACGAGCTCTTGCTGCTCTTGATTTGCTTGTTGTTATTAATCGCTTCCCTACAGAAGATTCACTTTATGCTGATATTATCCTACCCGCGACAACTATGTTTGAAATCGAATCTTATATGGTTTATGATAATCGAGTAATATTACGAAAGAGGGTTATTCCACCACAAGGGGAAGCCCGAAATGACTACTTGATTTTTACTGAACTGGCTAATCGATTGGGGTACGGTAATCTATATCCGCAAACAGAAAGAGAAATGATCAAATTTGCCCTCAAGGGTACTGGGATTACAATCGAGGATTTATTAGAAAATCCAAGTGGCGTTTACATCCCTGAGCCAAAAATGGAATATAAAAAATATGAGAAGGGAATTTTAAGAAAAGATGGTATAATAGGTTTTGATACACAATCAGGTAAGTTTGAGATTGCTTCAGAATGGCTTAAGGCGCATGGATATGATCCTCTTCCAGCCTATATAGAACCAAGGGAAGGACCAATATCATCACCTAGTCTTGCTAAAAAATATCCTTTGGTTTTTAATAGTGGTGCCAGGACAAATTATGATTTTCGATCACAACATCATAATATACCTTCTTTAGTTACAAGGCATCCTTATCCACTCGTTCACTTAAATACAGAAGATGCATCATCCCGTGGGATAAAAGAAGGAGATATTGTAAAGGTTTTCAATTCTCGAGGACAGGTACTATTTCGAGCTCACGTAAATGCGAATATCAAAGAAGGAGTAGTGGAAGTGAATATGGGAGGTGGAGGACCATTAGGTTCGCCCGCGTGGCGTCAATCGAACGTTAATATGCTGACAGATAAAGACAATTTTGATGAGATCTCGGGTTTTCCCGTCTATAAAGCATTATTGTGTGATGTTGTAAAGGCATAATGTATTTTAATGGATTTTTATGTATAATCTAAGGTAAGGTTTATTGAGGCAAATAAAAGGAGGTGGTTTTATCGATCCCTTAAATTATTGGCAAATCCGATTAATTTCTTTTATTTTTTTTAGTTAGGAGGCAGAAAGTGAAAAAACCAACCGTATCGAAAAAATACATGGAAAGGAAACATCCAGCTATTCCAGAAGCTTATGAACAGTTAAAACAAGGCAGAATCACACGCCGAGAGTTCTTACATTTTTCAACCCTCTTGGGTCTTTCGGCTAGTGTAGCTTATGCTGCCGCGGCTTGTGCAACTCCTGCGACAGAAGAACCAGCGCCAGAGGTTGTAGAGACCGAAGCTCCTGCTGCTGAACCAACCGCAGTTCCTTCCGGAATTAAACGCGGTGGATCTTTTACGCGTGCGATGGAACTGCAGTTAATTGATCATCCCGCACGTTTTTCCTGGGTTCAACAAGCAAATGTCGTTCGTCATGTAGCGGATTATCTGACTGAAACTGGTTCAGATAATATTACAAGACCATTGATGTTAGAAAAATGGGAAGCCAATGATGATGTTACTGAATGGACGCTCTACTTGCGGAAAGGTTTGAAATTCAGCAATGGGGATGAATTTACTGCGGATGATGTGCTTTTCAATTTTGAACAATGGTTAAATCCCGATGTAGGTTCATCAATTTTAAGTATGATGAGTTACCTTACTGGTCCTCAAGATGTGGAGAAAGTTGATGATTACACCGTCAAAATGCACTTGAACAAAGGTGATATCGGTGTACCAGAGCATCTATTCCATTATCCCGCAAATATTATGCATCGGAATTTTGAGGGCGACTTCATTAAACAACCGATCGGTGTGGGCGCTTTCACCTTAGAAGAATATGCAGAAGGCGAACGCGCTGTCCTTAAGCGACGAGATGACTATTATCTCATGGGTGAAGATGGTCAGTCCCTACCTTATCTGGATGAGATTATTTATGTCTCGATGGATAAGGATGCGGCGGTTGCTGCTGTTCAATCAGGACAGATCGATGCGATGTATCAACCACGTGCCAGCGATTGGCAAGCTTTGAAAGATATGCCTGGTATGCAGGTATTGACGGCGCCGACAGCCGTCACTACTGTACTTCGTGTGCGCGCTGATGTTGATCCCTGGACAGACCAGCGTGTTGTGAATGCCTTGAAGATGTGCCAGGATCGCGAAAAGATCTTACAATTAGCATATTACGGACAAGGCGATTTGGGTATAGATGCCCATATAGCCCCTGTTCATCCAGCTTATTGTGAAAAACCACTTCCCGCTTATGATCCTGAGAAAGCTAAACAACTCTTGGCAGAGGCAGGTTATCCTGATGGTCTAAAGGTGAAATTAGCAACCAAGAATGATCTTGAGGAACCTGAATATGCTCAAGCATTGAAAGAACAAGCTGCTGCAGGCGGATTTGATATTGAATTAGATATCACTGACCCGAGTGGTTATTGGGATCGATGGACAGAGGTTGATCTTGGAATGACCTCCTGGACACACCGACCGCTGGGTACTCAAGTCTTACGTCTGGGTTATACATCAGATGCAGACGGAAAACCAGTTGAATGGAATGAGTCACATTGGGTTGACAAGGAATTTGAAGACTTGTTAACTAAAGCAGAAAGCACTTTGGATGTTGAAGCTCGTAGAGATATCTTCTGCCAGATTGAAGATATTTTCATCGAGCGAGGTCCAATCGGAATTGCTTATTGGAAGAGCGTCTGGAATATCGTTCCAGAATCCTTCAAAGACATTGAAGCGCACCCAACTGAATATGATCTTTTGAATAAAGTCTGGAAAGACGAAGCATAAACTTAGAGTATATGATGCGCAGCCGCTATTCCAATAGCGGCTGTGTTTTTCTCAATGCAATATTTATAAAGGAGCAAAATTTATGGCGCGATTTATCGTACGAAGCATTGTCTCTACGATTATTACCATGTTGCTCGTCTCGATAACGCTATTTGTATTGCTAGAGGTGGGAAGTGGGGATATCACTCTGAAAATCTTAGGTGTTTTTTCCACAGAAGAACAGCGTGAATCTTACCGCAAACAACTTGGTCTGGATCGTCCTGCCTGGCAACGTTATGTTGATTGGTTGGTGGGAACGGATTGGCAAGTATCGAAATTGTTGGATTACCCTTTGGTGATTGTTACAAATCAGCAGACGGGCGAGCCAGAATGGTGGTTGAGTGTAGGCGATCAATTTATGCGTTTTAAAATGGTTGAGGGGGATTTGGTGGGAGTAACTCGACAGCCAGATGGCTCTGCGAAAGAGATCCCTTTTGAGATCAATTGGGAAGAAGGAGCAGAAGGACAAGAAATTTATTGGGGGGTGGATATCAATAATAATGCAGTGCGTTGGGTGCGTGGAGGTGGAGAAACAGTCTATATCCGAACAAAAACCGGGTTTAGCGAAGTAAAAGATGGACCTGTGGAGTTTATTCCATTGCGTAAGGGGTTATTACGCGGTGATCCAGGATGGTCTTTGCAAACTGGACGCCCGGTTATACAGACATTGCTTCCCCGTGTACGTAACACATTGATCTTAGCGGGAGTCGCATTTTTAGTAGTGATGCCTTTAGCGCTTTTCTTTGGAATTTTAGCGGGAATAAATGAAGGCAAGACCCTTGATCGGGTAATCTCTATTACCAGTTTAGGAGCAACCGCAACGCCTGAATTCGTTACTGGGATTTTCTTAATCTTGATATTGGGAATTTGGTTAAAGGTGGTACCAGCAGTTGCGGTTTTTCTGACCCCAAACGCGATCTTTGAGAACCCTCAACTCTTAGTTCTTCCTGTACTTACGCTAACCGCGGTTGAATTGGGTTATGTGGTTCGCATGACGCGCGCTAGTATGGTTGAAGTAATGGGTTCTCCTTATATTCGTACAGCGATTATTAAAGGCATGCCCCTTGGGAGGGTGGTAATTAGACATGCGATTCGCAATGCTCTCATGGCGCCAATTACGATTATCATGTTGCATGTAAACTGGTTAATTGGCGGAGTAGTAGTTGTTGAGGTTATCTTTGGTTATCCTGGTTTAGGGAAATATATCTATGATGCGGGGGTTTTTGGAGATTACAATGCGGTTGAAGCGGCTGCTATGTTGACTGTTTTAATTGCAATAGTAACTCGTTTATTGGGTGATCTCATTTACACTTTCCTTAATCCGCGTATTCGATACGCGTAAAAACTTGAAGGAGGCGTTATTATGACTGCGATTTCAACAACAGCAAAATCAGAAAGACCTTCTAGTTTAACGCGTATTTGGAAGGGACTTTCGATAATCTTTGAATCGCGTGTTGCCACAGTTGGTCTTTTCTTGGTGGTTTTTTGGGTTGCTGTTGGAATAGTATCCATGTTTTGGACCCCTTATCCACCGAATGCCCAACTTTTTACCCAGAATTTGACCCCAAATGCAGAGAACTGGTTGGGCACTGATCATATGGGACGCGATATCCTATCACGCTTGATGGCTGGAACGCAAGTAATTCTACTAAAAACACGTTTACCAGGCGAAGGAAATGTTGTCATTCCCATTGGCGTGGCTATTTGGGGTGTGGTAGGATCTTTGACAATTGGTGCAATCTTAGGATTGAATGCTGGATATCGCGGAGGGTGGAACGATCAAGTGATTATGCAGGTGCTAGATGCATTGATTGCCTTCCCAAGGATAGTCTTATACTTGGTTGTGATTGCGGCTATGGGTCAAGGAGACTTGGTTGTTATCCTGGCAATCACTGTCACTGGCGCTCCGGGTGTCGCTCGCCTGGCGCGCAGTCTCGCGATGGATATTAAGACGCGTGATTACATCAGGGCTGCTGAGACGCGTGGAGAGAAAGTATGGTTCATCACGTTTAAAGAGATCTTGCCCAATGCTCGTGGACCTCTATTAGTAGATGCTATGCTGAGAGTCGGTTATGCGATTTTTGCTATTGGTACCCTAGGCTTTTTGGGTATTGGTTTACCACCACCCGATCCAGATTGGGGTAATATGGTAAACGAAGCTCGCAAAAATATATTTTCCAACCCATTGGCAGTAGTCTGGCCTTCGATAACGATTGCCAGCTTAGTAATCGGATTGAATCTCTTCGCGGATGGTTTACGTGAAGAAATCACACGGTATCAGAAGTAAGGAGGGATTGTGAACGAAGAAATTAAAACTAGAGAAGCAACTGCTCCTGTTCTGAAAGTGCAGGATTTAGCGGTAGCCTATAAGGTGCGTGGCGGTGAAATCGAAGCTGTGCAAAACGTAAACTTCGAGATTAGAAGAGGGGAATCGCATGGGATTGTTGGCGAGTCCGGTTGTGGAAAAAGCACCGTTGCTTGGGCTATTGTAAACTTCCTCGGAAATAATGGCTATGTAAAGCGAGGCAGTATAAAATTCCAGGGACAAGAGCTGGTTGGAAAAACTGGCGAGGAACTGCGTCGTTTGCGTGGTGATCAAATCGCGATGGTTTATCAGGATCCTATGCAGGCATTAAACCCTTCTATGCAGATTGGTGATCAAATGAAGGAAGTGCTCACTGTCCATCGAGGTTTGAGTAATAAAGAAGCGGAAAAGAATTGTATTGAGATGTTGAGAAGGGTTTATATGCCCGACCCTGAAGATGTTATGAAGCGCTATCCGCATCAAATATCTGGTGGACAACAACAACGAGTCGTGATCGGTATGGCGTTGCTTAACAATCCCGCTCTTTTGATCATGGATGAACCCACCACAGCCTTGGATGTTACTGTAGAGGCTGCTGTGCTTGATTTAATTGCTGGTTTACGGAGGGAATTTGACACCGCTATTATGTATATCACACATAACCTTGGTGTTGTGGCGCGTGTCTCATCACGGGTAGGTGTGATGTATGCTGGAGAGATGGTAGAACTAGCCTCGGTTAAGGATATTTTTGAGAAACCGCGCCACCCCTATACGCAAGGGTTAATGCGTTGTATTCCAAAATTGGGAGAGGAAAAAGCTAGTAGTATTTTATACCCCATTCCAGGTCGCGTACCTGCCCCAGATAATCGACCTGCGGGTTGTATTTTTAATCCCCGTTGTGATTATGTACGTGATCGTTGTCGTGCTGAACGTCCTCAACTAAGGTTCATTTCTGGAACGAAATCTCAAGTTCGGTGTCATTTTTCTGAGGAGATTGATCCTCAAAAATGGGAACCTTCGGAAGATTTGGAGTTACCCACTATTAGAGAAGAAGAAAAGGATCAGGAACCAATCCTAGAACTTGAGAATTTACAAAAGTATTACGAAGTCAAAGGTAATTCTTTGCGAGATGTACTTGGATTTGGAGAAAAACGATACGTTAAGGCAGTTGAAGGAGCATCATTCAAAGTCAGGCGTGGCAAGACATTGGGCATTGTTGGCGAATCAGGTTGCGGAAAAAGCACTCTGATAAAGACGATTATTGGCTTGGAGAGCGCAACAGGTGGAGAAGGAAGATATTTGGGATTTGATATTACGAAGGATATCTCGAAAAGAGATGAGAAACTAATTGAGGAATTACAAATGGTCTTTCAGAATCCTGATTCCACGATGAATCCCTCCTATACAGTGGGACAGCAGATTTCAAGACCAATGTTACGTTTTAAAACAGTTCCCAAGAATCAGGTCTACAATGAGGTAGTAAAAATTCTAAAAGCCATGCGCCTCAGCGAAGGATATTACGATCGACTCCCACGCCAACTAAGCGGTGGGGAAAAGCAGCGTATTGGTATTGCACGTGCGCTTGCCAGCTATCCTGACCTTGTGTTATGTGATGAACCAGTAAGCGCTTTGGATGTTTCTGTTCAAGCTGCGATTCTAAATTTGTTATTGGATGTTCAGCATGAATTTGATACTACCTTACTTTTTATCGCACATGATTTAAGTGTGGTTCGATTCTTCTCAGATCAAGTGGCAGTGATGTATCTAGGTCAAATAATGGAAATTGGGCCAGCGGAAGCGATCTATGGACCGCCCTACCATCCTTATACAGAGGCGTTGCTCTCAGCTGTTCCAATTCCAGATCCTTCTGTCACTCAAAAACGAATTCGTTTAGAGGGATCAGTACCCAGCGCGATTAATCCTCCAAGTGGGTGTCGTTTTCATACTCGCTGTCCGAGACGTGATCAATTACCTGATCCAATGGTGTGTTTGACAGATCCTCCCTTGAGAGAAATTACAGCTGATCATAAAATTTACTGTCATCATGATATTGAGACACTGAACAGTTTTGAACGAGTGATTACATCCTAAGGTAACGTAAGCCTTTAGGTATCTATGAGAGGAATGGTATTATGTTAGTAAAAGATTGTATGGTACAACATCCCATCATGATTTCACCGGATACTCTGGCTTCTGAAGCTGAGAGGATTATGGTGGAGAATAAAATCAGGCATATCCCAGTTGTGGGAGATGGGAAACGCTTGAAAGGTTTAGTTACACGCCAACGATTAACATTGAAACCCGATGATTTTGGCAGCCTGAATGTTTGGGAAATCACACGTAGATTGTCAAATTTGAAGGCTAAAGATATCATGGTTAAGAGAGAAGATATCCAATTGATTTCCCCCGA
>Ga0172370_10007224_pt1 | contig 13676 bp, 13 predicted proteins | sample LakKiv5m_FD_114538 | JGI IMG/M metagenome (GOLD analysis project Ga0172370, IMG submission 114538) | Freshwater microbial communities from Kabuno Bay, South-Kivu, Congo - kab_022012_11.5m | ecosystem: Environmental > Aquatic > Freshwater > Lake | place: Democratic Republic of the Congo...
CGAGACCATGGATTGGGAAGAACGGAGGGCCGGTCTGAGCCAACGGTTCGTAGAGACCTTTCGGCACGCCTTTCAGCACTCCAGGGCATACAGGGATATCTACGGTTCAGCGGGTATCCAGGTATCCGACATCAGGGGCCTGGACGACCTGGAAAGACTCCCCATCCTCCGCATGGAGACCGTTGTGGGGCGGCAAAAAGAGGACCCGCCGTTTGGAGGTTTTGATGCAACCGGCATGGCCGACATGAGGCGGATTTACGTCAACCCGGGTCTTATCTACCAACCGGGAGAGCAGGAATACAAAGACACCTCCTGGGCCGAGGCCCTTTGCGCGGCGGGGTTTGGGCCTGGAGACCGCATTCTGAATACCTTCAATTACCATCTCTGGCCTTTTGCCTTTATGCTGGACGAATCCGTAAAGAGGATCGGCGGCATTGTCGTCCCCACAGGCGTCGGGAATACCCTGATGCAGATCCGCGTCATGCAGGGATTGGAAATCAATGGGTTCATGGGGACCCCGAGCTTCCTGATGACCCTGATCCAGCGTGCCGAGGGGATGAAGCTTGATCTCCAAAAAGATGTCTTTCTGAGAAAGGCCCTTGTCGGCGCGGAGATGCTCCCCGAATCTCTCCGCTCACGGCTCCAGGACAAACTGGGGATGTCCATCCGCCAGGCGTACGGGACCGTTTTTTCAGGGTGCATCGGATATGAATGCGCGTTCATGACCGGCCTGCACGTGCCGGACAACATCTATGTCGAGGTAGTGGACCCCGGAACCGGAAAGGCGGCACGGCCGGGGGCTCCCGGCGAGATCGTCGCCACCAGCTTCAATACAGCTTACCCGATGATCCGCATGGCCACAGGGGATATTTCCATCCTGAGCCGCGAATCGTGTCCCTGCGCTCGAAGCGGCCTCATGTTGAAGAAGATACTCGGGCGAACCGATCAGGCCACCAAGGTGAGGGGCACGTTCGTCCATACGTGGCAGACCGATGAGGTCATCTCCCGGCATCCGCAGGTCTTCAAGTATCAAGTGGTCATCACCCGGGAAGATGACAGCGACATCATGACGTTTGTGGTGGAACTGAAAGAGGAGGTCCCGGATTTCGGCATGGTGCGGGCCCGCATCGAACGGGACATAAAGGATATCCTCACCATAAAAGGCGTCGTTCAGGTCGTTTCCAGGGGGACCATCCCGGACCTGCACAAAAAGATTGAAGACAGACGGAGCTGGGAATGAGGGGGAGCTTGCTTTATGGGAGTGCATGGCATGGACAAGATCAAGATCGGCGGCATCATGCAGAGCAACGGTCGGGCCCTGGTGAAGATCATGTCAGTGCCGGACCATGCGAGTGTTGCAGCAACGGTCCTGAAGGCGATGGGCGACCATCAGATCAATATCGAACTGCTGCTGGAAAGCTTCGACCTGGATGACTGTGGGAATTTCTCGATCGTCATTGATCAGAAGGATATGGACCCGGCCTTGAATGTCCTGGAGACAATACGGCCCGCCATAGACGCCAAGGCCATTTCCTACACCCCGGATGTGGCCGTGATCACCGTATTCGGGCCGCATCTGCGTGAAAAACCCCTGGTTCACGGCGTGATGTTTTCTTCCATTGCGGCCGTGGGCATCAGCTCACTTGCCATCTGCACATCCATATCGAGCGTATCGTGTGTGGTGGAGGGACAATACCTTGACATGGCGGTGGGATCGCTTGAAGAAGCATTCGAGACGCCCTCCCAGGTAAAGCATCGGCCCAAAGATTATTGACGGCAGGCATGGGCGCCGAGCAAAGGACACAAAAGCCCTGCAAGTCGTGAAGCGGCCTGCGGGGCTTTTGTGTTATTCAGCAAGTCTGACAATCTTCAAAGGAAGATGTACCGGCACAAGGACCCTGATGAAACGTCACTCATTCAATCAGGCAGACATCTCCTTTACTTTCTTCAAAGGACGGATCTTGACTGCCCGGCGAGCCGGTTTGGCCTTGAACACGGTCTCTTTTTTTGTAAAGGGGTTGATCCCTTTGTGCGCCTTGGTCGCAGGTCTACTTTTAACTTCAATCTTGAAAAGACCTGGAAATGTAAACTGACCGGGACCCCGCTTCCTGATATGACGCTCGATGAGGCCAGCCAATTCGTCGAATACCGCTGATACCTGCTTCTTGGTTAGCTCGGTGTTCACTGCAATCTCACTCAGTATCTCCGTTTTGGTCATTGCTTTTTTTAACGCCGTGGTCCCTTTCTTACCCGAATCCTTTTTGCCCGTCTCTTTGCCAGCCATAAAATGCTCCTTTCCTTTGAGATTGAAGTTTGGATATTCCCTCCCAAGCATCAAAACGGCTCAGAAGGCGCTAAACAGCATATACAACAGTCACAGACACGCATATTGTGCTGCTATTATAGTCTTTTCCGCATGTTGTCAACCCCTTTATTTCATATCAAGCAAAAAAATCCCTGATTCCGATTTGAATATTTGATATGGATCATAGGCGCCTATTATTGCACGTCCTGAAGATCTCTTCTTGCCACAAGCGCCGCCCCCAGGGCGCCAATGATCTGAGGTTCGGAATAGACGTGAATCGGCTGGCCGAGTTTTTCTTCCATGAGACTTACCACGCCTGTGTTTTTGGCCACCCCGCCGCTCATGGTCACCGCGCCGCGAACGCCGATCCCCTTCACCATGCTCCATACCCTGTTCACAATGGCTCGGTGAAGACCCCGGATGATCTCCTCCTTGGGATGGTTTCGGGCCACAAGCGATACGACCTCGCTTTCCGCAAACACCGTGCAGACGCTGCTGATGCCGATCTCTCCTCCTGCCTTCAAAGACAGGGGTCCCATATCGTCCAGCGCAACCTGGAGCTTATCCGCCATCACCTCCAGAAAACGGCCCGTGCCGGCCGCGCACTTGTCATTCATGGCGAAATCCAGGACCCGCCCTCCTTCTCCAACGCGGATCACCTTGGAATCCTGACCGCCGATGTCAATAACAATTCCCGTGTCCGGGAACAGGTGGAAGGCCCCCATGGCATGGCACGAAATTTCGGTAACCCGTTTATCAGAAAACGGGATGGAAACGCGGCCATAACCGGTTGCCACAATGCGCCGGATCTGATCCCGTTCTATCCCTGATGCGGCTAACGCCTTTTCGAGTGCCGACACCGCCGCATCCGTGCTGTTGGCGCCGGTCTGAACAATCGAGTACCCCGCAGTCCCGCACTCCATATCAAGGATAAGGGCCTCCGTACTGAGCGAGCCCACGTCGATCCCTGCAACACAGTCCCGGTTTTTGATAGGGTCTTCGGCCGTCATTCGCTTCGCTGTCATGAGGTTATTTTAAATTCCCCCCGTTCCGCGTTCCACGGATGGTCATGAAGTCGTCATGCGTTCGCTGCGCGAAGGTCATGTGTGGTCATGAAGTGGTCTTCAACCTCTCCGTTCCCCGTTCCGCTTTCCGACTTCCGCGTCCAGGATCTGGTCACCCTTCCAGGGTCTCAAAAAAGGCCTCTAACCGCGTCCGCGTCTGTTCTTCGGAATATGCCCGAAAATCGGTGATATCCGCATCAACAATCACTGAAGGTATTCCCAGTCTGTCCATTAACAATCGTTTAATGTCATATTGTCCTACGGAATAGGGCTTGCAGCTCTTGGCCGAATGGATGACCAGTCCATCCACATGATATTCCTTGATGAGCCTCTCCATGAGCTGCAGACGATGGTCCAGGCTGTTATTGAGCACCACAAGACTGTAGGTCCTGGCCATGGATTCAAACGGCCGGTCTGCATCCATGAGCGAGATCGTCTCGGCCCAGGCGTTGGTGTAGGTGGCCGTGACAAAGTTCATCCCCCGCTGTGCAAACAGGTTTGAAAAATCACGGACCTTGTACCAGATGGCGATATTGTCCCACATCAGTCGTTTCCGCTCATTCTCGATGGCGCCGATGCCTTGTTCGATCCTCTCTCGCAGCTCTCTCAGAAGAATATGGTAATATTCCAGAGCAACCGGCAGCCCCCTGAGGGAAACAATCGGCGCCAGATGGATGAAGGCATCAAAAATAGTCATGGGCGCGGGGCGTGTCTTCATGGTGGCAAGGACCTCGCCCCAGGCAAACGATGAATCCCGTGCAATGCCTGTCATCTCCTGAAATTTTCGACTGTCGAAACGCCGGCCGGACACCTCCTCCAGGACCGGAATCATCTCTTCTAATTGGCGCACCATATAGGCGACATCGTTTTCGGTGATATCTTCAAAATTGTAAGGGGTGTCAAACAGCAGAAGGGGAATCTTCAATTGATGCGCCAGGACCCTGTACCAGTAGACCACGGTCTGACAGATGTTGTTGGAGGCAAAGAGGAGATCGGGCCTGGGCAACCTCCCCACCGGCGTCTTTCCCGAGAGAAAATGACCCAGATCAATGCGGGCATAGGAACAGAGATCCTGGTGGTAGCCATGGGCCTCTGCCTCAGCGCAAAGCTCCGGCCCAAGCCTCTGTGCCCCGCAGAGGGCCCCGTGGTTTTCCGGATAAATGGTGTAAAACCCAAACGGTCTCAGGATCTCCACGGGCGCGCCGCTGGTGACCCAGGCCACAGGCTTCGCCCCCTCTGCGTAGCGGGAGAGAAAGTAGTGGCGGGTCATGATCTCCTTCAGCCTAACCGCGCAGTTGAGCCCGGGACCGAAACCGGGTTTGGGCCTTCCGGGGCCCTTTTTCCTGCCTGCCCCCGAAAGACGCATGACAGCGGGGGCCCCAATATCCTTCATGAAATGGTAGCGGGCACGATTGACGAGTGACATGGTGACGTCTCTGGTTGCTGGATACTGGATACTCGATACTGGATGCTCGATACTGAGTGACAGTTTCTCGATGCTCCTTGCTCCCTGCTCCTTGCTGCTTACTCTCTGCGCCTTGCGCCTGAAGCCTTATGCCTCTTGTTGCCGGCCGATCATCTCCACAAACGCCTCGATCCGTGTGGTCAATTGGCCGCTCAACCCCTGGTTCAGGTCCACATCGACCGTGAGAACTGCCGCGCCCGCCTCTTTTACCGCCTCTGCCATGCAGGGCACATCGAACCATTCGGGTTCACAAAATTTGACCAGGTAGAAAATCACCCCCTTGGCCTTGCTGGCGGCTATCTTTTCGAGGAGGTAATCCACCCGCCCCTTCAACGGTGAGTCCTTGGTGGTGCAGGGGGGCATGGCAAAATAGCTGTCCACAAGCGCTTCAAATGGGTCCTGAGCCATGGTGGTGTGCATCGGGATCCTTCGACCGCAGCATAAGAGGTCGTCGTCCACGACCCGCACGCCCAGTTCATCCAAGAGGTTCAGGATCTCCGGAGGATTGGGAAGAACGCCGCTCAGAATCACGCCTGGCCCCTTCCCGTCTCCTCCCCTGGACGCCTTCAGAAAATCTTCCAACAGGGGAATGAAATCGTCGGGATGGAGATACTCCCCCTGACGGATCATTCGGTAAAAATCCGCATTGGAGGCTGAAAGCCCTCCCCGGCACCTCGCGTCGTAGATTTCTCTCAAAATCGATGCCAAATGATGTCCCTGCTCCACCCGCCGTCGCAGCTCGTTTTCGTCCATGGGCCCCAGATCCCTTTCCAGGCGCGAGACCAGGGACTTAAGCTGTTCCAGATAATAGCGGCGAGAGGAGGGTCGATATGGGGCCTTCGGGTGATAGAAAAAGTAGCACGGCTTACCCACTCCCAGATAATCATAGACAATGGATGCCATATTCTGGATAGAGTCACAGGTGTGGGGAAACAGAAATCCGTCCAGCATGTCCCCCTTGCCCTGAAGGATTAGCTCCAGTCCCAGCTTGACCACGGAACAGATGTATGGCTGAAGGTGGGCATTGGCGCCTTCAATATCGAGGGGCGGGTCCCAAATCTCTGCAGGGAGGCTGTTAAAGGCCCAGAGGATCTCTCTCGGATAATGGGCAGGAAAAACCCCAATGAGGCGCCGGCCCTTCTGTTTCTGGTTCTCGAGGTATTCTCTTCGCGACATAAGATGCTCTTTAAGGGATTGTCGGTATCGAGGCCTGCAAAAAAACAATGAACCAATCTAAAAGAATATCGGGATAGGTGTCAAGTCAATATGCACTTGACACGCGAATCCCTTTTCCATATTTTCTGCACTCAGAACACTAGGAATACCTGTCGCGGCAAGTGTGACTGGGATGAAACCAAAGGGCTGAACGGGAAAAATGTTATCACGTAGGTAAGGATAAGAAGCGTCGTTCGTGTGGAGAAACTGAAGACAGAAGGGGTGAACAGACCGACGTGTGATCTCTTGGAAGGGGGTATCAGGTGCTCCAGAGAAAAGACGGAATGTGCCGCTTTGTTACGGCCTTTGCCAGGATTGCCCTCTCCCCGTTTTATCGCATTGACATTGAAGGACGGGAACGGTTGCCCCGAAAAAATGCCTTTATCCTCCTTCCCAAGCATCAACGCTGGCAGGATATCCCTATTATTGCCCTTGCCACGCCGAGGCCTCTCTATTACATCGCCAAATATGAGCTGTTCGCCAACAGGTTGACAGGCTGGTTTCTGGAATCCCTCGGAGGTATCCCCCTGAACCGGGCGCAGCCGATAAAGAGCAGAAGTTCCATCAGGGCCATGATGGCGTTTCTTAAAGGCGGTGAAGGGGTCGTCATTTTTCCGGAGGGCACCTACTATGACAACAGGATGGGCCCTGGCAAATCGGGAATGCTGCGGTTGATCATCTCGCGGACGTCTTTTCCCCTGATCCCCGCAGGCGTTCACTATCAAAAAGGACATTTCAGGACCGCTGTGTGCGTCTCTTTCGGCGCGCCGATCTATCCGGACAAGAGCGTCCCGACCGACTCAGTCCTGGATACAGTGATGCAGGAGATTGCCGCACTCTCCGGATTGGAGGAGGCGTGATGCGTTGGCCTAAGGGGCAAGGAGAGAAGCTCAACGCTCAAAGCTGAAAGGGAAAAGAGGTTATCGGTTATCTGCAAGGAGTGCAACCATAGGGCACAGCGCCTTTAACCCAATGAACCCAACGAACAATAAACATAACAAAGTCGAAGTTCATTATCCAGTATCGGGCATCCGGCATCCAGTAAGCAGTAGGCACCAACGAGCAACCAGGAACGAGTAACCATTCCCATGCCCTTACGGCCACGCTACATACGGGGCAATAAAGACCAGAGGTCAGAAGTCAGAAAAAACCAACAAACAAACCCCAAAAACCAGAAACGAGCAACCCGAAAAAGGAGAAACCGACATGCCCGACCTTGGAAGCGTCTTTCAACGTATTGATGGCAGCAAAGACGAGATTATACACGTTCAGAGGGAGTTGACGGCCCGGGTGGCACTGGGTCCAGATAACGGGGGTTCGGGCGAGCACAAAAAGACCGCTTATATAAAAGATCTCCTTGAGGCCTTGAAACCGGACAGGATGGAGGAGATCAAGGCCCCTGATGAGAGGGCCCGCGACGGCTATCGTCCCAATCTGATCGCCAGGTGGAAAGGGAGGCAGAAAGCACCTGCTGTTTGGGTCCTGAGCCATTCCGACATCGTGCCGCCCGGCGATCTTACCCTGTGGCACAGCGATCCCTATTCGCTTGTCGTGGACGGAGACCGGATCATCGGGAGAGGGGTAGAAGACAATCAGCACGGCTTTGTCAGTTCATATCTGGCCCTGAAGGCCATCCTTGATTCGGGCCAGGATCTGGAGAGACCGGTCGGCCTGATCGTTGTTGCCGACGAGGAAACAGGGAGCTGCCACGGGCTGAGCTATATTTTGCAGCAGCATAAAGACTTTTTCAGACCGGAAGATCTCATCGTTGTGCCTGACAGCGGCAATGAGGAAGGGACCATGATCGAGGTGGCGGAAAAATCCATGCTCTGGCTCAAATTTACGGTCACAGGTCGTCAGTGTCATGCGAGCACCCCCGAAAAGGGGAAAAACTCCCTTTATGGGGCTGCAAAACTGATTGTCGCGCTGGGGGAACTGGATCATCGGTTCGATCTTTCTGATCCCCTTTTCAGCCCCACGCGATCCACCTTTGCACCCACCAAAAAGGAAGGGAACGTCCCCAACATCAACACCATCCCTGGAAGGGACATCTTTTATCTGGATTGCCGGATACTTCCCCAATACACCGTTGACCAGGTCGTTTCCGCAGCAGGGGAGATCATGGCGCCCATCGCCGCTGAAACCGGTCTCCAGATCGATGTAGAGACAGTTCACCGTCAGGACGCTGCGCCGCCGACGTCTCCCAAGGCCCCGGTCGTGACGGCCCTGGCCAGGGCCATCGAGGTGGTTACAGGCCGTCAGGGAAAGCCGATGGGGATCGGCGGGGGCACTGTGGCCGCCTTTTTCAGGGAAGTGGGTCTGCCGGCCGCTGTCTGGTATACCTGCCAGGATACGGCCCATCAGCCCAATGAATACTGCCTCATCCCCGACGTCATGACGGACGCAAAGATCTTTGCCTGCCTGTACCAGAATGAATAGGGGGCGTAAGCAACTCTGGCCATCTGCCTTAATCCCATTGCTTTTTGAATTGACACACGGGATGAAATAACGTAACCTGCAATCCCGCGTAACGATGCGCCGATACCATCTTCAGCAATTGAACGCCTCTGACAGAGGCCCTGCAGACAGGCAAAAATATTGCGATGAAAGTCAAATTTTGGGGGACAAGGGGCTCTATTGCAGCCCCGGGAAAAGATACCATCCTATATGGGGGGAATACCACCTGTCTCGAAATTATCCTCGAATCGGGCAGAAAGATCCTCATTGATGCGGGGACAGGGATGCGGCCATTGGGCGAACACTATATCGCCACGCGCGCAACAGTGGACATCCTCCTCCTGATGACGCATATTCACTGGGATCACGTTCAGGGATTCGCATTTTTCGATCCGATCTTCAACCCTTCCTCCAGGATAGCCGTAGACGGTTTTCCTGCAGCTATGAAAGGGCTCAGGGTAATCTTTGACAACAAGATGGGGGATGGGTTTTTCCCTGTCCGCTTTGAGGACCTCAAGGCCCATATTGACTATGTCGGGGAACTGAGCCGGCATGCCGTTACCATAGACAATACACGCATCGACGCCATTCCCCTGAACCATCCTCAGGGCGCCCTTGGTTTCCGCTTTCAAGAGGGAAAAAAGAGACTGGTTTTCATAACGGACAACGAATTGGTTAAGGATGGCCCATCGGGAAAAGGGCTGGATGATTATGTGCGATTCTGCAAAGAGGCGGATGTCCTGATTCACGATGCCCAGTTTACGCCTGAAGAAATCGACCATCATCGGGGCTGGGGCCATTCAGACAGCGCGTCCACCCTGGACCTGGCCTTGAAGGCCCATGCGAAACGACTCATCCTCTTCCATCATGCGCCGGCCAGAAAAGATGCGGACATAGCTGCCATTATCGAGCGATGCGGCAATGTTGCTGCAGAAGGCAAGCATGACATCATCGTCGAGGCAGCTAAAGAGGGAAGTGAGTTCACGCTTTGACCTGCAATCTCCACAGACTTTCTTACACAGAGCAGTTCCCACTCTATCTGATCCGACATGGGCTCATCTACCGATAAGGAAATCATCCTCGTTTTAGGCGGTGCCCGGAGCGGCAAGAGTTCCTGGGCCCTCAGATATGCCGAAGAAACCTACAAATCCTACCTCTTCCTGGCTACCGCCGAGATCAGGGATGATGAAATGGCCGAACGGGTACGACTCCACAAGGCATCACGGGGACCCGAATGGCGTCTCGTCGAAGAAGCTTTGGACATCGCCCAGGTCCTGCAGGAGGAGTCTTCCCGGGCTGACGTAGTGCTCATCGACTGCATGACCATCTGGCTCAGCAACATCCTTCTCCAGAAAGGGAGGGAGGCCGTGGGCCTGTATCAGGATCGCCTCATGGAGGCATTGACCCGGAAGAGGGGTTCGGTGATCCTGGTGTCCAATGAGGTGGGAACCGGGATTGTCCCTGAGCATGCCCTGGGGAGAGAATTCAGGGACCTGGCCGGGATGCTCAACCAGAAATTGGCCGCAATGGCCGACAAGGTGGTCATGACCGTGGCCGGCATTCCCTTGCATATTAAATGAGATACCCGGAAAACAGGCTAAAATGGACCGTACAGACAGCGTGGTTCATCTCCATTATCCTCGTTGGCTGCCTGTCCCTGACACCGCGCATCGAAATCCCCTACCAGTTCAGCGGTGCAGACAAGTTGGCTCATTGTCTGGCCTATGTCTGGCTGGCGGTCCTTCCCTTTTTTGGATTCGCGAGGATGGGGACGGCCTTCACCGGGGCGTTTTCAATGGTCCCGCTCGGTATAGGGCTTGAATTTGCCCAGAAATACGTGCCGGGCAGGGATTTCTCAGTTGCAGACATGATTGTAAACGGTGCCGGCGTGGCCTTAGGCATCGTCGTGGCCAGATACGCTTCAAAAAGCCGCCGCTTGAGCAAGGCCTGACTTTTACAGGAAGATGCGCCCATGAGCAACACCGTCGCCATTATTCTTTCTCTTGGGGTCTCCCTGGGCATGTACCTGGGTTTTGTTTTCAGCCTCAAGACGCCAACAGGCGCCAAATATCTCTGTGGACATTGGTATTTCCATCCGAATGCCATTTGCGTATGGCGGGTGGTGATCGGATTGTCAGGCGCCCTGCTCTACTTCATAACCGCTCAACAGTTCCTGGGCATTCTCCTTTTCACCCTCTCTGCCGTCATGGACGGTGTGGACGGTCTTCTCGCCAGAGAATGCGATCTGGTGACCCCCTTTGGAGAAGAGATCGATCCCCTGTGCGACAAACTGACCTACCTCCCGCCAATGATATTTTTTGCCTATACCGGTCGTTTGGACGTGAATGCGGTGTGGATACTGGTGGCCGTGGAGGCAAGCGGGCAGTTTCTATTTCGATATCTCATCAAGCGATTTACCCGCTTTTCTGTGGCGGCCAACAATTTCGGCAAAATCAAGGCGGTCATGTGCTTTGCCTTGATCATCTATTGTGCATTGCTGACGGATGACATGGAACTGCCTAATTTCTCAAATCAGATGCTCCACCTCTGTATTATCCTTTCCATTTCATCCATCGCCTTCAAGCTCATCGCGAACCGGTTTTATGCGGACATCCTGTCTCTTCTCAATCTGTGTTGCGGCATCATCGGGATCGTCTTTGTCCTCCAGATGCGTCCGGTTTACGCCGCCATCGCCATCCTGGCCGGACAGATATTCGATCTGTTCGACGGGAGAATGGCCGACAAGCACGGCGGAACCAAGCTGGGGCCATGGCTCGATGATATTGCCGACCTGGTCAGTTTCGGCGTCTGCCCTGCGTTTCTTGTCATCCTGAAAGGCAAGTGGAGTCTATTGGCCTTTGTCGTCGGCATTGCCTATTTCTTTGCGGTGGCCTTCAGACTGTGGCGATTTATTGCGCGGGATAAGCATAATATCACGCTGAAACCGGGGGTCTTCAACGGCCTCCCCAGCCCTGCCGGCGCCATGGCGGCTCTTGGGGCATGTCTGTTCTGGGACAACGTGTGGATTATATGGGTTGCGATCCTGCTGACTTCTTACCTTCTGGTGAGCAATATCCGGTTCGTTCATTTCGGGAGGGTGATATTGCGCCACTTTCCGAGGATTTTTGTGGTGATCTTCGGTTTTGTCATCGTCTTCACCATCTCCTTTGTCATAAAGGTGCGCGACCCAAAGATGCTCGGGGCACTTCTGCTCATCGCATTTTTGATCTATGCCATCATGAGCAGAAATCTGCTATCGCGGAAAAGTCTGTAGCAGTATGGCGTCTCAGCAAATTGTCCCTAAAACAGTTGAGGTGAGCTACGTCGGCACACACAAACGAGCCCCTTATTGATCTTTTCATCATGGGGCCTGTTGACAAGAAGGCGAACAATGATCCCTTAGTCCCCCTGACCATATATGCCAAGAGAAAACACCTGATTCTTGAAGGGGCTTCTCTCCTGGCAATCTCCTCGCATTTGACTTTATGTCATCCTACTTTTTAGGTTCTCCCTTCCTTCCTTCGGGTTTTCCTTGAGGCTGGAAGCGTTGCTGCTGAACTTTCCAATGAGGTCCTTATCTTGGTGGCGGACCATGTGGTGGTTGAGCCTGAGGTGGTTCTTGTGGTTGACCATGAGGTGGTTGAACCTGAGGTTGCCTTGGTGGTTGACCATGAGGTGGTTGAACCTGAGGTTGCCTTGGTGGCTGACTATGAGGTGGTTGAACCTGGGGTGGTCTTTGTGGTTGAACCTGAGGTGGTCTTTGTGGTTGACCATGAGGTTTCTGAACCTGAGGTGGTCTTTGTGGTTGACCATGAGGTGGTTGAGCCTGAGGTTGCCTTGGTGGCTGGCCATGAGGTGGTTGAACGTGAGGTGGTTTTGGTTGCTGTTGCCTCTGTTGCTGATAGCGCTGAACCTCAGGCCTTTGTTGATATTGCTGTTCCCTTTGCTTTCTTAATTCCTGTCTCTGTTGTTGTGGTCGAGGTTGATAGTCCTGGACGCCCCAGGCTTTTTGCCTTTCCCAGTATCGATTACTATGCCAGCCCTTCCAGTTCTGTTGAAGTCGTCGGTAAGGAATCGGTTCATAATTCCACTGTCTCCCGTACCAATTACGGTCTCTGTAGTATCCTCTCCAGCCTGGATCTACATCAAAATAGAACCTTGGAACATTGTTATAATAACCCCAGCCCCGGTTATAATAACGTGAACGATACCAACGACCTTCCCATGGACGCCACCACCAGCCATTCCAGAAAAACAGGTCTGCCTCTATCCCAGGAACAACGTAAACACTGGGAGCATCAGGGATCACTATCACATCCGGTGGTGCAGCAAACTCGATGGGCGGCGGCAAACCAATATTAACACTTATGCCTACCTGTGCCATGGTCGGAAGAGGAACTACAACTACCAACGCCAAAAGCATTGCTGTAAAAACTAACTTTTTCATCGTGTTACCTCCTATACCCATCACTGTTTTGTCCCCCATCAGCCTTTCTTTATGCCCATAATTAGCAGCGCGATTCCACAAACAATCTCAATAGCCCCAACAATCGGCGTCAGCGGAATCGTTTTGGTTTTGATGATAGGAAGTCGCTTTTTTGCGGAAGGATTATAGGTAGGAGTGGTCTTGCGGGTCAACGAAAATCTGACCGCAGGATATTGTGGTCGCAACGCACGGCTTAAATATGGAGGTCTGACTTCAGGGAGAATGCACTGGGGGACAATCCTTAAACAGTCAAATACCTCAGATAACATTGCCAAACAATTGACTATTTGAGCCAATTCTCAAAACCTATTTGGGGGCATACGCAGCGTTTGTTTTCATCGGGTTGATCCTGTTCAAACGGATAAGAGACCCGAACGTAGCCTCAATCCGATGAACATCACCGAGCCGGTCAGCCCCTCCTTTTTCTTGAGCGTTGATGCTATGATGAAATCACCGAATGTGTCAAAAAAAGGATGAAATGCCTCTCACGTGGACACAGGTTTGCCGGCGAGACCTACGACACCCGCCCGGCGTATTTCAGCCTATCTTGATACCGAGGAATCGACTGATGAAAAAAATGATGGACATTGGCGATGAAATAGATGACCCCAACCTATGTAGTTGATTCGGTATATCGCATCTGGCACTTGTTTTGGAATTTATTCCTATGTCCTCGGCTGGTCA
>Ga0172370_10007226_pt1 | contig 13676 bp, 10 predicted proteins | sample LakKiv5m_FD_114538 | JGI IMG/M metagenome (GOLD analysis project Ga0172370, IMG submission 114538) | Freshwater microbial communities from Kabuno Bay, South-Kivu, Congo - kab_022012_11.5m | ecosystem: Environmental > Aquatic > Freshwater > Lake | place: Democratic Republic of the Congo...
AATAGAAGCTGCCGCCTGATCCGGGGATGATATGGAGTATGCGCATAGTGCGAACTAAATTCTGTATTCAAATGTGAACAATATTCTGTGGGAATCCGGCACCAGATTGAAATCTGTAAAGAATCCCTGATAGTTCAGGCAAAGAGTGATCCCCTTGACGGGGCTGAGGGAGAGTCCTGTAATGAGGGCATTTCCGGAGTTGGGAATAGCATAGACAGCATCCTCCGACTTCTTCCAGATAATATCGTCATACCTGACCAGGAGCTTCAGCCCTTTATATAGTTTGATCCATGCGAAAGTGCTGGTGCCCCAGGTTCTTACAGGCAGGTGCTGGTACCCGTCGATGTAGGTAAACTCTGTGCCTGCCCTCATACGTTCACCGGATCTGAATCCCACGTAGCTGGTGAATAATTGTTCCTGATCACCCGGCCGGATAACGGAAGGTTTCAGGCTATAGAAAGCCCGTGCCTGGATCTGCTCAATAGGATTCCAGGTTAATCCTCCCGCAAGTTTAAGCTCTCCCAAATGATCCTGCTCAATCCTTGGACCTTCGCCATTGGTGAGGGCGAGATCGACAGTCAGATTTTTCCAGGGTTTGAAATAACCGGCCACCCCGATATCGGTGCTGGGAATTCCGTAATAGCGGTCCTTGAAAGTTTCTGCTACAAACCGGTACTCGTAGAATTTTTCGAATGGTATGAAATCGTTTTGTAAAATCACTCCGCCTTCGACAGCGATCCGGTCATTGGGCGTCCAGCGGATGTTGGCTACCTTCACATACATCGTGTTAACGGAATTTTCCAGCCGGAACCGATCGATCTGAACCTTTGCCGACCATTTGCTGCTGAACTGTCCCTCGAAACCGAACAGCATCCTGCCCAGCCAGAAAGAATAATCCTTTGAAACTCCTTCAGACGGATTATACTCCGCATTGGCAAACATATGGACAATGGGCTTAAGCTTAAGCCCCTCCTGCGCTCCCAGGTTCCCTCCAACCAGAACCCCAAGCACCAATATCACCCCAATCTTTCTATTCACCATTCCCTATTCCCTATTCCCCAAACAATACACCCACCCATCCTCACCCCCGATAATGATCTTTCCATTCACCACTGCCGGATTCCCGTTAACCGGCGTGCCGGTTTCCCAGGTCCAGAGGGGAGTGCCGTCGCTCAGCCGCAGGATGATCAGGTCACCGCGCATGTTGGCGGCAAGGACCTGGTCGCCCGCGATGAGGGGGGAGGCATCCACGCGTTCGCCTGTGTTATATTTCCAGAGAAGTTTACCGGTTATTTTATCGAAGCAATATACCTGTTTATCCCGACTTCCGGTCACCACCCGGTCGCCCGATACGGCCGCCGAGGCCAGGAAGGGCAGCTGAACCTTTTCGTTGGTATATTTCCAGGCGATCTTTTGTTCCCGGAGATTGACGCAGGTGAATCCGCCGTCATAATCCCCCACGAATGCAAGGCCGCCCGTCACCGGCACCGAACCCGGCACATAGGTGGCCACATTGATTTTCGCGGCTGCCAGTCCGGAGTTGATTTCCACCAAATGGAGGAATCCATCGCATCCACCGAACACCGCCCGATTGTCGACACAGGAGGCGGCACCATTGATGAAATTGTCTGATTCATATTTCCAGAGGCCTTTTCCTGTGGAAGCATCAACGCAATGGAGGTAATAATCGTAACTCCCGATAAGGATCTTCGTATAAGGCCCCGCCTTCCAGGCGTTGGGCGATCCGCTGATCTGCCCCTCCGTTTTATACACCCATTTTCTTTTTCCAGTGGAGAGATTCCAGGCGAACAGGTCGCCCGACAAATTTCCGGCATACAGGGTGCCGTCGAGGATCAGTGCCGGGGCTTCGATTCCGTTGCCGGTACTGTCTTTCCAGAGCAGCTTTCCGTTCATGTCGAGCACGTACATCCAGCCGTCGAGAGCTCCCACCGCTATGTAATTTCCGCATGCGACGGGTGAAGCCTTTATATCGTCGGAAGCCTTAAACTTCCATAGCAACTTAGCTTTTGCCGGGAAGTTGCTTTTCACCACGCCGTTCAGCGCCGGATCCCCCCGGAACAAGCCCCAGCAATCCTGCCCCTTCACCGGCCGGCTAAATCCTGCCGCAAATAGTACAAACACCCCAATAATTAACAATCTTATCATCTTAACTCTCTCCTCTCATTCTCTTTCTTTCTTCTTTCGCCTCTCTTCTTTCGCCTTACTCAGCGCTCCCGTCGGGCACGCCTCCGCCGCCAGCTCCGCCGTATGGGTCAACCCGTTTCTCAAACTCTCACTGAACGGTATTCCGATCCTCACATCGAAGCCGCGACCGATAAAGGTAAGGCCCAGTTCCTCCATGTGCTCTTCGGTGATCCTGACGCAGATCCCGCAGCGTATGCATTTTTCAGGCTCATAGATCACGGTGTCGTGGTGAATGACCTTGGTTACCGGTTTTCTTTCGGGACCCTGGAACCGTTTCTGGTCGGCCCCGTATTCATCGGAATAGTCGCGCAGCCTGCAATTGTCGCACTTGCGGCAGTCGCAGTGCAGGCAGCGGGCTGCCTCAGCCATTACCTCCTCCCGCGTGTAGCCTTCGCGTTGACCTCCGGCCGGTTCGAGCCGGTCGGCAGGGTAGGATTCCTTCAGATATTCTACGATCTCCTCCGGTGTCAGTTTTCCGAACCGGGAGTTGAACATCCGTTTCTCGCCGGTAACCGGCAGGCCCCTGAGTTTCTGGTCGATCCGGTAAGCTGCCTCCTTGCCCAGGGCCGATGCCCTGATGGCCATCTTCGGGGCTTTGTCGAGGGGCTCCACCACCGCGTTGAATTCACGCTGCAATTCTTCCAGCATGGGTTTGCCTATCTCCCTGTTCATCTGGAAAAAGACTCCGGATTCCCTGATCCGGTCGATCTCCTGATCCAGGATCTCCAGCGGCAGTTTTTCCCGCGGGACCGAATATCTGAGTTCGCCGCCCGGCTGTTTGTTCCGGTCGAAAATGGTAACATCGTACCCCATCCCGCGCAGATACCAGGCGGCTGAGAGTCCGTGCGGACCGCTGCCAATGACCGCCACATGGCCCTTGCCGGCCATCAGGGGAGCTTCCTTCACTTTCGGGGTTGGTTGCGCCAACTGCAGATGGTGATCGCCAGCGGATCTTTTCAGGAGGCAGATCCCGATGGCTCCGTCGATGGGTTTCCGGCGACAGGCGCTTTCGCAGGGGGCCGGACATATCCTGCCCAAAATGGAAGGGATGGCGATATCACGGATCACCACCTCATAAGCCATTTCAAATTCGCCTTCGGCGAGATGGCGGTTCATCTGCGGGATGTCCATGTGGGCCGGACAGGAAAGCTGGCACGGAGCCTCACAGTCGCCCACATGATCGCTCAGCAGCAGGTCGAGCGCGGTTTTTCGTGCTTCCCTGATCTCCTCGTCCATGGTGGTGATCTCCATTCCTTCGGTAATTTTCACCGAACAGGAGGGGAACAGCCGCCCGGATCCGTCCTTCACCAAGCATACCATGCAGGAGGTGAAGTGGGGCAGATCGCCTTTGTGGCACATGGCAGGAATGACAATCCCCAGCCTGCCGGCCGCCTCCATTACTGAAGTGCCCTGTTCGGCCTCTGTTTTTTGTCCGTTTATGGTGAGATGGATCATTCGGATATCATGCTTTGATTACGGCATCCACGGGACAAACGATTCTGCAGGTATCGCATTTGATGCATTTGTCCTGGATGACCTCATGTTGTTCGTGTGGTCTGAATTCGATGGCATCCGTCGGACACTTCTGTGCGCAAAGGGTGCAGCCGATGCAGGCATCGTTGATGGCATACCTGATCAGGTCCATGCATTTGCCCGTAGGACAGTGACCGGCCAGGTGCGCCTCATACTCATGGCGGAAATACCGTAGGGTGGTCAGGACCGGATTGGGTGCCGTCCGGCCCAGTCCGCAGAGACTCCCCTTACGGGTCCATCCGGCCAGCTTTTCAAGTTCTTCCAGGTCGCCGGCCACTGCTTTTCCGGAGCAGAATTTATTCAGGATATCCAGCATCCTGCGGGTTCCGATCCTGCAGAAAGTGCATTTGCCGCAGGATTCCTTCTGGGTGAATGAGAGGAAATAACGCGCCATGTCGACCATGCAATCGGTATCATCCAGCACCACTAATCCGCCTGATCCCATCATGGCGCCGAGTTCGGCCATCGATTCAAAATCCACCGGAGTGTCGGCCAGTTCAGCTGGGATGCAGCCTCCGGAGGGCCCGCCGATCTGGATGGCCTTGAATTTTCGTCCGTTGGCGATTCCGCCGCCGATCTCTTCCACGATCTGCCGGATGGTGATCCCCATGGGCACCTCGATCAGTCCGCCCCGGGCCACCTTGCCCGCGAGGGCAAACACTTTGGTCCCCTTACTTTTTTCGGTTCCCAGCCCCCTGAATCTTTCCGCCCCGTTACGGAGGATCCATGGGATCAGTGCAAGGGTTTCGGTATTATTGACCAGGGTGGGATACCCGAAGAGTCCGGATTCGGCCGGATAGGGTGGTCTCAGGTGTGGGAAGCCCCTGTTACCCTCAATAGAGGCGATCAGGGCTGTCTCCTCTCCGCAGACAAATGCTCCGGCGCCCTCGAAGAGCCGGATCTCGAAGCTGAACCCGCTGTCCTTTATGTTGCTGCCGATCCAGCCGGCCTCCCGGCAATGCTGCAGGGCCTGCCGGATCCTTGTAACGGCCAGCGGATATTCGGCCCTGATATAAAAATATCCATGGGTGGCGCCGGTGGCATACCCTGCAATGAGCATCCCCTCGATTACACGGTAAGGATAGGATTCCAGGAGCATGCGGTCCATGAAGGCCCCCGGATCCCCTTCGTCGCCGTTGCAGATCACATATTTTTCATCAGCATTTTGTGCCGCAACCAGTTCCCATTTGATTCCGCTGGGAAATCCCGCACCTCCGCGACCTCTCACCCCCGACTCCTTCACCTCGCTGATCACTTCGCCTGGCGTGAGTTTGGTGAGACACTTTCGCAGTGCATAGAATCCCTGATTGCTTTGGTATTCAGATATATCCAGTGGATTGATCACCCCGCGGTGTTCGGTGGCGAGCGGTACCTGGCGGCCCAGGAATGAGTGAACATGCTTCTCCCGCACATCGCTGGTGTACCGTTCCACGCTGCCCCAGGTGGTATCGTCGCTGAGAGTTTCAATCAGACTTAATGTTTTAACGCTTAGTTTTTTAAGAAAGGACTGCGGCTCAAAGTGCTTTTCTATCAGTTTTTTAACGTCTTTGGGATCCACCTGGGTATAGAGGACCGGCTCCTTGCCAACGGGCACCACTTCCATCAGCGGAACCTGGTGGCACATTCCTACACAGCCAACATGTTTCAAGCTGACATTCAGACTGTTTGCCTGAATAGTATCCTCAACTTCCTCGCGTATGGCCTCGCTACCGCTGGCCACACAACACGAACCCAATCCTATTCTGATCTCTCCTTCTACCTTATTCCCTTTATTCTTTCCTTTCTGCCCTCTTGCCCTCTTGCCCTCCTGCCCTTTTAAATCTGTGAGAATTTGGGCAACCTGATCCGGAGCCACATGTCCGTAGGTAACTCCGTCGATCTGGACCACCGGGGCCAGGGTGCAGCAACCCAGGCAGCTCACTTTTTCAAGCGTGAAGGTCCGGGTAGCATCGGTATCCTCATGGTTTTTAAGTCCAAGCTCGCGGTGGAATGCGTCATACACCAAACCAGCCCCCTTCACATGGCAGGCTGTACCAACGCAAACCTTTATCATATGTTTCCCCACCGGCTGCAGCCTGAACTGCGCATAAAAGCTTGCCACGCCGATGATCTGCTGCGGTGTGATCTCCGTCGCCTCACACACCTCCCTCAGCGCCTCCTCCGGAAGATAATTGTACTTCTTCTGGATCGCCTGCAACAACGGAATCACCGCCTCACTCCCGCTCCCCGTCGCCTCAATTATATTTTTTACTTCTTCTCTCATCTTCTCTACTCCCAGTCTCCCAGTCTCCAAGTCTTTCTTACAACCCTACCCCAAACAAACTCCCCTCTCCCCTCAGATAGATCCAGCCATCCGCGAAGGCCGGTGTTACCACTGACTTCTCGCCGAGCACCGGATCTCCCAGCGGGGTTTTCACCTTATCCACCTTGAAAATATGCATTGCGCCACCGCGGTCCATCACAAACACCTTGCCGTCGGCGATCATCGGGGAACCGTAGAACCCCTGACCGTACTCATGTTCCCAGTATTTGGCGCCGGTTTTGGCATCATAGCAGGCGAAAATTCCGTAGCTCGTGGCGATGAACAGCAGTCCGTCGGCTGCTACCGGACTCGCCGCCTCCGGCAGGTAATCACTGTTTTCCCAAAGGATCTTAGGAGTGGGTCCGGGCTGAATGCAGGCCAGCGTTGCATATTCATTGGCCGCGTAAACAAGTCCGTCATAAATGGCGGCAGAAGGGCCCACTTCGCCCGACATACATTCGAGGCTCCAAAGCTCCTCGCCGGTCTCAAAGTCGTTGCCGTACACCATTGGTGAGGTTACGGTGATGATCTGCATTTTTCCGTTGAGTTCGGCCAGCACCGGCGAAGCCCAGGAGATCTTGGTCTTACGCGGGTGTTCCCAGAGGGTGTTCCCAGTGGCGCAATCCAGGGCCAGCAGCTTTCCGGAGGTATTGGTGTCGAACTGGACGATCAGCTTATTGTTCCAAGCTATCAGTGAGGAAGAGTGACCGTAGTGATTGTCGGGGATGCCGAAGCTCCGGGCCCAGATCCGCTTGCCGGTAAAATCAACCGCTACCAGGTCCCCGTTGGCAAAGATGGCAAAAACGCGTGTGCCGTCGGTAGCAGCCCCGGGGGCCGAAAGCCCCGTGTCGGAGGTTGTTTTTGGCGATGTTGCGGGCGATCCCGGTATGCCGGTGGCCTCATGCTTCCACAGAAGTGAGCCGTTCAGACGGTCGAAGCAGTAGATCACCCTCGACTGGGCATCGGCCCCTGCGAGGAACAGCTTATCGTCCCACAGGATCGGTGAGTTATACCCCTTTTTGTCCAAAGGTGCTTTCCATTTGATATTTTTTCCGCTCGGTCCATCCCAGCTCACCGGCACATTCACTGCGGCAGAAATCCCCTGTCCCCACCGGCCCCTGAAATTCGGATGCCGCGCCGGCTTCCCCGCAGGCCTCCCCACAGCCTCCTGCACCGCCACAGCCCCCTGCTGCACTGTCCCAGTCTCCTCCACTACCGTCCCGGTTTCTGTCTTATCTATTTCACTACTCACTATTTCACTATTCACTACTTCACTATTCACTACTTCACTATTTACTATCGGACTCTCCACCTCCACCCTCGGCACTTCCTCCTTACTACTTTCTCCTTGGTCCTTAACCTCCTTCACCACCACCTGACCCGTCTCTTCGTAAAACCTGAGATAATCGGTGGTGAGAAATGAGGCGGTCAGTGCGGAACCAAGGAGAAGTCCACCGGTGATCAGTACCCATCGCTGCGACAGCAGCCTGGTGATCTGGGTGGTTCCGCCCGTAAGGAGCGGTGCGCCGATTTTTGCTTTCATATCATGGTAAATTCTAAGAAGGGCTGCAAACAGGATCCCGCCGAAGAGCAGGAGAAATGAACCTGCCCGCACCTGCCAGTTGCTGGTGAAGAAGGCTTTGCGTGCCATCAGGTCGAGGTTGCGGATCTCATTTTTCAGTGCCTGGTTTTGCTGGTCGTTCTGGAATTGCTCAACCAGTGCCTTCAGGGCTTCGCTCTCAAGAGGCTTGTTGGTCCTGACATGGATGAAATTGATCAGCAGGAGCAGTGCCACCGCAATGCAGAATATGCCTGAAGCTGTGATCAGGTTGGAAATCAGTTTGAGGTTGTCTTCAGAGTTTTGCATGATGTTTCAGCGGTTTGCCTGATTGCCTCCAGGAATACCTTAAGCCAGAGGGTCAGGTCGTTATGAGTCCGGGCCCGGTTCATGGAATTGAAATAGAGGCCGGTGTACATCTCAAAATATCTTGATAAAGGAAAAACCGGAGATTTGATCAGTCCATACTCGAGCAGGAACAGCAAGGTCATCAGCCGTCCGGCCCTTCCGTTCCCGTCGACGAAAGGCTGGATCAAAAAAAACTGATAATGGGCGATGGCGATCCTGATCAGCGGATGCACGCCGATATATTCGTTGTGAATGAATTTCTCGAGGTCACTCATGAGTGCCGGCACCTCCTCATGAACAGGAGGAATGTAGGTTGCCTCCTTCAGCGTCTTTCCGCCTACCCAGTTCTGGGTTTTCCTGAATTCGCCCGGATTTTTTTTCTCACCCTTTTCGCTTTGCATCATCAGCCAGTGGGCCTGCTTCAGGATCCTCGAACTGACCGGCAGTTCGCCCAGCTCCCCGATGGCGTGTTCACAGGCATTGATCAGCAGGGTCACTTCGGGATAATTTCCTAAACCGGTCTCGATTCCTTCCAGCCTGCAGCTGCTGTGTGCTTCCTGCTGAATAAATCCGCCGGTGAGGCTTTGAATCCCTTCTGTCTCCTCAATCACCCGGTTCAGCTCCTGCATTGAGGCCTCCGCCGCATCCAGGGCCGCAGGGATCTCCGTACCCTCCATATCCCAGGGGTGGTTTACCATCTCAGGCAGAAAGCTCCTGTATTGGTACTGCTGTTGCCAGGTTCCGGATTGATATTGACTGATCAGCATATATTCTTATTCAACGGGACAATAATCAAGGCATCGGGCGCAGCTGTAACAGGTTCCCCGGTTTGCCTGATAGTCGTTCTTTCTTCTGTATATCAATTGGTTGAACGCCATAAATCCGATCACAAGCCCGAGAAATGCTCCCAGGATCCAGCTACCGGTATAAAATTTATCGCGTATTTCGCGGGCCTCCTTGGAAAGTGTTTCCAGCGATTTACCAGAGGCAAGGAATTGCTGGACATCAATATTTTTCGGATCATTCTGAAGCTCCGGATGCGAGATCAGGAGTTCTGCGAGGTAGACGGTCTGGTTGGCTTTCGAAAGGAAGACATGCGATTTTGAACCGATCCAGCCGCCGATAAGCATCATCACCGGGATCAGAAGGAAGAACAGGATGAACCTCCGCGAACCCTTGCGGGGATCGGGGCGTTCATTTTCCGAATCCGGAAAATCGATGGCCTCAAAGGGGCAGGCGGTGGTACAAAGTTTACATTCGATACAGCGGGTAGGATATACCGAAAGGTGCTTCCAGGAAAACCTGGAGGTAATGTTCAGAAGAGCACCGTAGGGGCAGAGGAAGCGGCAATAGGGCCGGGCAATGAACAGTCCCATCAGAAGGAAGGCAATGCCCAGGAAGATCATCAGGTGCGGGCCGTTCATCCGGTAAATTCCGATGAAGGGATCATACCGGCAGATGATAAATTCGGTGCCGGTGGCAGCGTACAAAACAGCCAGCCCCAGATAGAGATAGGGGATTACTCCCAGCGCTTTGCGGAGCCATGGGGCGATGGTGATCGGCTTGAATATCAGGAGGTCCTGGATGGCGCCAAGCGGACAGGCGGCGCCGCAGAATACGCGGCCGAAAAACAGGCTGAAGAGGAGAGGAAGGAGAAAGAAGAGGAGAGCGTAGAGAGAGAGAGTATAAGTGGGGTCGGCGAAGGCGAGGACAACATTCTGTATTGACCCGACTGAGCAAATGCAGCCGTTGCGGTGAAATCCGAAGTAGATGGCCGAAAAGACGGTCAGGATCAGGATGCCGTTCCTCGATCTTTTTTTTATCGCAAACCAGGCCGTGAGACTCATCACCAGCACAAGCAGTCCAACATCCACGAATTCCATGCCCAGACCTCTCGGTTCCGGCGCTGTAGGAGTGGGTTGCTGATATTCGGTTTTGAATTCCGGTTTCGGAAATCTCTGTTGCTGCGCCTGGAGGCTTTCAAACAGCGCCAGGAACATCAGGAAAAGTATCAGCGGTTTGATGATCCTGATCATTGCGGTTTTGCTATGGCTGGTTTGAAATCACCCTTGATCTTGTAGGCTGTTTCTACCGGGACCCTGGTGATGGCATCCGACGGGCAGAGCCTTGCGATGGAGCATTCGTTGCAGTTCTGGCAGAGGTTGTGCCTGATCTGCAGGTGGAGGGAGCCGTTTCCGAAGGAGGTGCATCCCTTTACGCACTTTCCGCAACCGTTGCAGAGCTCCTCATCGATGGTGTACTCGAAGAACGGCTCCTCGATGTATTTGCGCTTGAGCGCGCCCGTGGGACAGAGCTGGTTTTCGGCACCGGTGTTCAGACTCAGCGTGTTCGGTTTGAAATAGCCGCCGCACAGGTCGCAGTACCCGCACAGTGAGTAGGCGTGAACGCATTTTACCGCCGAAAGGTCGCGTACACAGGAGGTGGCGCAGCGCCCGCACTGCGTGCACTTGAAAGGATCGATCTGCCACACGTATTTGCCTGAAGCCGAAACCTTTCTTTTGAAAAAGATGGATCCGGTGAGGTACATCAGTCCGCCGAGCAACACCCAGCGGCCTGTATTGGTCAGGAAGTTTTTTCTGTTCATGGTTTGATCTTTTCAAATACCCTGATTATTTTCTGGTCAAAATCAAGCGCATAGATGACTCCGTTGTCGCCCACAGCCAGATCCGGGGCATGCGTTCCCCCGGGGAATTTTGAGGGAGGTGCCACCACCGTGCTCAGATCTCCGTTTGGCTGATGCACTTTGATCCTTACCAGCCCTTTTTCGGCCGTCACAAAGGAGCCGTCGGGAAGGACAGCAATCTGGGCCGGACCGCAGCAACCACTGAATCCGTCTATTCCTGCTGACGTTCTGTTCCAGTAACCGCGAAGTCTTCCTTCCGGTGTATAGTTCTCGAGGGCATGTTTGCCCGGGTTCACCACCCACAACTCTCCGTCGGGCGTAAATGCGAGGTCGAAATAAGGGCTGGGAATGATGAACCCATGGAGGTCGCCGGTTTCCCTTTTGCCGTCGAATGTGGCGAGCAGGGTGCCGTCGGTCCGGAATTTCAGCACACGCCTCTTTCCCGCATCCGCCGTATACAGGATGGAATCATTCGCGGCCATGCCGGTGATCAGGATGCTGTCGCCCTGAAGAGGCCAGGAGAAGAGCTGTGAACCATCCTCGGCATACCGGCGGATTTCATCGTTAAATGAAATGTAAATATCAGATTTAAAAATAGTTATACTCGTTGGGGTTTTGTCCAGCTCCTTTTTCAGAAGCATGGCTCCCTCGGTTGACACCGCCTGAATAAAGTTGACTCCTATCACCCAGAGCCGGTTCATCCCGAAGGCAATCCCTTTTTTATCCTTTTCATTAAGTGATAAATTCAGCACCTCGCGGTACCCGATCAGGGCCGAATCCACCTGACTGTACTGGTCCAGTCCGATATCGTAAGGATTGTCGGGCCTCAGGTCGGTACGGTTGCTCCTGAGGTCGAGCAATATGATGACCACAATTGCCGCTGCCAGCAGGGTGAGGAATAATATTATGCCTTTGTTCTTCATACCTATTTTTTAAACCTGTCAGCTTTCTAAAAAGCTGACAGGTTTAGGTTTAAGCAAATCATCATCTTCGAATCGCGAAGCACCATGTACCCATCCGCCACAGCGATCGGAGCCCAGGCGTCCTGGCCGTCGAACAGTTTGATCTGGTCGACCTGCATATAGGATTTCACGCTGGGTTTGGCGATGGTAAGCACTCCGTCGTCATTCAATATAAACAATTTATTGTCAGCAATCATAAAGGGTCCCATTCCGAACCGGGCTTCGGGGCCGCTGGTCCAGACCGGGTTCCTTGGATTGTCGGGTTTGACGCAGATTATTTGGTTTCTGAGGGCTCCGGCATCTTTGGGCTGAATCCCGATCAGATGGCCTTCAAAAAGAATCGGGGTCTGCTGTTCGCAGGCCAACCCGGCATTGGGCGGGTACTGGTCGAGCACCTCCACGTCAAACCGGTCGCCGGCCGGCCTGAGGCGTAACATCATGCTGCCGGCGCCGTAGCCTGCGGTAAGGAATATCCGGCCATCGGGCATGCAAACGGGTGAGGGGGCTATGGTTGCCTTGTTCCATGCGGTGGTGGTCCAGAGGACCTTTCCGGCTTCCGGCCCTTCGGCCTTCACTCCGCAAACCCCGCCGGTAGCGCTGTACACATACATTTTTTGTCCGCCGAAAGTCATGGGAAAAATGGAGGAGTGCGACATTTTCCAGTTGCCCGGATTTGGCGTTTCCCACACTTTTTCACCGGTTTCGCAATTGACGGCCAGCAGGAGGGAGGTACCTCCGGCGGCAAGGATTGCGATATCGTTCTCGATGATCGGGCACTGGCCGGTATACCAGTGGGGGATCTCCGCCTTATATTCCCGTTCCAGGTCTATTCCCCACCTGAAGGCCCCGTTGGCCCTGTCGACGCACATCACGTGGCCCCGGGGGCCTACGGTGACGATATATTTTTCGGTTACGGCGGGAACGGTTCTCGACATGCCATGATTTCTCTGGATCATCACCCGGTAGCCCCGCTGCCAGATCTCCTTGCCGTCGGCCAGGTTGAAGCAGCGCAGCATGTCGCTCCTTCGAAGCTCATCATAATCAAGAACATACACGGCTCCTTTCCAGATGGCGGCACCGGCATGGCCTTCGCCCAGCTCGACCGACCATACAGCCGGAGGTACTTTGCCACCGAACTGGTCGATCAGCTTAACTCCTGATTTGCTGATATTGTCGTAATCGCTTCCCCTGAAGCGAGGCCAGGTCTCCTTAAGTTCGGTGAGGGTTCCCCCGGGCTCAAAAAAGAGTTCGCCGATGGCCACTTTCTCCAGGGCCGAATCGGATCTTGGCGGCCGGTTATCGGTTCCGGGCAGGCTTTGGGTAAAACTGCTTACCGGATCATGCTGCAGCCACCAGACAAAGAAAACCACTCCGATCCCAACGGCTGCCGTAAGGATAATATGTCTGATGCGCCGCGTCAATAATCAGTTTTTTTCTTTGATATCGTAGATCATAAGGACATCTCCATGGCGGACAAACAGTTTGCCGTCGTAGATCGAGGGGTGCGACCAGTAGGGGCCGCTCCCCTTTGGAACCTTGAAGGAGCTTACCAGGTCGAATTTGGCCGGATCGGGACGGAGCAGACCGAAATTGCCCGATTTTTCATCCATGATATAGAGCATTCCGTCGGCATAAATGATGGGGCCCTTGTTGAACCAGTCAAATTCCCATTTCACCTCGCCGGATTGCCAGTCGAGGCACACCCACTTGCCCTTGCCGTTATTGAGCCAGTTTGAGCCATAGATATATCCGTCCTTAACTATCACCCCATGGTGATGATTGTCGAGGGTTTTGTCGATCCATTTTTCGGTGGCTGATTTGCCGTCGGGAGCCATGGTGATCATCATGGACGGATAGTTGTATCCGCGGGTGAGAAATATTTCATTGCCCACGATGGTGGGATTATTGGTATAGATCTGACCTCCGTCGTTCATTGCATCGCGGTCGGCCTGCCAGTGCGGGAAGCTCCAGGCGACCTCGCCGGTTGCAGGCACCACTGCGGCAATATGGGTGGTGGTTGACACCAGGATATATCTGAAATTATTCCACCGGAAGATCACAGGGGAAGGGTAGGCCCGTTGTCCGCCCACCGGGATGGTTTGCCAAACCGGTTTACCGCTGATC
>Ga0172370_10007229_pt1 | contig 13674 bp, 11 predicted proteins | sample LakKiv5m_FD_114538 | JGI IMG/M metagenome (GOLD analysis project Ga0172370, IMG submission 114538) | Freshwater microbial communities from Kabuno Bay, South-Kivu, Congo - kab_022012_11.5m | ecosystem: Environmental > Aquatic > Freshwater > Lake | place: Democratic Republic of the Congo...
CGGCGACGCCTGCACCCAGGTCGAAGTCTGCGCCAACCTGGTGTGCACTGGGCAGTCTCCGCTGAACTGCGACGATGCCAACAGTTGCACCATGGACGCTTGCAAGAGCGGCCAGACGTGCAGCCACGTACCGTCGAGCGGGACGTGCGACGACGGTGACGCGTGCACGACGGGCGAAACCTGCAAGTCCGGGTCGTGTGGAGACGGAGCGGCGGTGAAGTGCGACGATGGCAACCCGTGCACGGCGGACGCCTGCGATCACGCGACCGGCTGCGGTCATGTGCTCGAGACATGCGACGACGCCAACCCTTGCACGGACGACGTATGCGACGGTTCTTCAGGAACCTGCAAACATTTCAGCAGCGGAAAGTGCGCTTGCCAAGCCGATGGCGACTGCAAGGACGACGCTGACAAGTGCAACGGATCTCCGACTTGTTTGAACCACAGTTGCGTCACGAACAGCGCGACGGTCATCCAATGCCCACAGGGCTTCAAGTGCGCGGCGGACACCGGCTATTGCATGGAGGTCCACGACGCGGGGACGGACGATGCGGTCTCGCCGGACGTTCCGGAGACGAACAACGCACTGGACACCGTGAACAACGGAGAAGCGAGCAACGCACCGGACGCGGCAAAGGGCACAGCGGCGGGCGGTGGCCAGAAGGGACTCCTTGCCGGTTGCTCGGCTGGGACTCGCCCGGCGCTGCCAGCTGTGTTGTACCTGCTCGGTGGGCTGGCTGTGCTTGCAATCGCGCGGCGCCGGCGCGGTTCTCGCCCGGACTCAATATGGAAACGGCCCGCCCGAGGCAAGTGAGACGCACTGCCGCAGAGCCGTCGTGGCCCTACTTGCCGATCGCATCGGCGCTCATTCGAGCGATGGACACGGCGCCGCTCGCAAGCATTGTGCCCGATTCGACATTCACGATGCGTGCCGTGACAGTGACCTCGTCGCCAGCGATTGCCACGGTGCCGGTCACGATAGCCTCGACACCCGCGATCTTGCCGAGTCTCGCGGCGGTCTGTGGATCGAATAGGCTCTCATGATCCGTGCCTTGCGCGAGGACGATCCGCTCCAGCATCCGACGCTCGATCAGCGTGAACTGCTGAAACGCGAACAGGTCCGTGGTGATCGCTTCCGCCATTGCACCACCGATCCCGCTCTCGCGGCCGTCCGCACTCGTAAAGTCGACGACAGCCATCCGGATCACCTTGGCGCGATCGCCGCGATAGGAGGCGGCAAGCTTGCCGGCCAAGGTTGCGTGGGCCTCCTGCCACTCCAGAAGTCCGGCGCGCGATGCTGCTGCTCGCGCAGTTGCGATGTTCGTTTCGCGATCGATCGCCTTGTAGACCAGTTGGAACCGGCCACGGTTCTCCGCGATGTTGTCGGCGATCGCCTGCAACACCACCGTGTCCTGAAGGGACTCCATGGTTGCACGGGTTCGACTCACGAGGATGCTCAGCATCGGGACGACGCCAGCGCCCATCCACAACCGTTCCCGGCCTTCGACTTGCCACGCCTGCACTTCGCGCCCCTCTACAATGGCTCGGATCTTGACGTCGTACTCGACGGAGTCGTAGAGCGGCACGATGCCCAAGGTGAATCCGGCCAGGATGTTGAGCAGGCTTCCTCGGAACCTGGACTCGCCCGAGATCTCAAGGTTGAGCGGGTTTCGCGCCCCGACGGTCCGAGCTGGACATGCCGCACGACCGCCGAGTGCCTCGCGCACCAAGGCAGCGCAATCGCGCGACCCGCACGGCTCGGGCGGAGGCCGCGCAGGATCTTGGCGCGTCTCCCCATTCGGTCCTGTTTCCGCGCCTTTTCGCTCTTGTTTGAGGGCGATGCTGAGATCCTTGATGCAGATTGGTGCGGCGGTGTCAGCTGGAACTTCGCGGAGCTCGTATGCGCTCATGCACCCGGAGATAAGGCCGACGAGCGCGCCAAAGAACGGTAGCCAGAGACACCTGTGTCCAACGGGACGGGAGCAGGAACAACCGATCAGCTTCATCGGCGCACGGTTCGCAGCAGCGGCGGAGCGATGGGACCGAAGTCGTTGTCACCTGGGCGGCGCCAATTGAGCCAGAAGTAATAGGAATTTGACGGGTGCAACAACGTCACGCCAAACTTGTACCACCCTGGTTTGAAGTAGAAAGACTTTGGCTCATTTGATCCTGTCGGGCTGTAGACGCTGGTTCCAACCACAATCATCGGAGACATTGCGCTGCTAGAGTTCTCAAATGCGTAGGTACCAGCAGTTTCGATCAGCAACTCACCGGTCACCCGCACCGCAAAGTACTCTGCTGAGACGTCCTTGGCCGGGCTGCCGGTCGTCCTGCCAACAAAACGCACCAAGCCTGGATGGACAACGACCAGCACAGGCGCCATCCCCGTCAAGCTCGGTGGCGAGCCTGACCACGGCGGCATGTTGAAGTACTCATGCGTCAAGCCCTGCACATATTCAGCGGTTCCTCTTCGCTCCTGTCCGGTCCCGGTGGCCGGATTGCGCGTCGGCGCAGGAGGCGCTACGGTGTCTTCGGTTCGAGGTGCCACCCCATCGCACCTGCCGATTCGATCGCCCTCAATGCGATCAAGCGAAACCGCGGCCGTCGCCATCATCGTTCCCGTCTCTACGTGCACCAGTCGGGCATTGACCATCAACTCGCCATCGGCCCTCGTCACCGTTCCGGTCACCAGGCCGCCTACGCCGACCAACTTGCCCATTCGCGCAGCCGTGTCGGGATCCGACAATTGAGACCGGTTGATCCCTTGTTCTTTCAGAACCTTGTCGAGCAGTCGACGCTCGATGATGGCAAACTCCTGCGCCTCGAACAGGTCGTTGCCGATCGCCTCGGCCAGCGGGCTACCCAACTCGCATACACCACCTGCCGGGGTCGTGAAGTCGACCACGGCGATGCGCATTGGCTTCTTCCGGTCGCCCCTGTAGGAGCCCACCAAGCGCTTCGCGATCGCTGCGTGGGCCTGATGCCAAGACAGGACGCCAGACTGTTCGCCCGCTGTGGCGCGCACCTGCGGCGCCTCGGCGTGACCGAAAGTTGGGACTGGCAAAGTGGGCAAGGCGTTAGCCGGTGGCGGCTGGTTGGCTTGGCGCAACGGCGCCGAACAACTGAAGAGCGCTACAGGGACCAGCGTGATCCATTTGACGGTGCTTCTCGCGTTCATGTTCCTCCCTTCCAAAATGCCAGCGTCCGCTTGGCTGATCCGCCTGATTCGCCCTGACGGCGGCTACGTTGCCACTCGCAAGGTCTCGCTACTTCACCAGCGTTGCGCCACCTATGTAGGCGTGCTGGGTGTAAGACACCGACGGCGCTTAGCATCTCGCTGCCGCCGCTGCCACCAGGACCACTGACGCGAGTGCGAGTTTCGACTTGTAGTTGATTGGTATCCATCGTCGTTCGTCACACTTGAGCAGCCGGTGTTGGCGGCTCGGACGGAGTCGCGGCAACCCCGTGTAGCCGGGAGTTCCTCGCCTTGGAGAGCTGGGCCGCTCACGCCCGAATTCGCCACGTCAGGAACGACGTAGCCGGGCTCGTATCCAAAGAGGATGCCGATGCTCGCGATGGGCCCGACGGACATGACCGCCGGTGCCATGCCTCCGGGGACGTCCAAGCTTGCGTCGTTGTTGCCAACCACAACGTCGTTCTGCACGCCTTTGCCGAATTGAAAGCCAAGCTCCCCGCGCAGGGCAAATCGTTCAGAAAGTCGCCGTGTCCATGTCCCGGACAACGATCCGACATAACCGTATGATCGCAACAAAACTTTGTCGCCTGGTGCGACCTTCGTGCCACCGACAGTGATGGGTTCATCACCCGCTACGGGCCCCGCTTCCCCGGAAGCGACAAACAGGCCAAAGCGAGGCGCGATGCCGAAGCGATCGATGCCGCTCATCCGTATCGGAACGTCGAACCCGAGCGTCACAGCGGCGGAGAATCGCTGGCCAACTCCGAAGATGCAATCCCAGTTCGGCATGTACCGCGACGCGACGTAGATCGAGAAGCGAGCGCCGGGGCCCATGGAGTAGCCATTGGCGTTCGCCAGCGCGACGTGCACGTCGCCGGCGCTGCCACCCTCCCGGATGCCAGACAGCGTGAAGTCACGGGCGCCAGATACTGATGCCGGAACTGCGGCGGCCGCGCCTGCCACCCAGAAGCCCATCGTCTCGGCCGCACAAGGGCTGGAGGCTGCCAAAGCGGCGCCGACCGCGAGAATGGCGACAACGCAGCACGTCTTTCGCATCGGTTCCTTCTTCGTGCCACTCGCAGCTTGCAAGCTACTGAGCCAATCCCTGTTCCTTCACGGCGTCCGCCTGCTTTCGGCTCACGGCCATCGCCCGCAGCCGATTGGCATAACAGTCTTCACCCTCGCCATTATCCACGGCATCCTTCGCGTCTCGTTCCGCTTCTTCCCACTGGCCGCCGTACTCATAGGCAATACTGCGATTCCAATACAACTTCGCCATCTCAGCAGGCGGGGCGCCCGCCTTGCGCATCTTCGCCATCACTTCGCCGTATTCGAGAACGCCTGCATCGAACTGTCCAGCCTGCAGGTGGCCGGCGGCCCGCTTGCACTGATCCTTGAGCGACGAGACGCAGTCGAACAGCTGCACACCTACGTTCTCTCTATAGGGCAGGAACGCGCGCGCCATCATCGTGGTCGCCATCGTGCGGAGCTTGTCGAGCATGAAGGCGTAGTCTGGTGGCCCGCCAGGATCCTTGCTTGCTGGCGACTTCCAAGGACTTGGGTTGGGCGCGTAACGTTGCTGGAACAGGATCTGACCGTCGCTGGTTCGCACGCGAAGGATTGCAACGAACGCTATGTTGCCTTCGTACCACGACAGCGTGCATGGCTGCTGCACGGTCGATGTCGTCCCGTTGGGTTGCTTGACCGACTCGCTACACGTTCCGTTCTTGTACTTCCTCTCGACCGTATTCACGTAGCTTTCAACGTCGCCGCCGACGATTACACTGCCCCCCGCCTCCAGCAGCGTCACAGCGTGATCAACCACATCGACTGTCCTTTGGACAAGTTCGTCCCGCACTTTCTGCGCGCCCGTACCGTCGCCGCCAAACCTCTCGATAGTAACGGTGCCACCATGTGCGTGGACGTTCACGGCGGCCGGGCGAGTGACGGCGACTTGGACAGTCGTGGTGCTGCAGGCGGACAGCAGCAACAGTGAAATCATTCTATTGGCCTGCGCCATCCGATCCTCCACCTTGCGTTGCAGCGAAGCGTCGAACGCGCTTTGCCCCTCGACACCGACCCGGTTGTCACATGGCAGTCAGGGCAATCCGATGTACCGTGACGCCCGCTTGATTGTCCTGACGCAGGTCGATCCGGAGACGACCATCAAGCTTCAAGTTCGGCCATCGCCTTAGGAAATGGCGCTTTCCGTTGACTGCCAGCGTCACAACACCATCCTGCCGTTCCAGGAGGAAGGAGGCATTCTTGCCAATGTTGCACTCATTGACCTCGTCCGGCGGCAGCGCGAGCACGCAGCATCTGTTCAGGAACTGTAGCGCACCGATGGACACTTGAATGCTGCCCCAGCAGGAGTTCTCGATCGTCGCAACGACTTCCAGTCGGAAATTCTCCGGAAAGTGGATAGGTGCGGTGGATACCGAGTCTTGAGATCTTCCCGTCGCAGCGAGGAAGAGGGCCTTTCCTCGCCCGGTGGTCCTGACCACCATCTGGTCGCCGCCCACCCAACCACTTGGAACTGCACCTTCGGTAACAGTTGAGAAGTCCTCAAAAAACAGCGATGATCCATTCGTCCGTGTCGCGCCGGGTGACGGCACCGTTGCGCTTGTGCTCGACTGCTGTCCCGTCGCCGGCGTCCCTCCACCCTCGCACTTTGCTATCCGCTCGGCATCCGTGCGGTCAATCACGACCGCAGCTAGCGCGAGCACCGTGCCGGTCTCGGTGTCGATCAACCGTGCATGCACACCAAACTCTCGGTCGCTGACAGTGATCGTCCCCGTCACGATGCCGCCAACGCCCGCCAGCTTGCCCATCCGCGCCGTCGTATTCGGGTCCATCAACTGAGAGTGATCGATAGCGTTTTCTTTCAGGATCTTCTCTAGCAGGCGCCGCTCTACGAGGGCGAAAGGCTTGGCGGCGAAGAGGTCGCTGCCGATCTCTTCTGCGAGCGGGCTCCCCAGGGCGCACGCGCCGCCCGATGACGTGGTGAAGTCGAGTACCGCGATTCGCAGTGCCTTGCTTCGATCCCCGCGGTAGGACTGTTCCAGCTTCTTCGCGATTGCCGCGTGAGCCTCTTGCCAGGAAAGTCTCGCACCGGTGCTGCGCGCCGCCTGTTGGCTGCCACCGCCGCCCGCCGTGCCAGGTTCGCCACCTCCGAGGAGTGGATCGGGTGTGCTCGAAAGCCCCGAAAGATTGCTGGGACTTTCACCGCCCGCTATGTTGTTCTCCCACGCAGGCCCGCTACAGGAGCAAACACAGGTGAATCCGGCGGTCGCAGCGACCGCCAACCTCCAGCGCCAGCAACGACCGGCCAGTTTGTCAGCGTCCATCTTCGCGGCCTCCCAAAAGCAGTTGTTGAACGGCACGATCCACCTGTTCTGCCACTTCGACAGCGGCTTCGCGACGCGCGCGCTCGGCCGATTCCGCGACGCCACGGGCGGACATCGGGACCGCTCGGCGCAACGACGCATCCGATGTCGATACGGTCACCTCGCCGCTGACCTCAATGGTCACGACACCGCCCAGCGCAACATCAGCGCCTGCCAGCCCGGCAGGCAGGCTAGTCGGGCCGGCGATCTCCCGCGTGTTTGCTGACAACGAAACGCGCACGTCGGTGGCGGGGCAAGCTGTCGCGGTGCGGATGTGGCGAAATCCACTGGTTCCCAGCGAGCGAATCGCAAGGTTGAATGCTGCTTCCGCGGGCCAATCGCGCGCCGCAGACGAGAAGCACACCTGAATGTGATCGAGCATGGCGGTTCGCCGTGAGCGAACCGTGGCAACAGCAGAAGCAGGCGCCGCCGCTTGTCCTTCCACAGCGCCGATCAGATCCGCGATGTCGTCTTGCTGGGCTGCAAGTTGCGTGGCGCGCCCGAGCGCAGCCAGACCAGTCACCGGGTCCGACGCCACAATCTGCTGCAACGCCGCGTCCGTCTCGCCGCGGCGCGCATCCCATGTGCGGTGCAGACGGGCCGCCACGTCGCTACGCGGCAGCGCGACCAGCGCGAAGCATCCGACACCGTCCGTGCAGTGCTGGGCCACGGGACTCGTGTTTGCCAACTCAAGGCTGCCCGTTGAGGTACCGCTGCTGGTCATCTCGCACGATGACGTACCGCGGGCGGCTTGCCCAGTCGTCAGCTGTACTTGCTGAACGCATCGGCGCTCACGTACAGCCGTCACGTTGGCGCGGACACGAAGTACGATCTGGTCGACTGCCTGCTGGGCCGCGCACGCCGCTCGCTCGGTCCTCGGTGTCGAGGCACCGCATGCCCCGACGCCTACCAAGTAGGTGTCCGACGGGTAGTCGGCCTGCCCACCATCTCGATACCACGGGGGTACGTCAGCCTGCGCAACGCTTGCAAGGGGCGCGGCGCCTTGCCGCGGAGGCGCCCCAGCGCAGCCAACCGCGAGCGCGGCGACCGTTGGCAACATCCGTTGCCGCGCGGCTATGCTGCTGCCGAATCGCCCAGCCATCGCGATGCCTACTTGTTCTTGGCGGCCGCACGCGCGTCTTCGAGTGCTTGGTCGAACTCGGTGCGCACTTCTTCGCTATTGCGCGTGATCTCCTCCTTCTCTGCGGCCGAAAGAGCGTTGCTCTGGGCCATCACCTGACGGAAGGCATCGAAGTTCAGACGGCCCAAGACGAAGAACGTGTCTGTGTCCTTTTCCGCTACCGTATTCACGATTTCCAAGCCGCGGACGCTGTTCTCGGCAATGGTGCGACCAGCGCGATCGGTGCGATCTGTCTGCGTGGCGCCCGACTGCGCAGGGCCACTCGACTTCTTGTCGATCTTGTCGATGCGGCGCGCTAGCCGCTCGCGAAAGGCCTGAACCGTTGAACCAAGGTATATGGTGAGCCGCTCCCGGGCATCCTGCTCGGCTGTGTCCATCGACATGCTGCGGTCCATCGAGGCGTTATTCGCAGTGCCGACCACCATCACCAGCGTCGAACCGTCCTTCTTCTCGACCCAGATGCCGCGATTGCGCCATGCTGCTGGATCCTCTGTGTTTGTTGTCTTCGCTGCTGGCGCCGCGCCCGAGCACGCAGCAAGACAACTCACCCCAACTGCTACCGCACACAGCCAAACACGGATCGCCATCACACACCTCATTCTCATCAAGCGACGGTATAGCGACAGGTTCTGCCACTGGTTCCGTCGAAACTGGAGCGATGCTAAGCATCGAATGTCAAGGTGTCAAACCTGGTCGGGGCTTTGCGTCGGCTCTGCGGCATCGCAAAGCATCCATGGCCGGCCGGTCGACGGCGCACGCGACCCGGCAACGTGGCTTCGTCGGTTGCCTTGACGAAGCCGGACAGGGAGGCCATCGCCGCGCCCCAGCAACCACTTCGCATCGCAGAGGAGTTGTCGACGAGCACACCATTGTGGCCAGCTGGTTCCCGGGCTGCGAGATGCCGACCGGCTTGCCGGCATCGGGCAGCAACCGACCGGTGAGATACCTGCGATGAGTCGCATGCGTTGGAGCGGCCGCCACAGACGTCAGCTGACTACGAAGGCTGGCTCGGTTCGGGGGCGTCGGCAAGGCGAGCTGTGCGGACCGGGGCGCGCCATCGCAGCGGAGAGTGGCTGGACAGCGGCGCGAAAAGTGTCCAACATCCGGTTCTGGCTTGGCTCTGGGGCTGCCGGAGGAGCCGGTGATGGCGCAGGGGCTGGACGCGGCGCAATGGCCGGTTGCCCTGCCTTCGTCTGCGCACCACACCGTTGGACTGTAATGGATTCACTCGCCACGCGAATCCCGGTGCTGGTCCTCGCTGGGTTCCTGGCATCCACTGCGTCTGTGGCGCGTATCGCCCTGGCCGGCGAGCCGCTGAAGTCTGAACAGATTCCATCGGATGCAGGCGTCTGGCCGGGACTCCCAGGCGCGCGACTTCTTGCCCCGGACGGGCCGACGACGGCGCCGCGGTCCTCCTTGGATCGGTCTGCGGGTGCGCCCGTTGCGGCGCGGTACGACGATATCGTGGCGTTGAACGGCGGCAGCGTCCGCTTGTGTACGGGCGTGCTCATCAGCCCGACGATGGTCCTGACGGCCAGACACTGCCAATCCGCAAGCGAAGTACGGATCGGCGCCGTGGCGAGCAAGCCGGCGGCCTCGGTCCATGTCCAGCGGCGCATTCCGTCGCCGTCGGCGGATGTCGCGGTGCTGGAGTTGACGACGCCGGTGGCCGTCACGCCTCGTGCCTGGCTGCAGAAGGTGCCAACGAACACGATGCTCGGTCAGATCGTCGGCTACGGTGCGATCAGCGCCACAGACATGGCCACTGCAGGCATCCGGCGTTTTGGCTACGTCAGCGTCGACGACCCGGCATGCAACGGTTCTCGGCCGAAACGCTATGGATGTCAAGCCAATACGGACTGGATCTTGCCCGCGACAGCTGGCGGCGACACCTGTCCGGGCGACAGTGGCGGTCCTCTCCTGGTGCCAGAGAACGGCGAGTGGGTGCTCGCAGCGATCACGTCGCGCGCGGTCCTCGGCGGCAAGGCGCTGTGTGGGCAGGGGGGCGTCTACGTCCGGATCGGCGCGCTGCGAAAGTGGCTGTCGACGGTCCTGAAACAGAGGGAGTGAAGGATGGACGTTCGTGCGAGATCATCGGTGGCGCTCATCCTTGGGGCTGTGGCGTGTCTGATCGAGTCCGGCGTCGCGTTCGCGGCGGAGTCAGAGGCGTCGTTGGCCAAGGACGCGACGTACGAGGTGCAGATCGTCCTGCCCGGCGCGCCTCCTTCTCGGGTCCGTTGCAGCCTCGATGCCGGGGATGGCAGGCACTACGCGCTGGAATGGGACCGCGGCATGGTCGGTGGGCGAACGCAGACGATTCGGTCCAAGCCGCTGACGCTGTGGATGGTCACCTGCGGCTCGGAGTCGTGGCTCGTTGCACACAAGAATAGCCAGCTGAATGCGGCCTGGAGGTTTGGCGCGCCGGTTCGCCTTCTCACGCAGCCGGCACGGGTGGACACGTCGGCGCCGCCGGACACCGCGACGGCCGAGCTCAAGGCGGCAGCTGCGCAAAAGGCAAAGGCGGCGGCTGACCTCCATGCTGCGCAGACAACTGGCTGGCTGTTGATGTCGACCTACGTTGCCCAGCCCAGGTTCATCGACTGCATTGATCCAGACAAGCTCACCAGCGCTCAAAATGCTCAGAGACTCAGGTTGGCGGGCGAGATCGGGAATCTGGCAGAACAGATCATCGGCATGGCGTCTTTTTGGCGACCCGGCGGCGGGGAACGGGACAGGGAACTCAAGATCTGGGATCAATTGATGAGAGTGGATCACGAAGGGCAGCGACTCGTCGCCGCCTGGCAAGCCGCCGAGAAGACTGCCTGGGACAAGAAGAAGGACCACGGGCCCGACGAGTTTGTGCCGAATTGTCAGATGGCGCGCCTCGACACGGACCAAGCCACCTCTCCGGACGATCCGATCCTCAAGATCACCGGTCGTCTCAGCTTTCCGGACCTGTCCAATTTCCGATGCCTGGACGTTGCGGCGGAGCAGACGGTCACCGAATGCGTGACCACGCAGGACTACACCATTCAGTTGCGCGTCGCGAACGGCAGGAGCACCGGGGACAAGCCGGAGAACATGGCAACGGCGATGCGTTCCCTGACCATAGGCGACGACGATGCCGGGACGCAGCGGGGCCTGGAGGACGCCATTCCTGAGGCGGCCAACGATTTCCTCAAGCTGCTTGCCGAGATTGCCGTCGATCACGCGAAGGATGCCGCGCTGCGGCTCGCGAGCGAGCGCCTTCGCGTGCTGGCTTGCGAGGAATTCGTCAGCGGGGACGGCGAGACACTGGTTCCCCTCACGTGCAAGGTGATTTCTTCCACCAGCATCCAGGACTTGCCCGCCCATGCCAGGCAACTTCTGGACGCGCTGATGGAAGATGCGCTGGCGTATTTGCTGGATCACAACGCGAAGGGGAAGAAAGCGCTGGCGACGCTGCAGGACGACTTCCCGATGACGATGGAGACGTTGACCAGTCAAGTGTACGCCGCGATTCGCGGGACTGCGGTCGAGCCGCGGCGATTGGCGCGGGCCGTCGTGGTCTCGTTGGCCCATGACCTGGCCGACAAGGTTGAGCGGCTGCCCGCTTCCGCAATGAGCCAGCAGCAATGCGTGTTGTCGGCCGTGCTGCTCATCGTCCAACGTTGCCAGGACGCGGGCTGCTCCGATGCCGACATCATTCGCTACGCCACGGTGTCCGAGGCAAAGGAGCATCTGTATGAATGCGGGCAGTCCCTGAAACCAGAGAAACTCAAGGCGTTGCCGTGGGGCCGGATTGCCGGACTGGCGGGCCGTGCGATCGAACTGCTGGATAGCACGGCGGATTCGACGGGGAAGATCGGGCGCGACGGGATCCTGCTCGTCTTCGATCTCCTGGATCTGTACTACTCGCAAATGAAGGATGATGAATCGAGGGCGTTCCTGGCCAGCCTCCGGGAGATCATCGTCGGCGCCATGCAGCGCGACGCCGGGCGCGCGGTGACGGCGCTCTTGGCGCTGGTCCAGACGGAGTTTGGCAATTCGACGGAACCGCAAAGAGTCATGTCGCACGCAGCGGCCCAACAGGTCGCGCGCGTGATAGGCGCGTTGTCTGGCTATGCTGCGACCTACGGGACCGACGCGCCCCAAGATGCTGCCGCTGTGCGCGAAGCCCGCAAACAGGCGATCGAATCGGCCATCAAGATCCTTTCCAGCCGCGAAGGGCGCGGCGGTCAGCAGGTCATCAGCCTGGTTGCGACGCCTGGTCTGCACGGCGGCACGTCGCATGAGATCAACAAGCCGGGATCGCCCAGCTTTGGGGCGCTGTACGTTCCGGTCGGTCTGGCATGGCAGCTTCTGCCCGGAACCGGCAGCACGTTCAACTGTGACGGCGCGTATGCGATGGTGTATCCGCTGGACATCGGCTGGTACCTGCACGGGGGCAGCCCGGATGCGCGCCCGCAGTGGTACGACATCCTGCGACTTGGCGTTCAGCTCGGCGCTTCGTTCGGGACCGCCTCTGATGCCTTCACGGTCGGCATCGACCTGAGCGGAAGGCCCACCGCCAGCGGCGAGTGGCAACTTTCGGCCGGGCTTGTGCTCGGCTACGTGCTGCCACTTGTCGATCTGACGCACATCCCGGCTCGCCTGCAGCGCGCGACTGTCCCCGAGGCTGGCCGATGAGCCGCACTTCCTTTGCCCCCACGTGCAATGCCCTCTCGGCATGCTCTCGGCCTGCTCGGGAGCCGCCGTCCTGCAAGAGCGCGACACGCAGCACTCAACCATGGACGGCGGTTTCACCGCCATGCGGCGCCGGGATGCCGACCGAATCCAATGCGACTGGGCTGCCTTCGGCGCTCCGCCGCCGCTCGATGGGGTCGCGTGGCAGTGGACGCGGCTGGGGCCGGACCGGGCGGCGACCGGCGCACCCGGGCAACGCGCTTCGCATCGCCGAGGAGTTGTGGACGACCACACCATTGTGGTCAACGGGTACCCAAGCTACGAAATGCCGCCGACGGGGCCGGCGCCGGCGGTCGCCGCGTGCACCTACTGGAGGCTGTGGGGCTGCATCGGGATGTGCCGCACGGACGCTGCCCTCCTGGGCAACCGTGCTCACTGTCGAGGATCTCCGATCAGCGATCAAGGCGCGTCGTGCGCCGCCAGCTGTGCGGAAGTCCGGCTACGGCGCCAAGGATTCGCCACTCGGCGCCACGACGATGGATCCAACACCGCTAGATAACCCAGGAAAGTCCACGATGGACAACTAGTGCAAAAACCTTTACCTTAGCGACCATGACCCCGACGACTACCACAACCTGGGACTTCTACGGCCGCAGCCCGGAGCTGGACAAGCTCACCGCCATCCTGCGCCGCAACCGCTGGTTCTTCGCCAAGATCACCGGACGGCGCCGCATCGGCAAGACCTCGCTGGTGCGCGAGGCGCTGGCGCGTTCCGGCCGCGAGAACGTGCTGTACGCGCAGGTGCCAGACTCGGACCCGGCGGGCGTCCTGGCAACCATGCGTGATTTCTATGACTTGTTCGGCGTGCCGGGGCCGCGGCCGACGGATCTCCGCATGCTGGCGCAGGACATCGCCCGCCTCGTGCGCGCTGGCTGGGTGATCGCGCTCGACGAGTTCCAGTACTTCCACCGCAAGGCGCTGTACGAGTTCACTTCGCACCTGCAGTTCGAGGTCGATCAGCTGACCGCCGATGCCGCCAACGTGACGGGCGGACTCATCGTGCTCGGCTCGATCCACACGGAGATGGCGGCGCTGCTGGAAGACCGGGCGGCGCCCCTCTTCAACCGCATCACCGACGAACTGCCGGTCACGCACCTGGACATCTGTTGACGGTTCGCCCTTTCCGCCCACGTCCGGCGTAATCCGCCCACCCCGCCGCGGTCAGCCTCTCCGCCTCGCGGCCCGCGCGGTCGCCTTGTGCTGCGCCCGCATCTCCGCCTCATGCA
>Ga0172370_10007233_pt1 | contig 13671 bp, 10 predicted proteins | sample LakKiv5m_FD_114538 | JGI IMG/M metagenome (GOLD analysis project Ga0172370, IMG submission 114538) | Freshwater microbial communities from Kabuno Bay, South-Kivu, Congo - kab_022012_11.5m | ecosystem: Environmental > Aquatic > Freshwater > Lake | place: Democratic Republic of the Congo...
AATGCCGAAAGATCGGGGGTCTGACCGATGGCCGGGATCAACTGATCGATCTCGATATCATATTCACTCCCCGGGATCGGGACCGGTCTTCTTCTCCCGGAGGAGTCGGGCTCCCCCAGCTCCATGCGGATGCATCGCAAGCCGGTCGTTCGTCCGTCCGAGGTCAGGACCTCCTGCGGGGCGCACAGGTAAGTTATGGCAACGCCCTCCGCCTCTGCCGCCTGGATCTCCTCTTCCCAGGCAGGCATTTCAGCACGGGTGCGGCGGTAGAGGATCATGACCTCTTGTGCCCCTAACCGGACCGCGCATCGGGATACATCGATGGCCACATTCCCGCCCCCGATGATGGCCACCCGTCTCCCCACCTCGGCCGTTTCTCGAAGGTTCACCTCCCGCAGAAAATCGACCCCCTGACGAACGCCTTGGGCCTTTTCACCAGGGATTCCCAGTTCGATCCCCCTGTGGGCCCCAAGGGCGAGATATACTGCCCGGTAACTGCCATTCAGGAGATCGTCGATGCTCATATCCGGTCCCAGAGGCGTATGGGTCTTGATCTCGACCCCCAGATTCCGGATAAGCTCGATTTCTCTTTCCAACACCTCTCGGGGCAGGCGATGGGCCGGGATGCCCACCCGCAGCATGCCCCCCGGCTCGGGAAGGGCCTCGAAAATCGTGGACAGGATCCCCTTTCGCGCCAGGTGATACGCAGCCGAAAGCCCGGCAGGACCGGAACCGATAACGGCGACTTTTTCATCCCGTCGGGGGAGGCATTCGATTTTTACATCCCTGGGATCAAACTGATCCGCGGCCAGCCGCTTGAGGTCGCGGATGGCCACAGGTTCGTCTACCTCGCTCCGCCTGCAGGCATCCTCGCAACCGTGCGGACAGATCCGTCCCAACACCCCGGGGAGGGGGAGGTCTTCCATGATGATGTTCAGGGCCGCTTCATACTTGCCCTGCTTCACCATCTGAACATATCCCTGCACATTGAGTCCGGCAGGGCAGGCCAGGCGACAGGGGGCCTTGTCTGTCTTCTGAATGGCAAAGGCACCGGGGATGGCCTGGGCGTATTTCTTAAAGGTTGCCTTCCTGTCAATCAGTCCCTGATCGTATTCACTGGCGAGTGATACCGGACATACCGCGGCGCAATCGCCGCATGCCGTGCACTTGGCTTCATCAATATAGCGGGGGGTCTTGCGAATGGTGACCTGAAAATTGCCCTCGGCGCCGTCCACCCGTTCCACCTCGGCGCAGGTTATCAGGCTAATGTTGAGATGCCGGCCGACCTCGACCAGTTTAGGGGAGATGATTCACATGGCACAGTCATTGGTGGGGAAGGTCTTATCCAGCTCGCTCATCACTCCGCCAATAGCCGGAGATTTTTCCACAAGATACACAAAATAGCCGGAATCAGCCAGATCCAAAGCAGACTGCATTCCGGCGATTCCGCCGCCAATGACCATAACCGATCCAATCGTCTTTTCTGGCATGCGTCACTCCTTAAACAACTCGGCCCTCATGTGACCAGAGTAAGTCATCGAGCCTCTTACAAAAGTCGATAAAACCGTCACCCCGGCGAAAGCCGGGGTCCAGAAGCAGTTGAATCCCGCGGGGGGACTGGATTCCGGCCTTCGCCGGAATGACATGAGAGGGCTTTTGCAAGAGCCTCAATCATCAGTAATATATCACCCAGAACGAGGCAGGAGAAAAACCTGTCTTGACAAGCCTGCTGCAAAGCACTACGGTAGCTCCGCACCCGTTGTGTTCCGCAAAATTAGGCGGTTTTGGATTCGATGTCAATGATAAAATGGGCGTAAGACGACAGGCGTTCGGAACACAGCGCCCTTCCTCCATCTCCTGCGCCTAAGGCCTGCCGTTGCGTGGTCAACCGAATGCTCGAAGATATGCGTAATCCTCACCGTATCATCACAGACATGGCGTGCGGCGCTCCTCTCTGCGCTGAATCCAACACCCGCGCCATGAGCGCGCGACCCGTTCGTCGTCAGAGATCCGCTTGAGCGCTTTGAACCCAAACATGATCCTCGTTTCCCCACTGTGCGAACTGGAACCTCTGCTCGCCGACCGGATATGCAGGGAGGTCGCCCGGGTTTTCGGATATCCGACAGAAATCCATCCCCTCCTGAGCGATGTCGAATTTGCCCGTGACGAGGATCGGCTTCAATACCACTCGACGCCCATCCTCGAAAGGCTTGACCAGGCGGCCCCGGCCAATGCCCTGAAGGTGTTGGCAGTTGTGGGGGTGGATCTCTTCATTCCGATTCTCACCCATGTCTATGGCGAGGCCCAGTTGGGTGGACGGGCATGCGTGGTCTCCGCCTACCGGCTCAAAGAGGGGCTCCCGCCGGCCAGGCACCCACAAGATTTTCAGGGCCGGCTTGTGAAGGAGGCCATTCATGAGCTTGGACATACCTTTTCGCTCCGGCACTGCAAGGACCCGTCCTGCATTATGCACTACTGCCGCACTGTGAAGGATGTGGACAGAAAGTCAATGCAGCTCTGCCGCTATTGCAGGGTCATGCTGAACGATGAGATAAAGAGAAATTCAGGAATTAGGGAATTGAGAAATTGAGGAATTGAGGAATTATTTACCTTTGAGCTTTAAGCTTTCGACTTCGAGCTCCAAGTTGCGGAAACGAACCTGGGTTTCGTAAATGGACCGCCTTGGCTCGCTTTCCGGTTTATCCGCTTCTGAGAAACGTCCGGGTCAGCCTTTCCCAGCCAAGCGCTGGCATGCTTCCAAAGATATCCTTTCTCAGGTCCCCGCCATCGGCTGAGATGGGTCCAGCAACCTCTTCGATAAGCTGATAGAGGTCCTTCACCTCGGCCTCCATAAAGGCCTCGGTCTCCGTGTGAATCATCAGGTTTTTGAGGTCACGGCGGAGTTCAGGGCAATGGACATTCATGATCCAGCCCTCTGAATAGGGCGCATCACCGGCTAGACTTCCCTTTTCCCTGAGATTCGGGTTGATGGCGGTAACAATCCCGTTGACAGGGGAAAGGACGTCTGCCCGCTTCCCCTCCCGAAAGGCCACAATGTCCGGTCGGTCTTGACATATCTCCCTCCCCATTAACGGGGCCTCGATACGGTCAAAGGGCCCCAGGAGACGCAGGGCAAAGTCATCGATTCCCACCCGGACCGAGGGCCCCTCCTCGACCTTTACCCAGGTATGCCCGCGGTGAAAATAATAGCCCTGGGGTACCCTGAAGCCCTTGACCTCCATCGGATTGACCGGTCTGACAACGGTGTGAACAGAGAACTGGTCGTGGAAGAACTGGTCAAAGTCACAATTGCCACACCGATAGTCATGCTGACAGGCCCTAAATTCAATCCGCCCTTTCATATGGTGAATGCAAGGCCGTTTCGACGGGGGTCGCTCTTTCAGGCTGTCCTTCCAGGAGATGATACTCCCCTGTTTTCCCTCGAGCGACTTATGTTCCCTCCTGTCTCTCCGGTTGCGCTCGGCGGCCTTTCCCAGGGCCTTGTCGAATTTGCAGGAGGAACACTCGTAGTCATTCTCACAAAACTTCCGGGAAACCACCCCCCCCTGCATCCAGATGCAGGGGGCCCGTTCCCCAGTTGATCGTTGGGTGACCTGACGTGGCGCCATTTGAATCTCCATGGTCCAGAATTCCTGAGATACGGGTTTCCGGATACTGGGTGCTGGATGTCTATACGGAATCACAGCCTTCTTTATCCAGGACCCCGTCTTCGGTTTACGAACTCAGTCAAGCTGTTCCGGGTTAAAACTCATGTCCTGAGAAAGGCCTTTGTGAGATTGCCCCAGCCCAATCCGGGGAGATTTCCAAAGATGTCATCGGCAAGATAACCGCCGTCGGCTGCCAACGGTCCTGCGACCTCTCCCACCATGGCTTCCAGCCTCCCGACCTCATGGTCCATCCAGGTCAGGGTGTCAGCATCAGCCATGAGGGCGTTCGCAGCCTTTTTGACATCAGGCGTCCGTATCATGAAGACCCACCCTTCCTCGTAGGGTTTCTCATTGGCGAGGCCGGGCCGATCCCTCAATGCCGCGTTCACTTCCATGATCACGCCATTGACCGGAGAAAGGACATCCGCCTGATTCTCTTTCCGCTTCAGGCCCCAGCCTGGAAAATCCTTGTCCACCTCCTTGCCCATGAGAGGAAGGTCCATGACGTCAGCCCTTCCCAGGAGTTTCAGGGCAAAATCGTCCATACCGACACGGACATACCCGCCGCTCTCGATCCTGGCCCACGTGTGCCCGTTGTGAAAATAGTACCCCATGGGGACCTTGAAGCCCTTAACCTCCTGCGTCTCGTAAGGAACGGCCTTCGTCTTCACGCTCCACACGTCCTCGAAAAATTGATCAAAGTCACACGTGGAACACGTGTAGTCGTACGCGCAGGCGCGCTTGGCAATGCGGCCGGTCAGGCTGTGCCTGCACACACGGTCCAGGCCGAGCCGTTTCCGCATGGCATCCTGCCAGCTTGTCTGTTTTCCCTTTTCCACCTTCCCTCGCATCCCCAGATCATACTTGCATGTGGTGCAGTCAAAGAAATTGTTGCAGTTCTTGAATTCCACAGCGCCGGCCTGCATCCAGATGCATGGATGGTTCGTCCCCGCCCGCTTATCCGGTTTAACCATCCATACCTGCCCACCTAAGACTGTGGGGATATCCGAGCCGGCTGTCAGATCCTGACCGGCCCCTTTCCTATAGGAAGACCCAAACCCGACCTCGCTTCTTCTCCCCTTCTTGATCTCTTCGGCCATTTTTCTCTCCTTTGTATTGCCTTGGTTGTGTTGTGTGTTGTCGGACTATAAAGCAAGGCCTGTGCCGTTTAAGGGGGCCGGTTCCCTGTTTTAAGCTCAACAGATTGATATTACGGCACAATATTCACTTCTGCGTGACCATGGAAAAATCCTTTGGAATTCTTGATGCCAGGGGATGTGATGCACAATTCAACACCTCTCCGCAACCCGCGTCCCTTTTCTCCCTGTCCACTGACATTAAATCAGCAAGGTCAACACGTTACGTCCTTGTTGCGGTTTTCGACACGCATGTCGAGCTTTTCCACGGTGCGCGGAAGCGATCTGACGGCAGGTATTTCGGTTGGGTTCCTGCGAGGGAGGGATTATGAAGAAACTGGCTGAACCGACACCCCATCACGTCATGTAATGCTTGGGTCTGGATGCTGAATGTTGGGTGCTGGTTACCACCTTGCGGGGAGAAGATCCGGTCAGAGGAATTGTGGGTCTATTCGATGTTGGACGTTCGATGTTCGTCCATAGCTCATCCATCGTCGCTCTCCGACAGTCCCTGTGAGAGGTAGGCATACAGATCGGTCACCTTCACATCCAGTCCTGCCGTACCCTGGGCGCAGGAGAGATGAATGTGGCACTTGGGGCAGGCGGTGATCAGCGTATGGGCCCCGGTCTGCAACGCCTCTTCAAGCCGCTCGATGCGCATCGCCTTTGAACAGTTGGAACACTCCATCCATGCGCTGGTGCCGCAACATAGGGCGTTTTCCTTGTTGCGGCCCATTTCCATCAGCCGGCTGTTGGGGATCTGTTTCAGCAGGTCCCGAGGCTGTTCATAGAGCCCTGACCCCCTCCCCAGCCGGCACGGATCGTGGTAGGTCAGCGCGCCGTTTTGGGACGGCTTGAACGTCAGCCCTGAACCGGGCAATTCCCGGGTCAGGAACTCGGTCATATGGAGCACGTCAAAGGGGAGGGCGCCGAAATATCTGGGATAGTACTTCTTAAAGGTGCTGTATCCTTCAGGACAACTGAAGAGCACGGTCTTTGCCCCTGAGGCGGTGATTACCTCCATGTTGCGTTTCGCCAATTTGCGGAAGGTCTCCTCGTTGCCGCTCCACAAGGCATCATGCCCGCAGCACCTTTCTTCGTTGCTGATAACCGGCGTGATCCCCATCTTATTGAGGATGGTGAGAACCCCCTGGGCGCCTCGGATCGGCGAGATGTTTAGATAGCTGAAGATCACTTCAAAATAGGGGAGACACCCGACAAAATAGAAATAATCCCCTGTGTCTGCAAAACCGCCTGTCTCCCTGGCCCAATCCGTCCGCTGTTGCCGGACCTCGCCGCACTGGAGTTCGGCAATGGACTGCAAGATGCCGTGATGGCTCTCAAAGGGAACATTCCCCGTCATGCGGGCCTTCTGCCGGAATGACCGGATGAATTCGGGAAAGTCGATCTCGACCGGACACCGGGTGCTGCACCGGGCACAGCTCAGACACGCCCATATCTCGTGGGCCCGGGACAGATCCCCGTCCGGCTCTTTCATGGCCCGTTTGACTATCTGACGCGGTGAAAAAGAAGGAAGCACCCGGCTGACCGGGCAGCTTCCGGTGCATACCCCGCATTCCATGCAATAATCAATCTGTTTCTGAGTAAGATCCATTCTCTGTTCCGTTTTATCGACCGTATGGGACCGAGGAGAAAGGGCGTCTTGATAATTCGGCGCCCGGTTTACAATTGGCTCCACATACCACGAACGCCATCTTACTACAAGCTAAAACTGAAAGGGCGTCACCTTCCATTGGGTCGAGATACCCCTGTCATCTGCCTGAGACCGCGCATCACGTCAACGAATTAACTCACCCATTTGGGCCGAAGCGACTCCAGAATCCTGCTGTACGCGGCGTTGATCTCGAGGTCCTGTTTCGCCAAGAGGGACTTGAGATCTCCCCTGTCCCCTGAAACGACCATCTCCCCGTCAATCGGGATCCGACCCAGGAAAGGGACCCCCATCTGGGCGGCCATCAGTTCCCCTCCGCCCGTGCCGAACAGGGGCACCGTCTCACCGCAGCGAGGGCAGACAAGGCCGCTCATGTTTTCAATGACCCCCAGAATCTTCATATTGACCTGACGGCAGAAATTGATGGATTTGCGGACGTCCGCCAGGCTGATCTCCTGCGGCGTGGTCACGATGAGGGCCTCCGCATCCGGGATCGTCTGGGCCACGGTCAGCGGCTCATCCCCGGTGCCGGGGGGTGAATCCACGATCAGGTAATCGAGATCTCCCCATTCGATGTCTGAGATGAATTGCCGAATCGCGCTGATCTTCATGGGACCCCGCCAGATCACCGCTGTGTCTTTGTCTCCCAGGATCATCTCCAGGGTGACGATCTGCAGGGTGTCGGAAAAGCAATACGGCCTGACGACCCCCTCTTCGGTCATATCAAACCCGCCCTGCACATTCATGAGCCTCGCCACTGTGGGGCCGTGCAGGTCCACATCCAGGAGGCCGACCCTGCTCCCTTTTTGGCTCAGCAGGAGGGCAAGATAGGAGGCCACCGTGCTTTTTCCCACCCCGCCTTTTCCGCTCATCACCAGAATCTTTCTTCCCACCCGCGCCAAGTTGGCCTCGATCATCTTGTCCTGCTGACTACGCTCAAAATCGCCGGGCGTGTTGCATGCAGCCTTTTCCATGTCTCTCATCCTTTCGTTTCCTCGCTTCAGTATAAAAAAGAGGCCTCCCCCCACCCCTTCCTGACAGGTTGGAGAGGCCTCTTTCATGTTCAGCAACGTTTCTGTTACAGCTCAAGCCATGAGTCGGAGTAGAGAGACTCGCCTAAAATGACCTTCGCTGTCTTGACATACCCCTGCATTTCCTTTGAAAGGGCGCCCATCTCCACCGCCTCACCGTCCATGACCTTGTGAATGATCTCCACCACGTCCGGTCTCTTTCCCCGGGCGATGGCGACCAGTTGATCATCGTAGGCATCGGCGATGCAGGAATACATCCCCTTCCGCTCCAGCATCACCATATAGGTCTGATTCAGGATCCCCCTGAGATGATCCGGCGGTCCGTTGGAGATATTGGAGAGACCGCAGGTGGACTTGACGCCGGCAAACATATCCTGAAGCATCTCCTGAAAGGCCAAAAGGCTCAGGGCCTGGGGCTGCTGGATATTGACCGGGGTCACGATCCCGTCCACAAAGATGTCTTCATTGGGCACGCCCGCCTCATTGGCGGCGTATATCAGCTCTGCGGCCAGGGCGCCCCGCTCGTTCTCATCCCTGGGCAGCCCTTCCGGACCCCACATGAGGGCAATCATATTTGCCTTGTACTTGACCGCCAGGGGGATCATCTTTTCATACCGCTCAGGCCGACACATGATGGAATTGATAATGGCCTTGCCTTTGTGAATGGAAAGCCCTGCTTCCATGGCCTCGATGTTCGAGGTATCGAGACAGAGCGGGGGCGTATCCCCAATAGCCTCCTGGACGGTCTTGACCACAAACTCCATCAACTCAGGCCCGCCCTTCCTGGCCGGTCCCAGATTGATGTCGATCCAGTCCATCGCCTTTTCCTTCTGGCGCTTGGCCTCTGCGGCAATGGGACCCGGGTCTTTCTCCTTAAAGGCCTTGCCGATCACCGTGCTGATGACATTCAAATTCTCACCGATCAATAACATGGGCACACTCCCCCTTTTTCTGGTTTATTCCGAGACCAAGGTCTCCGGTTATCTGTTGAGCCAGCGGAGCCCGCGGGCCCCCGCCGCGGCAAGCTCCAATGCCTGGTCTTCATTCTACTTTGCCATATCCTTCAGATATTTGGGTATCAGAGAGGCATCCCTGGGGCCGATGAGGACCTCCCAGCCAGGCAGTTCCTCTTCCATCTCGCCGCTGATAGAGGCGGCATAACCGGGGATAATGACCTTCCTGTGCTTCACCTTGTCGGCAATCCCGCACTTCTTCACAAACATGCCCACCACGTCTCCGGAGAACTTTCCTGCGGCCCATGCGGTCATGACCGAAAGGCCTTCTGTATCCAGGATCAGGAGCCAGCTCGGTATCCGGCTCCCCTCGATCTCGCCGCTCACGATAAAGTAGGTCAGAGAGAAATTGGTAGTCACCAGGACCGGCGAGTTCTCGTCCGGCGCGCCGATCTCGTAGATCCCCTCGGTAACGGTCATGGGCCGTTGCGGGTCTGTATAGATATTGAGGCGCTCAAGGAGAAGGGGGAAGAGATTTTCACCCTTGAAATCCGAGAGGATGACAATCCCTCCATATTTGGCGATCAGCATGGCCGCAATAAGGGTCTCCATATCCAGGTTCCCGGCCATTTCACAGGGAAACGCAATGGTGGGAAAGCCCAAGGACTTGTTGGCGGCCTTGAGCGCGGCCCTTCGAATAGCCACCTGATCCTGAAAGAGCTGCTTGATCTCTTTGGCCCCGGAATCGAGCACCAAGTCCTTCAGCCCCATCCCCGTCAGTTTATTGCTGAGGGCGATCAGGGCATCCATGTTCTCTGCCTTGACCGCCAGGGGGAGTCCCTTCTCTTTTGCGAGATTCCCCATCTCTTCGGCATTGGCCGCGGTCGCCGCATACAGAAGCGGCTTCTTGAATGCGCAGACCTCCACCGCGGCCTTCATGGCATCCACGCTCTCCGTCATGAGGACCAGGCCGAATTCGCTCTCGGCCGCGATCTTCTTGGCCGCAGCCGCAAAGGCAGCCGCATCTCCGGCATCCTTCAGGGCCACCAGTTCGGGTCTCAGATTGAGACCGACCCTTTCGTACTGAAGGGCGTTCCACGCCTTCAGTTTCGTATCCAGGGCGGACGGATCCATATCCGAGGCAATCATGGCCCCCAGACCGGTCGGGTTGTAAAAGGTCTTTTCATGACGGAACATGACAGTCTCGCCGCCGACCTTGAAGGCCCTTGTGCCGGCCCCCACGGCGACCGGACGAATCGGCGGGGCAGAGGCCTCCGCCAACTGGGCCCTGGCCTCATCCGACACATACGGGCAGCTATCCAGTTCCGCCTTGCCCGCGGCCAGATTCATGGCAAAGGCGAGACATGTCGGGATACCGCACTCCGCGCAGTTCGTTTTAGGCAACAGCTTAAATATCTGAATTCCAGTTAATCCCATAATCCACTCCTAATGTATGGGGACGCAGATGTCCGCAGATTCCCTCAGATTTTTTCGAGCCTGATCATCTGCGTCTATCTGCGTCCAAATAATGAATGTACTCTGATCCCTTACCCTACGATCGGGTCCATCTTCAGGGCCGGATGGCCCTTTTCCTTGAGAAAGGCCATGACCGATTCCTCGTCTATGCCCACGGTCTCGTCCGCAATCTTGTCATACAGGTCCGGGACCCCAAGCTCTTCTCCCCGCTTTTGGATCCGCTCCTTGATCTCCTCTTTGAGCGACTTGGGCATCCACACCATGCGGAGGAGGCCCCCGTCGCCGGCGACGAACTTGCGCTGGGTAATATTGAACTTTCCGTGACCCACAAACCCGGGCGAGGATTGTCCGCCGCCCATCACGCCGGCCAGGGTCGTAAACTTCATGCCGCAGGGCGTCTCGCCGGTGTAATCCCGGTGGACCGTCATGATGCCATTGCATCCCGGCAGCACGGCGGCAATGCACTCGCAGCAGCCGCACGTGGTCATGGGATCATGGACAATGCTGTAGAAGTTGTAATGGTCAACGGTCTGCCTCGAGGCCTTGTACACAAAGTCGTTGACCCCCTTGAACTGACCCAATACCGGATCCAGGACCTCTCCCTTCTTCACGGGCTGGTTGGGTCCGGTAGGATTGATCTCAAAGGAGGCCTTGCAGTCCATCCAGTTGTAGGCGCCGCATAGACCGGTCCGCTCAGGGCTGACCATGCAGACATGGCTCGGGGCAAAGGACTGGCAGAGGGTGCAGGAATAAAATGTCTCCACGCTCTCGTCCGTCATGCTCTCAACCCGCTCGTCCCTGGTCCTGTATTCGGCCCTCGCGGTTTTCGTGAGCTTGTCCACGTCTTCCTTCTTTGTATAGAGGGTCACCTGCACCTTATCGAGGATGCTGCCGAAGTCCTGGTGAAACTTGGCGTGAATGATGGTGCCGATATCCTTGAGGGTAAAGCCCTTCTCAATAGCCGGCTCACCCACGCGGATCCACGCGATATCCCGCTGCCCGATATGCATGATGCCCTGGGCGTAGTTGATCAGGTGATGGATCTGCCGTTCCAGGATCGGTTCGAAGTCCGCCTGCATTTCGCGGCCGGCTACCTGGACGAAAATCCCCAGGGGGAGTCGATCGCCCTTTTTCACGTCCTTGACGTCAGGGCCTACGACTTCTACCTTACCGTCTTCTATGGCATTCATGTCGGCCATCTTGCACAGTTCGGTGCACTGGGTCTTGCCGCCCCCCATCTCCATATACAGGTCGTCTTTTCGAACCCGCTCGCCTTCGAAGGCCGGGCCATAGGCCAACGGGATGTCGATCTCGGTGATGCTCACCTTGAGCCCGCGAATCTCGATCGATTTCTGCGGCATCTCATCATGACCCACATTGGCCACCACATGTTCATAGGTGCAGACCCCTGTGGGCAGGATTTCCGGGATATCCGTGTCCGCGATGGTCGGAAACCCCCAGTTGACGCATCCGGCTGCATTGGCCGCCCATTCCGCGTTCACATCGCCCAGGGCGTTCACGAAGGCGAAGATCCTGTCCTTCTGGTATTTCAATTGCCGCTTATAATCACCCGGCTGAATGCCGCCGAAGGCCATACCGGCCCGGTTGGCAAAACCGAGGGCGAAGACCGCGGCAGATATATCCGGCCCGAAGGGGACGAGACGGGTGTTCCAGCCGATCTGGACCTTTTCCTGGAGAAGTTGTTCCGTGAAGGTCGTGCCGTTCTGATTGGCCGCCATAAAGACATAGATGGTCTTGAGCTGATATTCTTCGGCCATCTTTTTGGCCGTGCTCGAATCGGGGGCCGCGCCCACAATGGCCGCAAACCCGGGGGCCGTGCCGTCCACAAACTCGACGCCCCGTTTTCTCATGATGGCATCATCGGCCGCACCCAGCCAGATCTTCCCGTTGTCCACAGCCGGGTCCTCGACCTCTGGCTGATAGAAACCCGGGTCTTCCACATACCGGATCGCCTCTGAGATCTCTTCGGCGAAAATAGCAGCCATCCCTGCATCCAGCAGGGGTCCCAGGTAGGGAAGGTGGCAGTCTTTCTTGACATGAGGCGGCAACAGGCTCCGCGCAAACTCCAGGGGTCTTTTTGCCGAATCCAGGTCCGTGACCTTAATCCCGGTCAGGGAATAGATAATAGGTAAAAAATAGGCGGTATTGGGAAATTCCAGCTTCTGACTCCCGCCATAGGTCTCCAGGGCCCGCTTGTACGTCCCTTCCGCCTTTGAGACGATATTGTAAGCGCCTTGAATGGCGGCAAATGCGACTAACTTTGACATGTTGTATGTCCTCCCTTCTTAAGAGGTGTTTTCGACTTAAGCCGCTTCCAGCTTCTGCCGGTCGGCCATATCCATGAGCACCCTCTCACGCGCCTTGTCAATGCCGAGGGCCTTCCGCTTCTTGTCAATATGGGCAATCATCTTGTGGGCGTGCTTGATCGGGTCCACCTCCAGGTCCCACATGCCGCCATAGATGCCTTCCAGTTTGTTGTACAGGTAGTCTTCAAAGACCGGTGACCCGCTCACGGGCATGGTGACGCCGAAGACCGTATAAACGCCGGCAGTCACAAAATAATGACCGATGCTGATGGCCTTCTCGCTCATCCACTCAGGCGCTGACCCGGCCGCCGGCAGATCGCTGATATCGTCGCCAAGACCTCCGGCCTTTACCACCTCGGTAGCAGCCATGAGGATCCGGCTGTTATCCACGCACGAACCCATGTGCAATACCGGCGGAATGCCCACGGTCTCACAGACCTCGGCCAGTCCCGGACCGCAGTAAACAGCGGCGGATTCGGGCGTCAGGAGCCCCGCCTTGCCGCAGGCGATGGCGTTGCATCCGGTGGTGAGTACAATCACATCATGCTTGATCAATTCTTTTACAACGGCGATGTGCCCCGCATCCAGCGGGGTTCTGGCGTTGTTTCAGCCAACCACTCCGCCGATACCCCGTATGCGGCCGTTGATGATGTTGTCGTTTAGGGGAACATACGATCCTCGAAAGGTCCCGCCCAGATGGTAGTTGATGGCCTCATAGCTGAATCCGGCAATGAGATCATGCCTCTGATCCGGGATGATGACCGGCTTTTCCCTCTTCGGGAAGTTCTCTATGGCCGTCTTGACAATGGTCTTGGCGTCTTCAAAGGCCGTATGCTCGTCAAATTCAATATGGAGACAATCGCCGGATGCGATTCTCGCCCTTGGGTTCGTGGTAATGATCTTGGTGTGGAAGCATTGGGCGACATTAGCGATGTTTTCCATGATGCATTGGACATCCACCACCATGGCGTCTACCGCGCCTGTGATAATGGCCAGCTCCTGCTGGAGGAAGTCGCCGCACAACGGCACCCCGTGCCGCATCAGGATCTCATTGGCCGTGCAGCAGATGCCGCTCAGTTGAATCCCCTTGGCGCCCTTCGATTTAGCCAGATCGATCATCTCCGGCAGGTCGGCCGCCTGCACAATCATCTCGCTGAGGAGCGGCTCGTGCCCGTGGATAACGATATTGACATGGTCCTTCTTCAGAACACCCAGATTGGCCTGGCTCTTTAACGGGTACGGGCAGCCGAACAATACGTCCTGCAGGTCCGTGGCGATCATGGAGCCGCCCCATCCATCGCCGATAGCGGCCCGGGTGCACTGCTCAACCAGGTTCTCATAATGCTGATCCACGCCGATATGGGTCCGGTGCATGATCTCCACGATCTCTCGGTCGATGCCCCTCGGG
>Ga0172370_10007234_pt1 | contig 13671 bp, 7 predicted proteins | sample LakKiv5m_FD_114538 | JGI IMG/M metagenome (GOLD analysis project Ga0172370, IMG submission 114538) | Freshwater microbial communities from Kabuno Bay, South-Kivu, Congo - kab_022012_11.5m | ecosystem: Environmental > Aquatic > Freshwater > Lake | place: Democratic Republic of the Congo...
AGTGGCGAGTTCGGGTGGCAGCGCCGGGTGCCCGCGTTCCGTAGCGGGCGTGCGCGGCAGCGCCGGGTGCCCGCGTTCCGTAACTGGCGTGCGCGGCAGCGCCGGGTGCCCGCGTTCCGTAACGGGCGTGCGCGGCAGCGCCGGGTGCCCGCGTTTCAACGCACGCAGCGGAAGCCCGTGAACGCGTTGCGGGCCGCCATCTCGAGGCGGTTGCGATCCGAGACGCGAAGGTACTTCTGGCTGTAATTCCAGGCGCCTCCGCGCGTGACGCGCTTGGTCGTCGTACCCTTCGCGACGGGATCGGTGGCGGGCAGCTTCGCGTACGCGGTCTTGTCCCAGGCGTCCTCGCACCACTCCCACACGTTTCCGATGAGGTCGAACAGTCCGTAACCATTGGCCTTCTTCTTGCCGCCCACGTGCGTCTGGCTGTCGGAGTTGCGCTCGTACCAGCCGTCCTCGTCGAGGGTGTCATCGCCGCTCGGATACTTGCGCCCGTCGAGGCCGCCGCGCGCCGCGTACTCCCACTCCGCCTCGGTCGGCAGGCGCTTGCCCACGAAGCCGCAGTAGGCCTTGGCCTGCGACCAGTCGACGCAGTTGACCGGGTGATCCTCCCGGTCCACGACGCCGTAGGTGCACTTGCCGCCGGTGTTCGGGATCGTGCACTTGCCGGCCTTGACACACGCGAGGAACATCTTCGCAGTGACCTCGATCGAGTCCATCTCGAAGTCCTTCGAGATCGTGACCTGCCGGGCAGGCAGCTCGTCCTTCTCGCCCTCGCCGGATCGGCCGCCCATGGTGAAAGCTCCGGCCTTGACCTTGATCGTCTTCATGCCGTCGGTGGGCTCCGGTGCCTTCGGCGGCTCGGCAGGTGGCGGCGGCGGCGGCGCGTCCTTGTTGCCCTCGGGCTTGGGAGACGGCACGCCCGCGTGCGCGAGCAGCTGTGCGCCTGCAACGGCGGCCACCACGGTCGCGACGGTGAGGAGGAGACGAATGCGCATGGCGTTCTCGTTTTCGGCGGAGGCCTTGACGGCGTGGGAGCGTAGCAGAGCCGGATCGGGGCGACAACGGCACCGCGCGCCACGTAGCAACTAACCGACGTTGAAGCGGAAGTGGACGATCTCGCCGTCCTTGACGACGTACTCCTTGCCCTGGAGGAAGAACTTCCCGTTGGCCTTGCACTGCGCCTCGGAGCCGTACTTCACGAAGTCGTCGAACGCCGTGACCTCCGCGCGGATGAAGCCGCGTTCGATGTCGCTGTGGATCTTGCCCGCGGCCTTGACCGCGTTCGTGCCCTCGGTGATGGGCCACGCGCGCACCTCGTCATCGCCCGCGGTGAGGAAGGAGATGAGGCGCAGCATGCGGTAAGCCTCCTTGATGTAGCGCGCGCGTGCCGGCTCGCTCAGGCCGAGATCGCGCAAAAACTCCGACTGCGCCTCGGGATCCAGCTCCGCGATATCCGCCTCGATCGCCGCCGACAGCACGAGGAAGCCGCCCCCCCGGGCCATCGACTCGGCCTCGATCGCGCCGTGATCCGCAGCGAGGCCCGTCTCCGTCGTGTTCAGGACCACGAGGATCGGCTTCTGCGACAGGAAGCGGTAGCCGCGGATCGTGTGCTCCTCGTCGGGCGAGAGCGCCATCAAGCGCAGCGGCCGATCCTCGTTGAGGTGCGCGTGGATGCGGTCGAGCAGCTCCGACTCCTTCTCCTTGCCCTTCTCCTTCTTGATCTTGTCGACGCGCTTCTCGACCACGCTCAGGTCGGCGAGCAGCAGCTCCGCCTCCATGTTGCGCAGGTCCCTCAGCGGATCGAGCGGCGCCGCGACGTTGGGGCTCTCGAATTCGCGCAGCACGAGCGACAGGGCATCCAGCTCCCGGATCTGAGCAAGCATCTGCGGATCGAGCCCTTCCTTCGTGCCGTCGGGCGAGCCGGGCGGCAGGTCCGCGAACTGCACCTCCGCGTAGGTGGTCTTCTTCGGCTTGAAGATGCGCGAGAGCGTGTCGATGCGCACGTCGGGCACCTTCGTGACGCCGAGGTTGAGCTTGCCTTTGCCGGCCGAGAAGCCGCCGGTCTCGATGTGCTGCCCCGTCAGCGAGTTGAACACCGTGGTCTTTACGGAGCTGGCGAAGCCGATGAGTCCCATCTTCATGTGTCGATCTCCGAGGTTGCGTGTGCGTGTGTGGGCGCCGCCGAATCAGGGCGCGCCGGCATCTGTCCCGGTGAGCCGCGTGCGGGCGTCTAGGCAAGCCTGTCGCCACACGGACTGCTCGGCCGAGATCTCGAAGGCGACGTCGCCCGTCACGCCGCGATCCTGCACGTCGGCCGAGAACGCGAGCCAGCGCGGGTCCGAGCGTTCGATGCAGAGGTGGGCCACTTCGCTGCCCTCGGTGTCCGGGGCGCCCGAGCCGGGCGGTCCGACGCGCACGCGGAGGTGGACGTCCGAGCCCTCGTCGTGTCGCAGCGCCCAAAGCCGAAGGCCGAAGCGCCCCTCGAGCGTCGCGCCGAGCGGGACGTTCCGGTAGAGCAGGCGCAGCGTGCCCCGGTCGGGCCAGGGCTGCACGAAGATGCACTCGCGCCGCGTGTCGCCGACCTCGTTCAGTCCCGCCCACACGCCCTTCCACCAGTCGGAGCCGCAGCCGTGCTCCTTGCCGTTCCACTTGCAGATCGCCGGCGCGCCCTCCGGCAGCAGGCGCGAGACCTCCGCGGCGTCCAGACGGCGGCGAAAGTCGAACGCCACGCGTGAGGCCGGCACGGCGTATCGGCGCAGCGACACGCCGAAGCCGAAGTCCTCCTGGTGCTCGAGTTCCAGCTCGCGCGGCAGCGATGCAGCGTAGCGCGCGCCGAGATCGTGGGTGGAGACGACCCACAGACGGGCCGCGCCCTCCACGTCCCAGAGCTCCAGCGGCTCGGCCATCAGCAGCCGATCGGGCGGAGCGCCGACGCGCTTGAGGATGGCCTCGTAGCGCCAGCGTTCGTTGGCTGACCAGGTCGGAAGCAGCGCGATCGCGTCGCTGTCGCTCGCCTCGACCGAGACGCGCTCGGCGAGAACGGCGATCGCGCTGCGCGTGGGCTCGATCCGCCGCGACATCACATGCCGGGCGAGCACCCAGGCGGACAGCAGCGTGAGCGCGGCCAGGATGCCGAGCGCGATCGCTCGCGAGGTGGGGACGATTCGGGCCATGATCCGGACGGCGCGGCGGCGCGCGGGGGCAAAACGCTAGCACGTCCCGAGGGTGGCGCGAAAGGCGAACGCGCAGTGCGCTCAGAACTCGTGGTGCAGGGTCACGCTGAGGTGCAGGGCGTCGCCACTGAAGCTCGTCGCGCCAAAAGGATCCGCCGGATCGCTTTTGAGCACCGTGCGGCGCAGCAGGTGCGTGAGGCCGGCCGCGACGTCGACGGTGACGGGCTTGTGGTGGACCTCCATCGGGTCTTCGAGCGAGAGGCCCGCGCCGAGCGTGGCCGTGAGCGCAGGGGCGTCGAGGTAGTTGCCCTGCTCGGTCGCGCGCGGCACCGGTGTGGGGCGATACGCCGCCCCGCAGCGCAGCGCGAGCCATGGCGTGGTGCGCCACTCGAGTCCCAGCTTCGGGATCAGGATGTCTCGCGCGTCGAGCGAGACCCGAGGCGTGCGCACGTCGATGACGTTTTGCGGCGTGTTCGAGCCGCGATCGATGCGGAGCCGCCGATCGTCGAGCGTGAGCGTGGCGGACGCGGCGGGCGGCGGGGCATGGCTCCACAGCTGGGCCGTGAGCGCAGCGGAGACGAGCAGGCCAATCGCGGGGATCTCCTGCGCGAGTCCCGCGGAGAGCACGGGCGGCGAGTAGATCGCGCGTCCCTGGATCTCGAACGCGAGCGCGCCGAGCTCCCGCACGAGCACGTCGATCGGGATCCGGTAGTCGACCGAGATCGGCCCGCGGTAGGTGAGCCCGACGCGCGTGGTGGGCCCCATTCGCGACGAGATCCCGAGGACCGGGGCGACGCGGCCCGTCAGCTCCAGCAGCAGGTCCTTGCGTTCGATGCGGCGATCCACGAGCGAGAGGTCGATGGCGGCGGTGCCGCCCAGGTCGGCCATCAAGCGCGCGCCCACGCCGACGCTGAGCCACGGGGCGAACTCGTAGGCGAGGCCGCCGTAGACCGACAGCGCGTCGCCGAGCGCGTGGTAGAGGTAGGCCTGCGGCCGGCGGTAGTCGAGCGCGTCGATGCGCGTGACGTGCCCGACCGGCACGTAGAACGCGAGGCCGAAAGCGAGCTTGTCGTTGAAGATGCCGCCGATGGGAGACGACACGCCGATGTGCGCGCCCGAGTTATAGCCCGGCTGCGCGGGGGCGAGGCCCGAGACCTGGTTGGTCGTCTCGATGCGGTAGCCGACGCCGACGTAGTCGAAGCCGAGTCCCACGCGCACATCCCGGTTCATTAGCAAATTCGACGGATTGTAGAAGAGCGCGAAGTAGTCTCCTTCGCTCGCGTCGCCCGCGCCCGCCATCGACACCGCGCGCGCGCCAAAGCCGTACAACTCGAAGACGGAGGCCGTGGCCGCCGGCGGCGCCACGCAGCACGCGGCGACGACGACGAGCGCGCAGGCGGTCCGGCGCATCACGGGCAGGCCTCGATGTCGAGCGGCGGATCGCGTTCGGCCGTCTCCGCGAGCTCGTCGAGCGCGCAGAAGCGGTGCCGCCCGAGCAGGTCGGCGAGCTTGTGCGTCGTGCCGTGCAGCCCCACGTAGTAGCGGAACGCGCGCGCTCGGGGCAGCGGCATCCGCGGCTGATCGGGGTCGATCTCGCGCGGGTGGACGTGCAGCACCACCGACCGGTGCGCCCGCTCGCGGGCCCAGAACGCCAGGCGCAGCGCGGGCAGGGGCAGGGCGCGCAGGTAGCCGCCGCCGGAGAAAGGCAACGCGAAGCGGCCGAACCGCAGCGGGACCGCCGGCGTCTCGGTCAGCACCTCGGTGCCCTCGACGCGGACGCGGAAGGGACGCGTGCGATCGAGCGGCCAGCCGCCGTGCGCGTGTGGACCAAGGAAGAGCGACGCGTCGATGCGAATGCCGCGGCTCGCGAGCAGGGCGAAGACCCAGCTCTCGCCGGGCGTGACCGAGAAGCCCGGTGCGCGGAAGGCCTCGACGTCGCGGCCGCTCGCACGAGAGACGACGGCGATCGAGCGGTCGAGATCGCGCGCGAATTCGTCCCGTCCGAGCGCGCCCACGAGGTGGTGACCGTAGCCGTGCGAGCCCACGTGATGGCCCCGTTCGGCGATCTCGCGCACGAGGTCGGGCCGGTGCTCGGCGACCCAGCCCAGCACGAAGAACGTCGCGCGCGTCGTGTGCGCATCGAGCAGATCGAGCAAGCGGCGCGTCGCCATCGTGACCCGGCTCGGGGCCTCGGCCCAGGCCTCCTGCCTCGGCGCCTCGGCGCTTTCGAGGATGTGGAACCACTCCTCCACGTCCACGGTAAAGCCGTGCCGGACCGGTGTGTGGGCTTGGGCCGTCATGCGGCTAGTCTGCGGGGGCATCGCACGAGACACAACCCCCGGCGGTCTCGACCGCAGCCGCGCAGGCCGGCGGGGCCGCCGGCGACGCGGAGTGTGCCGCGGGGCCGAGGGCAACTTGCCCATCAGGCCGGGGATCGCTAGGCTTCCCGATCGCGTTGCCGGGTCCGCGCCAGGTAGAAGCAGATGTGCGATTCGAGTCAGTTGATGCGTCGAAGCGCCTGGGGGCTCGCGCTCCTCACCGCGAGCCTGCTCGCCGGATGTGGCGCGTTCCCCCAGACGGAGTTCCCGGTCGAGAAGAAGGACACGACGGGTCCAGGCAAGGACGCCTCGCAGACCGACCAGGCGGGTGACACCGGGGTGCCCCCCGTTGGCGACGCGGGCGACGCCCTCCCCGACGGCGCCGACGTCGAGCTCCAGGATCTCGCCGAGGACATGCTCGAGACGCTCGTCGATGTGCCCACCGAGGTCGAGCCCGCCGACATTCCGGATGCCGCCCCCCCCGGAGACGTGCCGCCGCCGTCCGACGTGACGAAGACCGACGTCGCGCCCCCCATCGAGATCATCGTCCCCACCAAGGCGCTCGGCGAGCCCTGCCTGCTCGACAGCGACTGCCAGGGCGGCGTCTGCTTCGAACACGATGGTGCGAAGGTCTGCACCGAGACCTGCAACGGCACGTGCAGCAAGGCTGGCTTCGTGTGCCAGCCCATCGTGGGCGCCCCCGCGCCCTACTGCCTTGGCCTCAAGGGCGCGCTGTGCGAACCCTGCAAGACGGACAACGACTGCAAGGGCGACGGCTTCGAGGGCACCTGCCTCGACCTCAGCGCCTCGGAACCCGCCTACTGCGGCCTCAACTGCGCGACGCCGGCGGACTGCCCGGCCGGCTTTAGCTGCCTCGAGCTGCTCGGGACGCCGGGCGCGGAGGGCAACAAGCAGTGCGTGCCGGAGCCAGCCACTTGCACGTGTTCGGCGGCGCACGTCGGTCAGACGTGGTCCTGCGCGATCTCCACGTCGGTCGGCACGTGCATCGGAAAGCAGACCTGCGAGGACAGCGGCGGCGTGTTCGGCTGGACGCTGTGCAACGCGAAGGTGCCCGCGGGCGAGCAGTGCGACGGCCTCGACAACGACTGCAACGGCGCGACGGACGAGAACTTCCTCATCACCGACTGGAACGGCCTGCCCAAGAAGAAGGGTGACGCGTGCGGCGCGGGCGTGTGCGCCGGCGGCGTCGTCACGTGCGCCGCCGACGGAGAGAGCGCCGTGTGCAGCACCGCGTCGAAGGGCGTCAAGAAGGAGGTCTGCGGCGACAAGCTCGACAACGACTGCAACGGCAAGACCGACGACACCTGCCCGCCGTCGGACGTCGACGGCGACAACCACCCGGACGACAAGGACTGCGGGCCCTTCAACGCCGAGGTGCACCCGGGCGCGATCGAGGCGGGCTGCTGCCTCGTGTTGCCGGGCGAGACCACACCGGTGAGCTGCGACAAGAACTGCGACGGAAACATCACGTACTGCGAGGAGGGCGACATCGACGGAGACGGCTACCTCCCGCCCGCCGACTGCGACAACGAGAACCCCTACGTACACCCCGACGCGGCTGACAAGTGCGGCGATGGGGTGGACTCGAACTGCGACGGGTCGGACGTCGGCTGCGCCACGATCATCGATTCGGACAGCGACGGCTACAGCCCGCCCGAGGACTGCAACGACGACGACAAGGCCATCTACCCGGGCGCGCCGGAGTACTGCAACTACACCGACGACAACTGCGACGGCGTCATCGACGACGGCAACCCGGAGGGCGGAGCACCCTGCGGGCAGGTCGTGGGCGAGTGCAAGCAGGGCACGACCGTGTGCATCCACTCGAACAAGAAGGCGACCGTGGGCTGCGCGGGAGGCGTGCAGTCCGTGCCCGAGATCTGCAACGGCAAGGACGACAACTGCGACGGCGACACGGACGAGGCCTTCGGCGATCTCGACAAGCCATGCGACGGGCCCGACGGCGACCTCTGCAAGTACGGCAAGTACAAGTGTGCGACCGACGGCCTCGGGTTGCAGTGCGGAACGGAGACGGACACCGATCTCGTGGAGACGTGCAACCCCATGACTGGACTTGGAAACGGCGTCGATGAGAACTGCGACGGGCAGACCGACGAGGTCTGCTGGGGCAAGGACGTCGACAGCGACGGCGTGACGCCGGACCAGGGCGACTGCAACGACCACGACTCGTCGTTCAAGCCGAACGCGCCCGAGACCTGCTGCAAGCTCGAGTACAAGGGCCGGCCGAAGTCGAAGCAGATCGCGCTCTGCGATCGGAACTGCAACGGCGAGATCAAGTTCTGCGAGGCCGACGACAAGGACATGGACGGATACGTCGAAGCGGCCGACTGCGATGACAACGACGGCCACAACCACGACGGCGCGCCCGAGCGCTGCGGCGACAACGTCGACAACAACTGTGACGGTGTGACCGACGAGTCCTGCGGCCAGAGCGACAAGGATGGCGACGGCTTCTCGCCGCCGGACGACTGCAACGACGCGAACCCCGACATCCATCCGTGGGCGACCGAGGCCTGCAACGGCAAGGACGACAACTGCAACCAGCAGACCGACGAGGGCAACCCGGTCAAGACGCCGGGCGCGTGCGGCAAGGCCGTGGGCCAGTGCCAGGCCGGCGAGTGGGTCTGCATCAAGAAGGTCGGCACGGCCGCGGAGTCGTGCGTCACGAAGGGCGTGCCCGCGCCGGAGCTCTGCGACGGGCTCGACAACAACTGCAACGGCCTGACCGACGAGACCTTCGCCACGCTCGCGCAGCCCTGCGACGGCGTGGACACCGACAAGTGCACGAACGGCACGTGGACCTGCAAGGCCGACAAGAAGGGCGTGGAGTGCGTCAACGAGTCCGACACGAACATCCCGGAGTCGTGCGACGGGCTCGACAACAACTGCGACGGAAAGACCGACGAAGGGCTGCTCTACAAGGGCAAAGGCGTGGGCGCGGAGTGCGACGGCGTGGGCGAGTGCGGCAAGGGCCTCGTCGAGTGCTCGGTCAAGGGCAAGGTGCCGGTCTGCTCGTCGGATCCGTGGGGATCCGCGCCCGAGGCGTCGCCCGAGCTCTGCAACGGCAAGGACGACAACTGCAACGGCCAGACGGACGAGGGCATGACCTGGGGCGGCGCTGCCGTCGGCGAGGCCTGCACCGGGGTCGGCATCTGCGGCGCGGGCACGGTGGTGTGCTCGAAGATCGACGCGACGGCGACGTGCTCCACGATGCCCAATGGCACGACACCGAAGGCCACGTTCGAGGTCTGCGACGGCCTCGACAACAACTGCAACGGGCACGTCGACGAGGACCTCGACATCAACGAGTCGCCCTGCAAGCTGGAGGGCGTGTGCAAGCCGGAGCTCGTCAAGGCCAAGTGCGCGAAGGGAAAGTGGACGTGCGACTACGACCTCGTCGGCGGCTACCAGGGGGACCAGGAGGAGACCTGCGACGGCATCGACAACAATTGCGACGGCCTGACCGACGAGCCGTTCTCCATCGGCGTGCCCTGCGACGGACCTGACAAGGATCTGTGCCCCAACGGGGCGTTCACGTGCACGGCAGAGGGGCTCGGCGCAGTCTGCGGCACGGAGACCGAGACCGACATCAAGGAGCTCTGCAACGGCAAGGACGACGATTGCGACGGCGTGACCGACAACGGCTTCCCGGTCGGCGCGCCCTGCGACGGTCCCGACAACGATCAGTGCGCGACGGGCACCTGGTCCTGCGCGCCCGATGGCCTCAGCGTCGAGTGCCTCAACGAGACGTCGCAGGACGGCAAGGAGGCCTGCAACGGCGTGGACGACGACTGCAACGGCCTCACCGACGAGACGTTCCCCGGGCTCGGCATGGCCTGCGACGGCATCGACTCCGACCTGTGCTCGAACGGCAAGTTCGTGTGCAGCGGCGACGGCAAGGGCATCACGTGCGGCGCGGAGACGCCCTCGGGCATCGAGGAGATCTGCGACGGCATCGACAACGACTGCAACGAGCAGACCGACGAAGGGCAGACCTACGCCGGGGCGAAGCTGGGCCAGCCGTGCGTGGGCATCGGCGCGTGCGGCGCGGGTGTCGTCGTGTGCTCGCCGCTCAAGAAGGTCGCCACGTGCAGCACGAACCCCGACGCGTTCGAGACCTTCGACGGCACCGAGCTGTGCGACGGCAAGGACAACAACTGCGACGGAGCGACCGACGAGGGCCTGCTCTACCAGGGCAAGAAGGTCGGCGAGCTGTGTCAGGGCCTCGGGGAGTGCGGTAACGGCTCGGTCGTGTGCGGCACTGACCTCAAGATCACGTGCTCGACCAACGGCAACGGCACGTCGAGCCAAGCGTCGCCCGAGAGCTGCAACGGCAAGGACGACGACTGCGACGGCATCACCGACAACGTGAACCCGGCGCTGAGCACCTGCACCGTCAAGGGCGTGTGCGCGGCTGCCAAGGACGTCGCGACCTGCAAGGAGGGCAAGTGGGTCTGTGACTACTCGCAGGTGCCCAGCTACGAGGCCGTCGAGACGACGTGCGACGGGCTCGACAATGACTGCGACGGCGTCACCGACAACGGCTTCCCGGTCGGCAAGACCTGCGACGGCCCGGACGGCGACCAGTGCAAGAACGGCAGCTTCACCTGCACGCTCGATGGCAAGGGCGTCGAGTGCAGCAACGAGAACGTCATCGACATCCCGGAGGTCTGCAACGGCAAGGACGACGACTGCAACGGCCAGACGGACGAGGCGTTCACGTACAAAGGGCTCAAGCTCAACGAGGACTGCAAGGGCATCGGCGAGTGCGGCATGGGCAAGGTCGTGTGCTCGCCGATCGACCAGAACGCGACGTGCTCGACCAACGCGAACGGGACCAAGCCGCAGGCGAAGCCGGAGGCGTGCGACAACCTCGACAACGACTGCAACGCGAAGACCGACGACGGCATGAAGTACCAGGGCTTGCCGGTCGGCACGGCGTGCACGGGCATCGGTGCGTGCGGCAACGGCACGGTCGTGTGCTCGCCGTCGGAGAAGGTCCCGACGTGCTCGACCAACCCGAACGGCACGACGCCCCAGGCGGCCGCGGAGTCCTGCGACGGCAAGGACAACAACTGCGACGGCAAGACCGACGAGGACCTCACGCTCGCGGACTCGCCCTGCAACGTCAACGGGGTGTGCAAGACGACGGCGCAGGCGGCGTGCACCGACGGCCAGTGGATCTGCACCTACGTCGGGGCAGCCTACGAGGCCGTCGAGACCCTGTGCGACGCGCTCGACAACGACTGCAACGGCAAGACGGACGAGCCGTTCCCATCGCTCGGTCAGTCCTGCGACGGACCCGACGCGGACAACTGCAAGTTCGGCTTCTTCGTGTGCACGGGCGACAAGAGCAACGTCGAGTGCGGCACGGAGTCGGGTGTGGCGACGAAGGAGATCTGCGACAACATCGACAACGACTGCAACGGCTTCACCGACGAGAACTTCCCCGAGAAGGGCAAGCCCTGCGACGGACCGGACTCGGACAACTGCGCCAACGGCACGTTCACGTGCAACAAGGCCGGCAGCTCGGTCGAGTGCGTCAACGAGGCGCCGACGAACGTCAAGGAGCTCTGCAACGGCAAGGACGATGATTGCGACGGCTTCACGGACGAGGACTTCACGATCGGCAAGCCCTGCGACGGCTCGGACAGCGACCTGTGCACGAACGGGACGTTCAGCTGCACGGCGGACGGCAAGGGCGTCGAGTGCGTCAACGAGAAAATAAAGGATATCAAAGAAATCTGCAACAACATCGACGACGACTGCAACGGGCAGACCGACGAGACGTTTACGGCCAAGGGCCTGAAGTGCGACGGCTCCGACTCGGACAAGTGTGATCCGGTCTCGAAGGAGTGCGGCAAGACGTCGGGCGGCACGCTCGAGTGCAAGACCGGCACGTTCCAGTGCTTGCCCAACGGCACGCTCGGGTGCATGAACGACATCGCGTGCGCGGCGGGCTCGGTCTGCCAGACCAGCACCAGCGACAAGGTGCCGGAGGTCTGCATCTGTGGCACGAAGACCTGCAACGTGAACAACGGCAACTCGTGCACCGCGGGTCTTTGTAAGTGTTATAGCTTCGGCTACTGCACGTCGCCGGCCATGTGCAGCACCAACGGCTGCGCGGCGCCGTAGCGATCCCGGGCGGCGCCGAGGAGCCTGTTATCGATTGCCTCGGGTCGCCCGAGCGGCCGGCGCGCGTCGCATTTCGGCGTTACCATCCCTTGAATTACTGCTAATAACACAGCGCTCCGGCGCCTTGGACTGCTCGCTCGGCGGCTCGCCGGGCTCAGCCTCGCTCAATGCGCAACAGACGTCTGGCGCGCAGCGAGACCCCTGCGATCGAGCTCCGTGACGAGGTAGGTCGCCACCTGCTCGGGCAGCGTCCCGGCGCTGAAGCCCGCATCGAAGCCCAGCTCGAGCGCGACATCGTGGTTCAAGCGCGGTCCGCCGCACACGAAGAGCGTGCGCGCGCGGATGCCCTCGGCCTCGGCGAGGTCCATCAGGGCCGCGAGGTTGGCGCGGTGGATGTCCTTCTGCGTCACGATCTGCGAGACGAGCACCGCGTCGGCACTCCACGCGCGGGCCTGGGCGATGAGGCGCTCGTTGCCGACCTGCGCGCCGAGGTTGCGGACCTCGAAGCCTTGGTAGGCCTCGAGGCCCTTGTGGCCGTGAAAGCCCTTCATGTTCAGGATGGCGTCGATGCCGACCGTGTGCGCGTCGGTGCCCGTGCAGGCGCCGAGCACGCGGATGGGGCGACCGATGCGCTCGGCGACGAAGGACTCCACGGCGGCCCTGTCCATCTGCGCGGTCGCGACCTTGGGCACGCGGATGCGGGTGAAGTCGATGCTCTGGCCGAAGCGGCCGTAGACGATCAGGTAGGTGAAGCCCTCGCCGAGATCGTGGGCGTGGTAGACCATCGGCTCGGTGAGGCCCATCGAGCGCGCGACCTCGCGGCCAGCTTCTCTCGCCTCCTCGCCGAAGGGGACGGGCAACGAGAACGAGAGCATGACGAGACCGTCGTCGATCGTGTCGCCGTAGGGGCGCACGGCCCGCAGATCGGGGCGGCCGTGGCGGCCGCGCGCGGCGTCGGTGCTCATGGTGTGACCTCCTGGGCGGGCAGACCGAGCGCGCGGCACAGGGCCTCCTCCGCGGGATTCCAGTACTCGGGCGCCCGTTCGATCACCCCGTCGAGTCCGCGCCCTCCGTCGGCAGGCCGCTTCACGTCGGCGAACAGCCCCGTCGCGAGCGTGTCGAGAAGCCCCAGCCGTCGCACGTCGCGGAGCAGCCCGGCCGCCTCGCGCAGCACGTCGCGCGCGCGCCCCTCGATGCGGCCACCGGGCTTGATGACGAGCTCGTCTCCTAGCGAGCGCGCGTTGTGGAAGATGTACTTCGCGTTCTCGAGCGAGAGGTAGCGATCGTGCACGTGCGGCGTGTGCATCGCCTCCGTCATCATGCCGAGCAGCTGGATGCCCTGCCGCGTCAGCACGCCGACCAGGTTGAACATCGCGTCCTGCACGTGACCGCGAAAGACGTTGCCGGTCATGTACTTCGTGGGCGGCATGAACTTGATGGGCGCGCCGGGAAACAGCGTGCGGACGAGCGCCGCCTGCGCGATCTCCCACAGCAGGCCGTCGGCCATCGCGGGATCGATCTCCATCGCGTGGCCGAGGCCGAGCTGCCCGGTCGGCAGGCCCGCGAGCCGCCCGAGCGCCTCGTTGATGAGCGTCGAGGCGATGACCGTGTGACCGGCCTCGAAGGCGTCGGCCGTGGTGAGGTAGTTGTCCTCCCCGGTGTTGATGACGATACCGGCGAGCGCGTTGAGCATGCGCGACATGCGTTGATCGGTCAGCGTGCGGACCGGGTTGATGTCGCGGAAGAGGATGCCGTAGAGCGCGTCGTTGAGCATCACGTCGAGCCGTTCGACGGCGCCCATCATGGCGATCTCGGGCATGCACAGGCCCGACGCGTAGTTGCACAGCCGGATGTAACGACCGAGCTCCTCGCCCACCTCGTCGAGCGCCGCGCGCATGATGCGGAAGTTCTCGCGCGTAGCGTACGTGCCGCCGTAGCCCTCGGTCGTGGGGCCGTACGGCACGTAGTCGAGCAGCGACTGGCCCGTGCTGCGGATGACC
>Ga0172370_10007237_pt1 | contig 13667 bp, 12 predicted proteins | sample LakKiv5m_FD_114538 | JGI IMG/M metagenome (GOLD analysis project Ga0172370, IMG submission 114538) | Freshwater microbial communities from Kabuno Bay, South-Kivu, Congo - kab_022012_11.5m | ecosystem: Environmental > Aquatic > Freshwater > Lake | place: Democratic Republic of the Congo...
AAACCTGACCAAAAAGAAGAAGTGAAACCTGACCAAAAAGAAGAAGTAAAACCTGACCAAAAAGAAGAAGTGAAACCTGACCAAAAAGAAGAAGTAAAACCTGACCAAAAAGAAGAAGTGAAAAAAATTGAATCATCATCTATATCTTCGCTGATAGCATCACAAAATATTTTTATCGCTGAAGGAGAAGTATCCGCTGAACCACCAGCCACAGCGGAAACCACTCCTGTAGAAACGCCCTCGGCTCCGGCTCCGGTGGAAACAACGCCACCTACGCAAGACACATCAATTCCTGCACCTACAGATCCGTCCTCAACACCAACTCCAACGGAACAACCTGCACCTACAGATCCGTCACAAACACCAACTCCAACGGAACAACCTGCACCCACAGATCCGTCACAAACACCAACTCCATCTCAGGACACACAAGGACAGGACACTTCAACCGCTTTACCTGGAACCTCTGTAGATGGACAACCACAAAATCCGGAAACTGCAAGTGTTCCGACAGAATCAACTCCACCACCGGTAGAACCTACACCTAAACCTATAAATCCTGAAAATCTATCGACTTCTAAAGTCGGGAATATCTTTCCAAATATTGTTATTGTTAATGGTAATCAAGTTATAATGTACTTCAATATTTCGGAGATAACAGAAACGGATTTAATCACAATTTCAAACATAAAAAGTTTAAATGGTTGGGAACTTTCAAATATAGAATCAAAAATAGAAAAAGACGATGGATTAGATGACGACATTCCAGAGGAGATGAAAGTGAACGTCGAAAACCGTTACGAAAATAACGCACAGGAAATGATGGACGATTTGAAGGAGATCACTCTCCGTAAAACACAACTTGGTAAAATAGGGAAATTTATCAGAAAATATTATGCCTCAGGAGAATATTTAAACAGTTTCGAAAGGATTTCTTCTGACGTTTATCATTTTAAATCAGAATTAAATAACTATGATACACAACCCGGCGAAAAAATAAAAATCCTGAATAGTGGATATGGTCTTATGCAAGACGTAAATCTTTATTTGGTTGATCTGGTTTTCTCAAAAACAATAGATCCAAATTCTATAAGAACAGGGTCGTTTACATTGGAAAATATGAAAGAAGAAAATTTTACTCCGACAAAAATTTTAATTCCAGACACGGATAATGAAGTGATTTTAATTTTTGATTCAAGCCAAAATATTGACGCAAAAGGTATAAAAATAAACAACGTTTTGCATACGGACAGTAATGGTATAGAAAAATTGAATGGATATTTTCATCTGGATACGGGTAGTTTGGAATACGTTGATTTGACCTCTACGATCAATAATAGATATGAAGCGGTTTTGAATGGAGGAATTACTTTCAATGCATCAAAGCTGAATTTTGGAATTTTCAACAATCTTATGTCTACAAATGCCACGATTGCGATTGATGTACTCACGGCATCACCAATGAACGACAAATGTTCTCTGATGGTTTTTGGAAACAATTTGAAAAATATTGACGATAATACCGGAGAAATTCCGATTGATGGATTAACTCTTATTTCAAAATCCAGTGGGGGAGTGCCACTTGATCCGGCGGTTATTGCCGATTTGGAGACACAAAAACAAAAAAAATTCATTGGATTTGTATATTTGGGAGATCTTGAAGTCTCAACGGCAGGGAATTATGTCTTATATTTAAACTTAAGTTCTCCATCGGGTGTATCTGCGGGAATGTATCAATCAGTGGTATCGATAGAACCGTATTGTCCTATGCAGTAGCCTGTTTAGCCAATATTGCCTTTTTAATAAAATCATGGTAAAATACGTATATGACAGACAATCAACAGGAAAAAACAGAAAAAATATCATTACCAAACGGTGAAGAATTGGATATTACGATAAAATTGCAACCTCAACAACCGCAGCAATTCCAAGAGCCCATCCCGATGGCGCAGCCTCAAATGCAACAGTCATTTCAGCAACCGCAGCAATTCCAACAATCATTCCAACAACCGCAGCAATTCCAGCAGGCCATGCCGACGCCACAGCCCCAAATACCACAATCATTCCAGCAGCCCCAAATGCCACAGTTGCCTCAGTCTTATCCGATGGTAAATAACCCTATGATGCCAAATATTCCACAGACTGCAGGTGCGATGTCGTTTGCCATTCCGGAAAAAAGCACGGCAGCAATAAAGATAATTCTATTTTTATTGTTGGCGATAGGTGTTGTTATGTTTTTTGTTTATAAACAAACTACCACAGGAGGGGGACAGGCCATGATAAAACAAGCGGACGGCACTGAAGTGGCGACTCCACAAGTAGACGAAAAAACAGATGGAACCACCTCGGATAAAACAGATAAAACTTCTCAACAAAAAACCGCACCTAACTCAACCATACCTGGCTCAACTACCCCTAGCCCAACCATACCTTCAGAAGGCAAAACATCTGTAGTTTCTGTTCCACCTATTCAACTGGCCGCACCTGCTACAATAGAACAACTTCAGGCAGAACAACTTCAATTCCAAACAGTAAAGAAGATTAGTAGATAAGTCACAAATATTAGTACGTACTTAAAACTTTGATAATAGCATTGGAGAGGTTTGTAAATTCTTCCTTTGATTTTTCAATATTTTCTTTGGTACCCAACTGTCGTTCTGCAACCATTGCTGGGTCTAAGTCAAAGATTGCCATTCCAAGTTCTTGGCATTTTGATGGTATCCTTCCATAATCCTGAATAACTTGTAGTGGGGTTTTCCAGCTTGCTTCCACAAGACCATTACGACAGTGTTTCTCTGATAGATAGGTTCTAACTTTTTCCGGGATTTTTTCTATCCATACACGATGGTCAGCTATTGGTTGTTTTCCATATACGTTATATGAGTTGATTATGTATCCAATAAAAAGTGGATCACCACGGAGAACTAATCTGGTTTCTGTGTTGCCGGCAAGGGCAATTGCTGTATTTTTCCATAATGTTTTCCATTTTTCGTATACTGTTCCTAAGTTTTCAATACCTTGAACGCTGAATGCGTCCGGCATCATTGGAACTACAAAATAATCTGCTCCCAGTAAGATCATTTGATTTAATAGTCCTAAACTTGGGGAGGTATCAATAATGAATATATCAATTTGATCGTTTAGTCCTTTTTCTCTCAAGAAACGGTCAATGGCACTTGTTTGAAAATATCCAAGTGGTTGTCCGGAAGCGGCTTGACCATAGGCTGTTATTAAAAGACTTTCATATGCAGAAAGATTGATGTCTCCTTTTAAGAGAACTAAGTTTGGATCTTCTTTAACAGGTATTAATTGTACTGAAAGATCGATATCACTTCCTCCTTCTATAATGCCTTTTAATACATCGTGAATTGTTTTTTCTGTTGTCGAAAATAGTGTTTTGTCGTAGTAGGCATCGCCCAGAGCTAAACGAGAGAGATTGCATTGTGGATCCAGATCTATAAGGGCGGTTTTGTATCCTTGCTTGGCAAAAGAAATAGCGCAATTAAAAGCTAAGGTTGTTTTCCCTACTCCACCTTTGTTGTTAACGAAAATGAGTTTTTTGGATCTTGGAAACTTCATAGATGACTACAATATATCATCATAATTTTTCTTCAACAACTATATTTCCCCTAATACCCATCCGAAATCGTCAACGTAAAAGATGCGCTGTATGAGCCCTCAGCAGAGAGTGCGGGAAATAAAAGTTTGACCTTATCAAATCTTATTTTTCCGATGACAGCGCAATCCGCGGTGGAAGTGAGAATGGTTTGTTCATTCGTTGAACTCGCCAAGCCATAGTTTGTACCTGAACCGGTCAAGTCAGGACTAAAAGTAAAATTATCAGTAGTGACACTACCACAACTTTCCGGAAGAATACTCAAGGTTTTAGTGTAATCATCAAGTCCTTTTGTCGCTGCGGAGGGAGTATCGTTGTCGTATTCTCCATAAAATACCATATTTGCTGCAGGCAAGGGTCCCTGAGTTTGAGAACTTCCGGTATATATAAAATTTGTCGATGACAATGAAATCTCAAAACCTGGGATCTCAGTATCATCAACAAAGGAGATGTAATCGGTAGATTCACTTTCATTCCATGTCGTCGTCTGATCTTGATCAAACATAGGTATCACGTTCGGGAAAACAAGTCCTGTATCAAATGCACCATTTAGAGAAAGTTCTATTCCACCAGTCTGATAAACCACAATCGGAATATCAGACGCGGACGAAACTCCAATATTGGACAACAATAAAACAAATGTCAAAACTCCAAGTACGCAAATCTTTAGTAAGTCCTGTCTCATTCATTTATATATCTAATCTTATTTTTTTCCCTTCTTGTTCTTGTTTTGTACACTCTCAGTAGGTTCACTTTCACATCCTCCTTTCAAACATGATCGTAACATAAAAAGCAATACCAAAAGCAAAACAATCCCACCCATAATATAAGGTGCATATTTATAGACTATGTCTCCCAAACTTGTACCATTGGCATCCGAAGAAGTTATATTCGAAGGAACATCTCCTCCCTCAGTCTTATCCTTATTCTCCACCAATGTCGCAGAACCATTTGGAGTGTTGGTGACTACAAGGAGAAATTCATCACCAATAGCGGTTCCAAACGATACACCGGCTTTAGGATTAGAAACATCTTCTTCTATCACTTTTTTAGTTTTCAAACTAACAATATATCTGCCAAGTTGTGCATCCTTCGGAACAACGACTTTAAATTTTCCGGTTTCCTGTTTCTTACTAGCCACCACCACTCTATTTGTAGGCAAGACGACCCATTCTGTAGGTAAAGACAATTTTCCGTTTTCTGCTGCAATTTTAGCTACAATAATATCGAGGGCATATAATTATATTTATACAGCTAAAATACAAAGTATCATAAATGGCTACAATAACGGTAAATTTATGCCGGATAAACCAATAAGCCGAGCGGAAGCGGTAAAAGTCGTTTTATTTGCCAAGAAAATCGAAGTAATGAAGGATTTATCAGATATTTTTACAGATGTAATCGATGATTGGTACGTTGATATCATCAAAACGGCATATTACTACAAAATAATCGCCGGTTACGGAGATGGAACATTTGGTCCGAACGATAATATCACAAGGGGAGAAGCGGCGGTCGTACTTGCGAATACGATTTGTGGCCAAAAACAGGAAAAGTCAGTACTTTAAAATTGCATTTCGATCTAGAACTCAGCCCTTTCCTTGTTGACACGATTGTATTTTTCATGTAGTTTAACAGTCTAAGTATATAAAAACAAATTTCGATGATATTTTTCAAGAAAAAAATAAATGAACCAGAGAAAAAGCCAGAACAAGTAGCAGTAAAAGAAGTTGCAAAAGAAGAAACTGAGGTAAACTTGACTGAAGCAAAATTTTCAGACATGAAAATTAATCCGAAGATTCTAAAGAAACTCGAAGAATTAAAATTCACAGTTCCTACTCCTATTCAGCAAAAAACAATTCCAATCGGTATTGAAGGAAACGATTTGATCGGTATTGCACAGACAGGAACAGGTAAAACTCTAGCTTTTGGAATTCCTATTATGCAAAAAATAATAGAAGACAAAGCGCTAGCACTTATCGTACTTCCTACTCGTGAACTTGCCTTACAGGTTGATGAAGTTTTCCAAAAAGTTGGAAGATCTCTTGGAATTCAGACGGCGGTTTTGATAGGAGGAGCGGCTTTTGGTCCACAAATAGCGGCAATTCGAAGACATCCAAATGTAATTATCGGAACACCTGGTAGAATTATCGATCACCTTGAAAAAAGAAATATCAGACTTCATGCCTGCAAAATACTTGTTTTGGATGAGGCGGATAGAATGTTGGATATGGGATTTGCTCCACAAATTAAAGAAATTTTGAAAGAAATGGAAGCTTCGAAAGAACGCCAAACTCTTCTGTTTTCAGCTACTATGCCGGATGATATTGCGGCTATTGCAACAAAATATATGAAAACGCCGGTACGCGTAGAAGTAGCTCGTGCGGGATCAGTTGGGGGAAATATTGAACAGGAAATTTTCTTCGTGAAAAAAGACCAAAAAATTCAATTACTTGAGAAACTTTTGAAAGAACACACAGGTTCAGTATTGGTTTTTTCAAGAACAAAATATGGTGCTCAAAAACTTTGCAAAGAACTTGAGATGATGGGACATACAGCTGCGGAAATTCACTCAAATAGATCACTTATGCAGAGAAGACAGGCATTGGATGGGTTCAAATCAGGAAAATATCGTGTCCTTGTCGCCACAGACATCGCATCAAGAGGAATAGATGTGAGTGGTATTCAATTGATTGTAAATTTTGATTTGCCTGAAAGTCCTGAAGATTACGTACATAGAATCGGTCGTACGGGAAGAGCAGGCCAAAAAGGTCGTGCTATCTCAATCGCAACAGCTGACCAGAAACACAAAGTTTTCAGAATAGAGATGCTTACAAAAACGAAAATGAAAGTTTTCGGAGATGCAAAAGACATGCCAAGCCATTCACAGGGACGTTCACATCCATCAGAAAAAAGACATTTCTTCAAAAAAAGACAATTTAGGAGAGGATCAGGAGGTTCAAATAGAGGAAGGGGAGGATCACCATCTGTAGGAAGATAAATTAAGATAAAACCGGGATAAATCCAAACACAAATCCGCCATTGTAAAAATGGCGTTTTTATGCTAAAATAAACAGATATAGATAAAAAAATGGACGAAAAAATACAAAAACAAATAGAACAATTAAACGACATAAATACTTTCAAGATTGCGATCCTAAATTCTTCAGAACACGTTATTATCGCAGATAGTGAAGGAACAATTCTTTTTGCAAATAATGCCGCGGCCCAAATAACAGGATATTCAATAGAGGAAATGATAGGGAAAAAGGCTGGAGGAAGGCAATTGTGGGGTGGACATATGGATGAAGATTTTTACAAAAAACTTTGGCAAACAATCAAAGTAGAAAAAAAAGTTTTTAGTGGGATTATAAAGAACAGAAGAAAAAATGGAGAATATTATTCTGCACAAGCCTCGATTTCTCCTGTGTTAAATGAAAAAGGAGAAGTGATTTATTTTATCGGAAATGAAAAAGATATAACAAAAGAACTAGAAGTAGATAAAATGAAAAATGAATTCATATCTATTACTTCACATCAGTTAAAAACTCCGATAACAAGAATAAAACTCGCATCTCAAGAATTATTGGATGATAAAAAACTAAAACTAGATGAATCTGAGTCTATGTATTTAAATGCGATAAAGGATTCGGATATGGAAATGCTAAAATTGGTGAATGCACTTTTGGATATCGCAAAACTAGAAGCAGGAAAAATTATTATAGAAAAAAAAGATATAGACCTAAAGACGATAGTAGAATCATCTGTAACAGCATTGATAGATGTGGCAAAACAAAAAAATCAAAATATAACAACAGAAGTTAGATTAGCCAATACGCAAATTTCCGCAGACGAAAGGCTTTTAAAAGAAGTATACAAAAATCTTATAAGCAATGCCGTGAAATACACTCCTGAAAAAGGCGAAATAAAAGTAATCGTTGAAGAGAAAGATGGAATGATTTTATCCACGGTGTCTGACACTGGAATGGGAATTCCAGAAGAAGAAAAACCTAAAATGTTTGAAAAATTCTTTCGTGCATATAACGCACAAGAGAAAGAAAAAGACGGAAGTGGACTTGGTCTGTATTTCATCAAACAAGTTATTGAAAGAATGGGTGGAGAAATTTGGTTCGAAAGCAAAATGAACAAAGGAACAAAATTCTACTTCAAGATTCCAAAAGTTTAAGTTTACAAAACAAGCTACTGCGCCAAGTAGAAAACGGAACAAAAGAAATAAACGAAGATTCCTGGTGAAGAGATTTAAACCTCTCTCTTTCCTCTTTTTCTGTCGTTCTCTGTCAAAAGTTTCTTTCGTAGACGAATATTCTTTGGTGTAATCTCCGCATATTCTCCTTCTTTCACATATTCGATAGCTTTTTCCAAAGTCATTTCGACTGTAGGAGTAAGCTGGATAGCATCATCTGAACCAGATGCACGAATATTTGTAAGATTTTTATTCTTGATGGCATTTACTACGATATCAGTACCTTGATTATGTTCACCGATAATCATACCTTCGTAAATCTCAGTAGTAGGAGTGATAAATAGAGGTCCTCTTTCTTGAAGTTTCCATAGAGAGTAAGCCATTGCTTTGCCTGTCTCGGCAGAAATCATTGATCCAACTCCACGTTTATCGATTTGTCCCTTGAAAGGCGCGAAATGGTCAAAAGAATGGTAAAGAGTACCTTCTCCACGAGTCATTACTAGATATAATGAACGGAATCCAAGTAATCCACGTGTAGGGATTTCAAATTCTAGAGAAGTATTTCCATTTTCAGATTTAACACTCTTAAGTTCACCTTTTCTCTTAGATAAAGCCTCGATTACTTTTCCACTCATGTCGTCAGGTACATTCAAAACGGCATATTCTATAGGTTCACACTTTTGGCCATCTATTTCTTGCATAATAACTTCAGGTTGTGAGATTTGTAGCTCAAATCCTTCACGTCTCATTGTTTCAATCAAAACCGCAATGTGCATTTCTCCACGTCCATAAACTTTAATAGCATCAGAATTTGGGACATTTTCAATCTTTAATCCGACATTAGTCTCAAGCTCTTTCTCAAGCCTTTCACGAATATGACGACCTGTTACATATTTCCCTTCTTTTCCCGCAAAAGGTGAGTCATTTACGATAAATTCGATAGCAATAGCCGGTGGATCGATTCTGATCGCAGGTAAAGCTTCAGCGTTTTCATCAGTAGTAATAGTTTCTCCAACACTAATATCAGGAATTCCGGCAATCGCAACGATATCTCCGGATACAATCTCAGGTGTTTCAACTTTTTTAAGTCCTTTGAATGTGAAAACTTTTGTAAGTTTTCCTTTTCGTTTTTTACCATCGTAACCAAGAACAGTTACATTTGTTCCATCTACGGCTTTTCCATCAGTCACTTTCCCGATAGCCAAACGACCTATGAAATTATCATAAGCAAGAGTTGCAGGTTGCATTCGGAAAGGTTTTTCAAGATTTACTTCAACCGGTTTTACGTTTTCAAGAATAAAATCAAAAAGAGGAGTGATGTCTTTTCTCTCATCTGTAAGCTGTTTTACAGCAATTCCTTCTCTGGCAATTGTGTAGATATAAGGGAAATCAAGCTGTTGATCATTCGCCCCAAGAGAAGAGAAAAGGTCGAAAGTAAGATCAACTACAGCATCAGGACGAGCCATTGGCTTGTCGATTTTGTTTATAACAACAAGAACCTTAAGTCCAAGTTCTAGTGATTTCTTAAGTACGAATTTTGTTTGTGGCATTGGTCCTTCATAGGCATCCACAAGAAGAAGAGTCGCATCTACAGTACGTAGCATACGTTCAACCTCTGATCCGAAATCGGCATGTCCAGGAGTATCAACGATATTGATTTTAGTTCCTTTATAGAAAATTGCGGCATTCTTAGCATAAATCGTGATGCCTCTTTCCTTTTCTTGATCATAAGAATCCATTACGCATCTATCAACATGCTGGTAATCTTCGAAAGCACCTCCGGCTTTTAACAAAGCATCCACAAGAGTGGTTTTTCCGTGATCTACGTGCGCTATAATGGCGATGTTTCGAATATCCATAGTTTTTTTGATGATAAAGCCAAACTATTCTACACTGAAATAGCTTTTACACAAGGGAAAATTCTCTTGTGCTAAAAAATAAACGTAATAGAATAACCCCTCTTTTTAATCTAAATAAATGACACACGAACAAATTAAGCCAAATACACCGGATGAAAGTCTGTATCCAAGGCTGGATGCCAATGGAAACCTAATACATGAATGGGTAAGTATGGAGCAGATTCATGGGCAACATAGATTAAGATTAACAGAAGAACAGAAAAGAGTTGGAACAGTAAGGGCTTACCTAAATAAGGCGATGCAATTTGTTCCAGAATTAAGGAAGGGTAATGAATCAAGAGAAGGCGGCTGGAAAGATAGAGTTGTTCCAGAGATAAAAAACGGAAAAATAAACGCAGCCGGCACTCTAATAAGAGGAACAGACATTCAAAGTGCTCAAAACTTCGTACATCCGAATGCAGATCTACCAATAGCATCAGGTTCAGCACTATCGGTAACAGCACATAGAAAAGACACTCCGGATCCATATGGATTACAGGTTATAGGAGAAACTGATCAAGAAATTGCTAAAGATTCATCAGCTTTTTATGGAAGAATAAGTAGAGCTTCGAAATATGACAATGGCGAGACAAGAGAAGATATAGTCGTAAGCCCTATATTGCTTGGAACCGTATCGGATTCAGATACACGAATAACACCAACAGACCTAGATTCAATGACGTTGCCTTTCAAATCTCATGCAGTTGATTTTATGAGTGTTGCCTATTTCGACCCACAAAGAGGTCTTTGGACTATCCAAAATGTGCCATATGGAAATTATAGTGGTGGCCCATGGCAAACTCCGAAAAATTATGGTGGAGGAGCGATAACAGGAAGTGTTGCATATCAACTCGATGGAGGAATATACATGTTAAATCCAGATGCACATATCGATAGATTCTTGAGAAATACTCGAGATCTTGGATTTACAGGCATGTCTCAAGAAATGATTTTAGAAATGTTTAGGCAACATTTGATTGCAAATAAGAGATGGATTCCGTCAGCCGAAGCGAACATAGAAAATCCAAACGATCCAACTGCGGCAACATTTGGAAATAGATATTATCTAAGGTATCAGGCAAATTCGGATGGTTTTGCCCCACCACTTGCGACAGGCAGAAAGGAATTGGTATTGGTTGGTACGCCAGCAGGTATATACAAAAAAGTTGATACTCTAAATATAGTTCAGCTTGAGGAACGTCCAGTAAACATAAACACTGCAACCAGAAAAGATACAGCGAATTACCAAGAGCCGGTAAAGGCATTTCAAGAAGCAGTTGCAAAATTGCGACAGCAGTATCCTGAAACAGATTTTCATGAAGCTTTATTTACAGCACAAGGACAAGATTCCAACTATAGATCAAGACGTCTTCAAGAAGGAACAAGCAGTAATTTTGCCATTGTCTCTCACGGAAGGGACGGAAGACATAGCGTAATTATGCCTGATACAAGGGATATTTTGGACGGAACGACAGTAAGGCTTTTAGCCAAATTATCAGAGGCAAACGGATGGGATATAGCAGAGAGAGCGGTAACATTACAGGAAATGAGAAATGCAGATGAAGTAATCTCAACAGGAACGGCCATGGGATTCAAAGGAGTTGGAACAATAAGAAATACGAACGGAGAAATGTTATTCACGGGAAGAGACGAAACGCCGGCTACGCAACAACTTCAAAGTGATCTCGCATTAATCATGTTAAGAAGACATCCAAATTCAGCCCTAAATTCAATAATGACAAAGATAGCGTAAAGATTTTATAGCAAAGATGATTAAAATCCTTGACAGCGTTTTAAAGTTGATTTATTATGTCAGCGTGCTAACACGTTAAAACAGAAACGACTAAACAATATGGAAAAAGAATTAAAAACAAAAGAGGTGAAGGAGCTATACTCGGCGATCAGCAGTTTAAAAAATGCTAAAGAAGCCGAAAACTTTTTTCGTGATTTATGTACTATCTCAGAAATAAAAGCCATGGCTGAAAGATGGCAAGTGGCAGGACTATTAAATAAAAAAGTTCCTTACAGGGAAATAGCAGAAAAAGCATCATCAAGCACTGCCACAGTGACACGTGTAGCCGCTTGGCTTAATCATGGAACCGGAGGGTATAAATTACTGCTCCATCGCCGCCAAGGCGAAAAATAATCAACAGTAATTTATATCCTTAAACCGCAAAAGAAAGCGGTTTTTTTATTATTAATCTAATTTACAAAATTTATGGAAACTAAAAATATTCAAAATGAAGAAGTTGTTACACAAAAAACAACAAGAAAATTACAAATCGGAATAATGGCCTCTGCGTCTAAGCCACAGTATGTCGAAAGAACAGAACAGTTGGTGGAAGAAACAAGATTTTGGATTGCGGAAAATAACGCAACCTTAATAGAAGGAATTAAAAGAAGCGAAGATGTTCTAAAACCAGATTGTGACGGAATAATCCAAATACAAGGCGGAGCAGGAAAGACACGCTTCGGTTCGGAAATAGACGTTATATACGCGGCTGACAAAGCGGAAATGCGAAAAACAGGACAAGTAACATTTTACGTTGATACAGAGGATACAGAATATCCAGAAAATCAAATAGCGGATGTCCCAGGAGAAAGATGCGCCATCAAGGAGGCAGTAGATACTCCACAAAAAGCAGTAGAACTCGTAATAAAAAGAATCAGAGAACTGGCGCTTTTAAATACTAAATAAATGCACCATGCCAACAACAGGGCTTCGCATGAAAACGCGAAGCCCTGTTTGACATTTTTAAAAATTGATTGCATTCTCCGTTAAAAGATGTTTAAATTTGGCATAGAGGGGGTTAAAGACCCTCTGATTTATCTTAACACCAATACAATGGAGACAAGAAAAAAAGTATTCGTTACGAGAGAGATCCCAGAGTCTGGGCTAAAAATGCTTGAAAAACACTTCGATTTGAAAGTGAGAAGAGAGAATAGCCCTATCCCAAGAGAACAATTGATAGAAGAATTGAAAGACTGTGATGGTGTTTTGACTATTTTGACTGACAAAATGGATCCGGAAGTTATGGACAGTGCAAAAAATCTAAAAGTAATCTCAAATTTCGCTGTAGGATACGACAATATACAAGTTCCGGAAGCCACAAAAAGAGGAATTGCTGTAGGAAATACACCTGAAGTTTTGACTCAATCTACAGCAGAACACGCGCTTGCGCTCATCATGTCTGTTGCAAAAAGAACGAATGAAGGAGATATGGTTATGAGAGAAGATTCATTCCCAGGATGGGGACCAATGTATATGCTTGGAACAGAGCTTGAAGGGAAAACGGTAGGAATTATCGGATACGGAAGAATCGGACAAAAATTGGGTGAAATGATGGAAAAAGCTTTTGATTGCAAAATTCTCTACATGGATCACAGCGAAAAGAGTACTGGAGGAGCAAGAAAAGTAGAGTTGGAAGAACTTTTACGCGAATCAGATATCGTTTCTGTACACGTTCCATTAAACGAAAACACAAGACATTTTATCGGAGAAAAAGAACTAAATATGATGAAAAAAAGTGCATATTTGATAAATACTGCCCGTGGACCTGTTGTTGACGAAGAAGCTCTTCTAAAAGCCCTTCAAGAGGGAACAATCAGAGGTGCTGCAATGGACGTTTTCGAAAAAGAACCAAGGCGTTTGGCCGGACTTGAGCAATGCAGAAATGTCGTAATGACTCCGCATACAGCTTCAGCAACATGGGAAGCAAGAAGCAAAATGTCTGAAGTCGCCGCACAAAACATCATCGGGATTTTGGTTGAAGGTGAAAAACCTGTAGCGATTTTGAATCCAGAAGTTTTGGGGAAATAAAATCTGTCTTGACAAAAGCGAGCGTTGACGCATATATTACATTCTTAGTTTGTAATTGTAATTACTATGGCACCAGAAGCACAAACCTCAGAACCTTGGGATGGAACAGAAAGACGCAAGGTAGATCCT
>Ga0172370_10007240_pt1 | contig 13665 bp, 11 predicted proteins | sample LakKiv5m_FD_114538 | JGI IMG/M metagenome (GOLD analysis project Ga0172370, IMG submission 114538) | Freshwater microbial communities from Kabuno Bay, South-Kivu, Congo - kab_022012_11.5m | ecosystem: Environmental > Aquatic > Freshwater > Lake | place: Democratic Republic of the Congo...
CTGCAAGAGAGGGATCCAAAAACCAGCATAAAAACGTTCCCCCTCTCCCCAGAGAGAGGGGGTTAAGGAGGTGAGGCCGGTAATGTATCCGGGTACCTCAAAAACTTATATTTATGAGAAGAACCTTCTTTCTATTTATATTGCTAATGTCCTGCCTCATGCTTTTTTCCCAGAAACAGGCAGTAAAACCATATCTGAGAATACCAGTAATCGATCTCAACAACGAAAATTTCAGACAGGTGGTTGTCGACAGGGAAAAGGGACAATATCTCGGGCACCCGACAACGGTACTGCTGGAGGATGGCAAGACTATCCTTACCGTATATCCAAAAGGACACGGTAAGGGTGCAATAGTGTATAAAAGAAGCACCGACGGCGGCCTTACATGGAGTGGCAGACTACCGACACCGGAAAGCTGGAAATCATCACTCGAGGTACCTACTATATTCCCTACAGCTGATCCTCAGGGGAGAAAGCATCTTATTCTCTTCTCCGGATTATATCCTGCAAGGCTTGCCCATTCGGAAGATGACGGACTTACGTGGAGTGAGCTCGAACCAGCCGGCGATTGGGGCGGTGTTGTTGTGATGGCCTCTCTGGCTCCATTGAAAACAGGGAAAGGCCATTATATGGCTTTATTCCATGATGATATGCGCTTCATGACATCCGACGGACAGGAAAAATACAGGGAGGACCGAAAAGCAAATGACCAGGTGCTGTTTACTCTTTATAAAACTTTTTCTGTTGATGGCGGACTTACATGGACAAAACCAGAAGCAATCCTGGCCAGAAGGGACATGAACCTGTGTGAGCCAGGGCTGGTGAGATCTCCTGACGGAAAGACACTGGCAGTTCTTTTACGCGAAAACTCCCGAAGGACAAATTCACAAATAATATTTTCAAAGGATGAAGGTAAAACGTGGAGCAATCCTGCATCCCTTCCCAATGAACTTAATGGCGACAGACACGTATTAAAATATACTCCCGACGGAAGGCTTCTTATTGTATTCAGGGATATAAGTCCGCTTAGCTACAGAAAAGACCTTGAGAAAATCGCAAGGGAAAAAGATGAGGTCAACATGAGCAAGGTGGCAGCAGAAACCGGACTGGGCAGTCCTACTGAGGGAGACTGGGTCGGCTGGATCGGATCATGGAAGGATCTGGTAAAAAGAAGACCAGGACAGTACAGGATAAGGTTTAAGGATAACATTCATTCATGGGATTGCTGCTACCCGGGGGTCGAACTCCTTCCCGACGGAACATTCGTCGTAACAACTTACGGGCACTGGGAAAAGGATGAAGAACCTTATATAATTTGCGTCAGGTTCAAAATGGATGAACTTGACGGAAGATTAAAAAAATAACCAGGTTATTTTTAAAATATAAAGATTTGACTATGAGGAGATACACATCAATCGTCGGTTTTATTTTTATTGTTATTTTATTAACATCCTGCGGAAGGAATTACAGGCTTTTTGTCGGGGGCTTTACCCGGAATGAGGGTGAAAAAGCTATGACTGTATTAAATTTCAACAGCCGGAATGGCAGGCTGACTGAAGTTTCATCAGCAGATGTAGGTCCAAGCCCTTCATATTTCTGTTATTCTGAAAAGAACAAGATATTCTATGTCCTGAATGAAGTCATGGAGTTTAAAGGCCAGTTTGGAGGCGGGCTGTCAACATTCAGGTATAACAATGAAAATGTCACATTCGAGAAGCTCAATGAAATGCTGATTCCATACGGAGGGCCATGCTTTATATCATTGTCTGCTGACAGCAGTTATCTTTTCATCGCAAATTATCCCAACGGTTCAGTGGCAGTGGTAAGGCTCGATGAAAAGGGAATCCCCGAAACCATAACCGATACTATCCTTTACGTTAAGGAAGAGCCTGACCGGTCGCATGCACATATGATACTCCATGATCCGGCAGGTAAATATGTATATGTGACTGACCTTGGACTTGACAGGGTAATCACTTATGAGTTTGATCGTAGTACAGGGAAACTGAATCAGAAAGAAGATGGCATTGCAGAACTTCCAAAAGGTTCAGGTCCTCGTCATTTTACTTTCAGCAGAGACGGTTCAAAAATGTATGTTATAAATGAACTGGGATCATTAATGGCGGTATTTCAGGTCGGAGGCAACGGAAGCCTGAAACTGTTGCAAACCCTTACGACAAAGTCTGATCAAACAATTGAAAATAATTACTGTGCAGACGTCCATCCTGGCAATGACGGGAAATTCCTTTACGGTTCAAACAGGGGGGAAAACAATATTGTAACATTTAAAGTTGGTGACGACGGATTGCTTACCCTTGCCGGGCATACTAGCTGCGGTGGTGACTGGCCAAGGAATTTTGTTATTGACCCTACAGGGCGATATATAATAGCAGGGAACCAGAAATCAAACTACATCTCGGTTTTCAAAATTGACAGAAAAACCGGAATGCCTTCGAAAGCCATAGATTCAACAAGGGTCAGGATGCCTGCATGCCTGAAATTCTTCAATATTGATTAGATACAAAACTTAAGAGGTTTTACAGGTGTAAGGTATTTCCACTGAATTCACTGTTATTTAAAATTCGCCAGGAATTCATCTGCTGAAATCACGGAAGCATAGTTTTTGAGAGTGCTGAGGGTAGAATAATGAACATCTTCAGCTTTGATAGTTTTATCGTTGAATTTAAGATCACGGGTTGCACAGGCATCATGAATAAGTATGCATTTAAATCCCAGATCGCTTCCTGCCCTTGTTGCAGCCTCCACACACATATGTGTCTGCATTCCGCAGATAACCAGGGTTTTGATATTTTGGGTCTTCAGATAGTCAAGCAGATCAGTGCCAAGGAAACTATTCACCTCATTTTTGGAAATCACCTTTTCTCCCTGAAGAGGTTTAACGATACTGTTAATTTCGCCGCCAGGTTCCGAATTATGCCTGACATGGACCACCGTTAATCCTTCTTTCCGGAATTCATTAAGGATTGTTGAGGCTTTCTGAGCAGCCGGTTCAGGATTTACAAGTTCCATCTTCCCGCCGGGGAAATAGAAATCCTGAATATCAATCAGTAAAAGGGCTGTATTCGATTTCTGAGCATGTGACATAAATATTGAAGAAAATGTAAATGCGATTATGAATATTACTTTTTTCATTTTTAGGATTTTTAAAGTTCAAATTTAACCGATTAATTTCAAAAGGCTTCCCATTGGATTAAGGGAAATTCTTTGTAACATTATTACCTGATAAGAAAACAGCAATATGAATCGCAACTCTTTAATCCAGAACTTGTTGGATGAACCCGATAAACTTTGGGATGTTGTTGTAATCGGTGGTGGCGCAACTGGGCTGGGTGTTGCACTCGATGCAGTAACAAGGGGCTATAAAACACTTCTTCTTGAACAATCGGATTTTTCGAAGGGAACTTCTTCAAGGAGCACAAAGCTTGTCCACGGAGGAGTGAGATATCTGGCACAGGGAGATGTATTGCTTGTAAAAGAGGCCCTGCATGAGAGAGGTCTTTTCATGAAAAATGCACCTCATCTTACAGCCAATCAGGAATTTGTGATCCCTGTATATACATTATGGGATGTGATACTCTATACAGTTGGCCTTAAATTTTACGATCTGCTTGCCGGAAGGCTAAGCATGGGCAAATCCTATTTTGTAAGCCGGAGGAAAGCATCGGAAAGGCTTCCGTTACTTAAAACCGGGGGACTTAAAGGCGGTATTGTATATCACGACGGCCAGTTTGATGATTCCAGGATGGCTGTTGCACTTGCTTCAGCCTGTGTTGAAAAAGGAGGGACTGTTCTGAATTATTTCAGGGTAAACGGGTTCTTAAAGGATGGAACTGGTAAAATTCAGGGCGTGGAAGCGCGTGACGTGCTTTCAGGAAAGGAATTCCATATTAAGAGCAGGCTTGTAATAAATGCCACAGGTATTTTTGCCGATGAGATACACAGGATGGACGACAGTGAATCCAAAGCTACCATCAGGCCGAGCCAGGGAGTTCATATAGTGCTCGACAATGTTTTTCTTCAAAGCTCATCAGCAATAATGATCCCTAAAACTGATGATGGAAGGGTACTCTTTGCAATTCCCTGGTATGGTAAAGTTGTTGTAGGAACTACTGATACTCCGCTGAATGATATCACCCTTGAACCAAAAGCCATGGATGAAGAGATTGACTTCATCCTTAAAACCGCAGGCAAATACCTGACCAAACCTCCAAAACGGGAAGATATAAAATGTATTTTTGCCGGCTTGCGCCCGCTGGCTGCAAATCCTGACAGGCCAGAGGCCACAAAGGAAGTATCACGCAGGCATAAAATTACACTTTCCCCTTCCGGGCTCCTTTCGATAATCGGAGGCAAATGGACATCATACAGAAGAATGGCCGAAGAAACAATAGACAAAGCCATAAGATCAGGTATCCTTGAAAGAAAACCATGCTCCACAAAAGACTTCAGGTTTTATTCCGGAAACGGTAATTCAAAGATTGAAAGGCTTAAAATATACGGTTCAGGTGCTGGTGAGATTGAAAAGCTGATAAATGATTATCCGGAAACGGGAGACCTTATCGACAACCGGCTTCCATATACAAAGGCTGAAATAATATGGATCTGCAGAAACGAGATGCCTGTGAAGATTGAAGATATCCTTGCCCGGCGTTCAAGGGCTATTTTCCTCGATGCAAGGGCAAGTCTGGATGCTGCTCCTGTGGTCGCTGAGATAATGGCAAGGGAATCGGGAGCCGGCAGTGAGTGGATTGAAAAGGAGATTGACGATTACAGGAATCTTGTTTCAAAATATTTATGATCTCCAGATTGATTTATGAATACCAGGACATTATCAATATAAAAAATCAACTATGAGTGAATTCATATTATCATTGGATCAGGGCACAACAAGTTCCCGTGCAATTATATTTGATCACTTCGGCCAGCCAGTCGCTACGGCCCAGAAAGAGTTTACCCAGATCTATCCCAATCCGGGATGGGTTGAACATAATCCTGAAGAGATCTGGTCGACTCAGGCAGGTGTTGCTGGCGAAGTGCTGGCCATGACAGGACTTAAAGGTTCGGATATCGCCGGGATTGGCATAACAAACCAGAGGGAAACCACAATAGTATGGGAACGCAAGACTGGTAAACCAATTTATAATGCTATAGTTTGGCAGGACAGGCGTACTGCCGATTTTTGCGACAAGCTAAAAGGGCTTGGAACCGATAAGGTGATACTTGAAAAAACCGGATTAATAGTAGATGCTTATTTTTCAGCAACAAAAGTAAAGTGGATCCTCGAAAATGTTAAGGGAGCAAAGGCTTTGGCCGAAAAAGGAGAACTGGCATTCGGAACTGTTGATTCATGGCTGGTTTGGAATCTCACAAGAGGAAGGCTGCATATCACTGATGTATCTAATGCCTCAAGGACTATGCTTTTCAATATACATACAATGTCATGGGATAAAGACCTTCTTGAGATATTTGCGATACCTGAAAGCATGCTTCCGGAAGTCCGTTCATCGAGTGATATATACGGCACAACATCGGGGCACTTTTCAGCCGACATACCTGTTGCGGGTATTGCAGGTGACCAGCAGTCGGCACTTTTCGGACAAATGTGTATAGAACCCGGCATGGTAAAGAACACTTACGGCACAGGATGCTTTATGATGATGAACATTGGAAACAGACCAATAGCATCAAAAAGTAAACTCCTTACGACAGTGGCATGGAGGATAGGCAGTGAAACCAGGTATGCTCTTGAAGGAAGCATTTTTATTGCAGGAGCGGTAGTGCAATGGCTTCGTGACGGACTGGGGATTATATCCAGATCAGCTGATGTGGAAAAGCTTACCAGTTCTGTAAATGGAAGCGATGGAGTTTATTTTGTTCCTGCATTTGCAGGGCTTGGCGCACCTCATTGGAACCAGCATGCACGTGGAACAATGGTGGGAATTACGAGGGGCACAACATCGGCACACATTGCCAGGGCTGCACTTGAAAGCATAGCATTTCAGACTTTTGAGGTGCTTCAGGCGATGGAAAAGGATTCCGGTATTGAAATAAAGGAGCTTCGTGTTGACGGAGGTGCAACTGTGAACAATTTCCTTATGCAGTTTCAGTCGGACCTTCTGCAGGCCAGTGTCATTCGTCCGAAAATTACTGAGACAACTGCACTGGGAGCGGCTTATCTTGCAGGCCTTGCAGTAAAATACTGGAGGAACATGGAAGAGATCAAAACGCAGTGGCAGATCGACAAAACCTTTGTGCCTCTTATGCCGGCAAATGAAACAGAGTCCCTCATCAAGGGGTGGTACAGAGCAGTGAAGGCTGCCGAGGCATGGGCAGAGTAAGACGCAAGACGCAGGGCACAGGGCGAAAGGCAAAAGGCGAAAGGCGAAAGGCGAAAGGCAAAAGGCAAAAGGCGAAAGGCGAAAGAAAAAACTAGCAACCTATAAACAATAAACAATAAACAATAAACAATAAACTTAAATTATGAATCCATTTTTTGCAGAATTTTTCGGAACAGCCATTATCCTGGTCTTCGGAGGCGGTGTAGTGGCCAATGTTGTTCTCAATAAAACAAAAGGAAATAACAGCGGCTGGATAGTAATAACATTCGGGTGGGCAGTCGGGGTATTTACGGGTGTTCTGATCTCAGCTCCTGTGAGCGGAGCACATCTGAATCCTGCTGTAACCCTTGCACTGGCAATAGCCCATAAATTTTCATGGAGCTCGGTGCCTGTCTATATTCTTGCGCAGGTTCTTGGAGCGATGTTTGGGGCTGGACTTGTATGGCTGGCCTACAAAAAGCACTTCGATGCCACCGATGATGGTGATTCAAAACTTGCGGTATTCAGTACTATGCCAAACATAAGGAGTTACTGGTATAATGTATTAACTGAAATTGTCGGAACATATGTACTTGCCCTGGCAGTCCTTTATATGGCAGAACCGGAAGTGGGACTTGGTGCCCTTAATGCACTCCCCGTCGCGATAGTTGTCCTTGGCATTGGTCTTTCTCTTGGCGGTCCTACAGGATATGCAATAAACCCTGCAAGGGATATTGGTCCGCGCATAATGCATTTTCTTCTCCCTATAAACAATAAAAGGGACAGTGACTGGAAATATTCCTGGGTACCTATTCTGGGCCCTGTACTCGGAGCGGCCTGCGCCGCATTAATGTTTCTTTTATTCAGCTGAAGCACGAACAAACAGCGTTACTATTTGTTATAGTATTGTTTAACTCTAAAATTAAAAACAATGAAAAAGTTATTTCTTTCGGTTGTTGTTATCTGCATTGCATTTGTACAACTGGTTGCACAGGACCCAACCTTCGCTAAAGGTGAGAAAGTACTTAACCTTGGACTGGGACTTGGTTCAACATTGTATACTGCCGGTTCCTACTACAAAGGTCAGGTTCCGCCCGTATCTGCTTCACTTGAATTCGGTGTTGTTGATAATGTAATTGAAAAAGGGGTTGTTGGTGTTGGTCCTTACATCGGATATTCTTCCTACAAATATGAATATCAGGGATGGGGTTGGAAATATTCAAATATTATTATAGGTGCAAGAGGTAATTTTCATTACCCGCTTGTCGATAAACTCGACACATACACCGGATTGCTACTTGGATATAACATTGCATCTTCTAAGGAATTCGGAGATCCCGTGCCAGGATGGAACTATTCTTACACTGCAGGCGGACTTCAATGGTCGTGGTTTATAGGTGGAAGGTATTATTTCAAGGAAACTTTTGCCGCCATGCTTGAACTTGGATATGGGATAGCTTATCTGAATTTAGGTGTGGCTTTGAAATTTTAGGTTTGGGTCTGTTTATGTACTGTTCTTCATCTCTCTGACGGAGATTGCATTAAACGTCCTTTGTGTACCTTAGTGTATCCCCAGGTTTACCTTTGTGGTAAATATTAAATCACTTAACCACAAGGGTCACAAAGGACGCCACAAAGGAACAAAGTATAAAATTGCTAAAGATACTTTTTATACAGTCGCTTTATTTTTCAATTTATTACTTTTGAGGAATAATCAACGTCAGACTGAAATGAAGAAACTCGTCGTCTTAACGGTTCTTTTAGCCATTTTATCTTTGGCTAATGCCCAGAAGCCATCTTTTTCGATGGGGGAAAAAGTTTTCAATATCGGAATGGGAGTTGGAACAAATTTATATTCAGGAACATATTACAACGCGGTGCTTCCTCCCATTTGCGCCTCGCTCGAAGTGGCTGTAAAAGATCATATTCTGGAAAGAGGGGTACTTGGTGTGGGCGGTTTTGGCAGTTTCTCGACCTACAGGTTTAAATTCTCGAATAACGGATGGAAATCATCTGATGTCATAATTGGAGCCAGAGGCAATTTCCATTATCCCTTTGTGGACAAACTTGATACATATTCAGGGCTGATGCTTGGATATGGTATTATTAATTACGAGTTCTTCGGAGATTATACAGAGGACGATTATACGGGAAGATCAAGCGGACTAAGATGGTCGTGGTTTTTAGGAGCCAGATATTATTTCAGAGAAGATATGGCTTTTTTTGCCGAGCTCGGTTATGGAGTCTCCTATTTGAATGCCGGTATCGCATTCAGGTTCAGATAACATCTTTCCTTCATTATTTGCTGTTGAGGTACGGGCAAAAAGAAAGCCAGCACCCGTTTTATCAGCATTAATCAATTATGTTAGTCAAAATAATTCCCAGAGCAGGAAAGTGTGATAGGTGCTGGCCGATTTCAAAGTTATGCCTGCTGTTTATAATAAGTTTTACAAGCAATTAACAATTTTACAAAGTTATTAACAATTTATTGTTAAAATCTGCTGGTTCAAATAATATTATAGGATAAAGCAATAAACGTAACAAATAAAAATGCCTTAGACTCTGGTTACAGGGCTAAGGCATTTCAAAGATTTCGAACAATCTCTATCTTACTGCCAGTCGCAGACAAAGTTCATTATTTCCTGTTTCTGGCTTTCATTTTTCCTATGCAGGTCCTCAATCTTCTTCTGATGCTCCTGCAACTTCTTTGCGTTTTCCTCAAGCTGTCTTGCAAGGCTTATTTTATAAGCGCTAACGTTGACAACCTTGTTTGAATAATTTGTTTCCATAGCTGCAATTTTTCCTGAATGTTCCAGACATTACTCTATGCTCATTCTTTTAAACGAAATTCATTGTTTTTTGTTATTAAAAGGACATTAAAAATTTATAAGAGTCTTATTAATTAACATTTCTTTTAAAATTCCACTGCAAACGCAAGGTAAAATTTGATTTAATTTTGAATTACGCGGACTCATAAAACTTTTAAAACTAGCGTTATTAAAGAAGCCAGCACTCTGTTTGTTAAGTTGTTAATCAGTATTTTATTGTGCTAATTCCAGAATAGGAAAGGCGATAGAGTGCTGGCCATTTCAAATTTATGCAATAGAATTTATTATCCTTTTTTAAAAGATAACAAAAAGATATAAGTTATTAACAATTATTTGTTTCAGTTAATAATCTGCGCTGAGAACAATACCTCTTGACAGGTCAGATTCTATCCATACAAAACATCTCCTTCCATGCTCTTCTCGAGCGAGCGGGCATGTTTAAGGAATTCATCAACAGTCATTTCCTTATGGTAAATCATGCCATGGGTAGCCCTTATTTTAGGACTTTCGTTTTCATAGAAGAAATCTTTGCCAAGAATAAGCTGGATCTTTTTGAATTGTTCAACCCACACCTTCTGCGACAGGTCGCTGAACGGACCGTCAAGTTCGTAGCTCGGGAATGAAGCATTGACCTGACTGATATAGCAGTTTTTAAACGACCAGTTGAGAACCGCCATCGAATTAAGTGAAACAGGGGTGAAGACGTTTGCCTCAGCAGGATGGAATTTAAACCATACATTTCTGTAGCCAACCACTCTCAAGCCAGAAAGGTCCTTTTCCTTTTGCCACTGTCTAAGAGCTTCGGCAATTGCCTGCAAAACCTTGTAATGCGTATCGGGGCCGGATCCCTCAGGATCAAATGCCAGACTTATTACCGTGGGTTGCACTTCTCTCAGCATTTTAAGGATTGGCAATACATCCCTGCTTTTCTCGGGCTGTGGGGTAAAAATATCGCCAGTATAAAATCCGAGTCTCAGATGTTCAATATCCTGAACCTTTACGCCGTAATGCGCCCAGACAAGCTCCTCCTCATATTCCCTGAGCATACCTTTTAGTTTTTGAATATCAGGAGGATTCTTTTCACCGCTATAGCTCGACTTGAGAAGGCCGATGTTTTTCTCCAATTGATCAATAAGTTCTGCTTCTGATTTAAGCTTATACTCTTCAACCATCATCCTTGTCATCCGGTGACATATACCACGAAGCTTTCCTGCTTCATCATTGGCCGCGATCTTATTCAGATAATGACTGACATCCTTGTCAAATTTATACTTATAGCCTTTTTCAAAGAAATCAGGGTATCTTAACATTTCAATCTTTCCAAGCCGTATCAGGTTAAGAGTTTCTTCCAGCAGATTCAGGAGAAGTTGGTTTGTAACTGCTGTGAAACCTGATGTCAGTACAGCAAAATGGAATTTATTTGAACTTACGCGAAGCTGCGGTATTATGCAAGGGAAAATTCCCAGCATTATATCATCATGATGAGGCCCTGTATGAAGAAATACCTGGTCGGTTTCCTTTTTCAGCCCGATTTCAATTTTTTTCCTTGTTGCTTCAATTACTTCGTTTACCCTTTCCATGCTCAGATTGGGAATCATGGAGCAGTATTTGTCATTTTTAAGATCCTCCAGTTCAAGCTTATGGGCGTATTTGTTAATATTTTCACAGAGTTCGAACACAGCTTTCTCTGTTTTCTCAAATGTCCATTCTCCCAGGCTGTAATATCTCTCAATGCTGTCGTTAAGCTGTACCGCAGCTCCTTCGGTGAGATAGAACCTGGCATTTTTGAGTCGTCTCAGAACAGAGGCAGGATATAGATTATCGGGTTTGCTTTCGAGGGCATTTTTGACAACGCCTGCTTTTGCTTCCCCTGCTGCAAAAATGATGGCTACCGTTTCCGGATTGTAAGTTATAGTACCGAGCCCGACAGTAATTACAAGCCTGTTCCTCGATACCTCTATTCCGCCAAGATCACCAGCCGAGGCTGCCTGGGTTTCAAAGTTAGTGGCCGTCAGACGTGTTGTTGAATTGTGATCGCTACCCCTTGTGTTGAATGCAATATGTCCGTCAGGTCCGATTCCACCAAGGAAAAAACCGATACCGCCGAGATCCCTAACCTTATTCTCATATTCAGTACACCAATTGTCGATCCTGAAAATGGATGCCTGCTGCGTCTTTTCGAGCTGATTTGAAGCTTCTCTGTTTCTGAGTGTAAGATCAATCCTGTTATCGGGAAAGACTTCGGTATAAGATAATCCATCTGCAAGTTTTATCTCATCGGAATTAATAAGCAGAGCTCTTGCCGGATCAAGACCGAATCCCTTTATATAGTAATTCAGAACATAATCATAAAAACTGTTGTGCTGCTTAGGATTTATAGGATAGAATTCATCTATCTGAACAAAATGCAATCCACTCAGTATTGGCTTCCTGTCCAGAACAAGCCCGTAATCTTCAACGAATTTTTTTATCTGCGGTTTGTCCCAGTCAGTGAGTATCCGGTTCGTCCATTTAATGAAATATTCAGGTGTTTTACCGGTAGGCAGACTTATTACCCCTTCAGGATTCTGGGCTGCCCATTCAAGAAATCTCAATGAAGTAAGCAAACCAAGATTTGGAAAGTTCTGTACAACAACATAAGGTGTTGCTGTTGTAAAATCTTTTCTCCCTGATCTTTCCTGAAAGGCCAGTTCAACGTTTGTCAATACTGAAGATTTCATATTGTTAAATTTTATATACTGGTATAAAGGTAAAAGATAATATAATTTAAGGAATGAAAATAGTTAGATATAAAAATGAAAAAGATCATGAGATTTTATCCTGGTTATTCAGGAATTCGGCCAGTTTGACGATATTGTCGGTATTTATAAAGTCAATCCTCATTTTTATAAATGTATCCCATGAATTTATGTTATCCGGAGCATTCCAGAATCTAATCTTTTTCTCGAGGGAATGAACAGAATCAATCACATTCTGAAGCCGGATTCTTTCATCTTCACTCATCTCTCCCTCTCCGTCCCATTTTATAATGTTTCTCAGGTTCTCACTGAACAGAGCCACCCTTTTTAGCTGGTCTTCATCATATTTCTGATTCAGAATACCATCAAAATAAATGAAATCCGGATAATTAATAAATCCGGAAGGATCAGGCCTGTTTCCTGTTATCACTATCCTTACCGCATTTTTGTTTACTCCGGGATCAAAGACATCAGGATAATGTTTCAGTTTTTCAACAAGCATCGAAAGTGTAGGTTCCACATCTGTTTTAAGATCGATAAGAAGCTGAAAAGTCGATTTGCTGTTATTCCATGCCTGTCCCCCGTTTGCCCTGAACAATTTCACAATTGGTTCAAGATAAAGTGCATCAAGGGTTCTCTCAGGTTTTATATCCTGCTTATTGTGAGAAACAAACAGATCGCCGTTCACTGCCCAGATATCTGCTTCAATGGAACCGAAGTGGTGGTCATAGGCCAGCCGGAAGGGGATTGTGTTTTCGTAATCATTATGAGAATGGGCATTGAGAGCTGTATATGGATTGCCGAAATAATCCGTAGCTTTAATGGCCGGGTCTGTCTTCTTATCCTGAACAACTGCATTCTGCCCATTTATGAAGACACATAAATGAAGTAACAGTATTGTTGGGGCGAAATGTGACTTTTTCATCTTGTGTGATTTGAAATAAAAATAAAAATTATACCGGGGTTTTTTGTTTACAACCTTAACGGAAAAATAGGTATTTAATATTAGTTAAAACAGGATTCTGATTCTTTATTTTGCCGTTAATTAATTAACAATGTGATTATGCGGAAGATATTAAGTAACGAGGACTGGCTTGCATTTTTTACCGGACTGGCAATTTTGCTTGCAGCCTGGGCAGGAGTAAATTATCCTTCAGTAAAACTCGGATGGGCCGATTCATCATCATTTGCAGGACTGTTTACCTCAGCCGGGAACCTTAAAGGTTTCTCCGGAACATTATTTCTAATAAGCATTACAGGTATTCTTACTTTATTTCTCAGGAAAAAGAAGATTTCCGGCTTGCTGATGACCCTGCTACTGATATTTTTTCTGAGCATTGTCAGTCAGATTATCTCAGGTTTCAAACCTGTAAAATACTATGGCTTTGAATATGTGATATTTGCACTTTTACTGGGTATCCTGGTCAGGAGCATTTTCGGATTGCCGAAATGGATGGAGGAGAGCCTTCATACTGAGTTCTTTATTAAGACCGGCCTCGTGGTCCTCGGTGCCGGAATAATTTTCGGAGAAATACTTTCGGCGGGATCACTCGGTCTGATCCAGGCAGTGATTGTAGTACTTGCAGTCTGGTTCTTCGCCTATTGGATAGCTAAAAAGCTTAAGGTTGATGATGAAATGGCAGTTATGCTTTCAAGCGCTGTTTCGATCTGTGGTGTATCGGCAGCAATTGCAGCTGCAGGAGCAATAAAGGGCGATGGTAAAAAATTGTCGTACGTGGTAAGCCTTGTACTTATTGTTGC
>Ga0172370_10007246_pt1 | contig 13658 bp, 8 predicted proteins | sample LakKiv5m_FD_114538 | JGI IMG/M metagenome (GOLD analysis project Ga0172370, IMG submission 114538) | Freshwater microbial communities from Kabuno Bay, South-Kivu, Congo - kab_022012_11.5m | ecosystem: Environmental > Aquatic > Freshwater > Lake | place: Democratic Republic of the Congo...
AACGATTTTTTATCAGGCGCGCTCGGGCGCATAGCCGGGCCGAGCGCAAAGATATGATAGACCGGGATCATAAGTTGACCTTAACCCGGCAGAGCGAGATATTGGAACTGTCCCGGTCGAGCCTGTACTATGAAGCTATGCCGGTCAGCGCCCGTGATTTGGAACTCCTGAGGCTTATAGATGAGCTTCATATGAAGTATCCGTATATGGGAAGCAGAAGCATAAGGGATCAGCTTCAGGATATGGGGCATCAGGCAGGCCGTCAACATGTCGGTACCTTGATGAAGAAGATGGGCATAGCGGCCATGTACAAAAAAGCCGAGATTATCCGAACCCCATCCTGACCATAAGGTTTATCCGTATCTCCTCAGGGGCTTGGAGATTACGAAAGCCAACCATGTATGGGCATCAGACATTACCTATCTGCCTATGGCAAGGGGATTCTGCTATCTTGAGGCGATTATGGACTGGGCCAGCAGAAAGGTTCTTGCATGGAGGCTGTCGAACACTCTGGATGCATCCTTCTGTGTAGAGGCGCTTAATGAGGCGCTTTCAAGATATGGAATTCCGGATATCTTTAACACAGACCAGGGCAGCCAATTCACCTCCGATGCATTTACAGGAATTCTCAAAAGTCATGGCATTAATATCAGCATGGATGGAAAGGGTCGTTGGATGGACAATGTTTTTATCGAACGTCTCTGGTGGAGCGTGAAATATCAGGATGTATATTTGAAGGCATACAGTTCGATTGCGGAGGCTCGGAAGGGACTTGGAGAGTATTTTGAGTTTTACAATCGTCGCAGACATCAAAGTCTTGACAGAAGGACGCCGGATGATGTTTACTGGAACACACTACCTAAGAAGTAGGTAGCGGCATGGGGCAGAGCAGCTTATCACTTAAAAACTGCTTTAAGCTGTCTAAACAAACTAGGCCACCTCAAATCCGCATTCACGATTTGGATATTTCCATAATAAAGGAGCTGCAAGAAAATTCTTTTTCACATCCTTCATTCGATACAATCGCGGCAAATATCAAAAACGCTAAGAAGACCGGCGCAGCCATAATCCTGATGCTCGGCGGACATGTTGTCCGTTCGGGCACGCAGCGGTATATTATTGACTTGATGGAGCAAGGCTATATCACATGTCTTGCCATGAACGGCTCAGGCGTTATTCACGATTTTGAGCTTGCGCTTATCGGCGCGACTACTTGGCGATGTTTTGCTCTCATTATTTGGAATCGCTGTCTGTGCTGTATTGTACAGAAAATAAGAATGAATGCAGAACTTTTGGCAAATTTAATAATTACATCTAGGCTAGCATGATAAGAAAAATAATATACTCATTTTTTTTACTGGTGATGTATTACGGGGTTTTTTTTGCACTGAAATATATTGATATTTTGGGGAGCCGATTCTATTCAAGCGGCATTCCAGTCATTGCTTATATAATTTTTAAGGCCATATTTGCATGTTATTTCATGATTATCCTGTTGACTGCCGGAACCGCACTGCAGAGAATTATATTGCCTAGATCGGATATTTCTTCAGTTGGTTCGAGCACGTACTTCATTGCTTGTTTTTTCCTCGGAGCTTCTACTTTGGCATTGACTATGTTTATTTTGGGATTTTTAAAGGTATATTGTTTTGTTACAGCGATTGCAATAACTACACCTTTTGTAGGTTTAGCTCCTTTTATGCTGCCCTCTGTGATAAGAGACATTAGGACAGAAGTTTATGAGATATTGAAAAAATTATCGCCCACGGTCAGGTTAACGTATATAATGCTGCTTCTAAGCACCATAGTCGTCGCTTTTGTGTTGCTGCTACATAAGGGAATCTTTCCGGGAGAAATGGACAGTGATGTATGGATGCATTACCTCCATTATTATAAGGAAGTTTCTGCCAATGGGGGAATATGGCCTAATGACTTATGGTATCACTTTTATCTTTCTAAAGGCGCAGGACTCTTCTTCTTGGCAATTTCTCTCACCGACGTTATGTCCCCGGCGCTTGTATCATGGTGTTTTGTCATTCTGACTGCAATAATGACTTATGCCCTTTTGAATGAGCACATTGACTATCCATTGTGGCCTTTGTTAGGCGCATTGTTGGTTCTGTTGGCTTTTTCTGCAATCACAAATCAATATGTCTCGGATAATACCACAAGCAGTTTTATTAAGCATCACATTGTGCTGATGGGTTTTATTGTCTTTGCCTTTTGGTGTGCTACTCGGTTTATTCATGGTCTGACAAGCGAAGCTTCATGGCTTGTAGGAATCTCAGGGGCGCTAAGTTTTTTTTACATCGGTCTTTATATTCCTACAACTGCTGTTCCGCTCATTGCAGTATGGTTTCTTGAGGTTTTCATAGTATCTTTCTTCTTACATAAAAGAGCTTTGCAGGCATCGGTATTTATTGGTTTTGCAGGAAGTGTTCTGGTTGGTTCAATGATTGCTTTCCTAATCAATTACTTTGTTACAGGTCTTGCAGACAATACCCCAGTGAGCTTTATGTGGAAGTTTGCAGACAAAGAGAAGTTTGGGAAGCTGTGGAGCACAAGGATTATTGATTACTATTTTCTTGCTTCCAGTGTGGATAGTCAACCGGTAAGCTTGTCCAACATATTACGAATTGATTTAAACTGGATAGCGCAATTATGCAGGGTATGGTTTTTTAAAGATGTTCCGTTTTTAAGTCTTTTCATGGTGCTTGCGGCATTGAGCTGGGCAGGTTATTCAGCAAGCTCATGGAGGCCTATAGCATTTATTAATAAAAGAATTAATGTCTTATGCGCAGCGTTATTCATTGGTAATGCATTGTTATTTGCCCAATTTTTCAAGAACTATAATTCATTGTTTAGGTTGTACAATTTTACTGTAGTTTTTATTATTTTATTTATTGTTTTATTATGGGCAGCTATTCTTGGCCCGCTGAATAGGCATAAACCAAGTATGGTTGCTGCCATCATCATCTTAAGCGCAGGTCTTTTTTTGAAAGATTTACCCCAACATATTACAAGGAATCGCATGGAAGTATTATGGCAATATATTGCCGGAAAGATATCAGCCAAGGACGCTGTGGCGAGCACTGACTCCATGATTAATTCATACATTATGAATGATACCAGGTTCTATCATTTTATTGAGGCCGGTCGATATATTAAAGACGGCAGCAGGATGCTGTACATGGGACAGGATTGCGGCCCAGGATATTTTTTCCCGGACATGGTAGTATCTGAGCCATCGTATGCCCTGGGTAATGCATACAATACGGCGCTTTTTGGTTCTCCTGAAGAGGCGCGGAAAGCTTATAAGAAACTATCTATAAATTATTTTGCGATAAATTTGCGAAGGCAGTTTATGATAGGGTTACCCTTCAGTCCTCTTTTCAGGCCTGAAAACTTACAAAGGTATTTTGAGCTTGTTTGGTCGGAAGGAGATTTTTATCTATTTACATGGAGATCAGAAAACTCAGATAAGGTGATGCCGGATGAGCTTATCCACAGGCTGGAGCAGAAACAACTTGAAGAAGGTAAGACAGGGTGGGGAACGTACTATAACGAAATGTATAAGAAATATAATACTGGCTTAATAAAAATTGAAGGAGGATATTAGAGTGAAGCGGTACTTCAATATTTATACCAACATAGCTCTTATAACGATTGCCTATTTTCCGATAACCTTATATTTTTCTTTGCCTTATCGTTTCTTTCCCGGCGATGAGGTGACTTTCCTTGAACAGGTGCAGGACACATTTGAAATAAATAATATTTCTCTGGATAAATTCAAGAAAAAGGAAGTGCCTGCAGAGGTAATAGAAAAACTGAGATCAATCAAGGGTACTGTTTATAAATATTATGATTATAGAGAGACTCTTGTTGGCATGCTTGGGCAGGATGATTTTGATAAATATAGCAAGACGATATTTAAGTATACGAAAAGACCGTTTCTTCTGACTAACATCTTAAAAACATATCAGCCGGTATTTTATGTAGGGTTGCATATAAATAAGAATATCTGGAGTTATTTTTCCAATGATTACAACTCAACATTAGCCTTTTCCTCTGCATTATGCACAAGCATAACCTTGATTTTTATTGCCTTGATAATTTATCAGATAACCTCCAGTCAGTATCTGTCTTATTTGGGTCTAATCTTATACGCAACTTCAACATGGGTGCTGTCGTATTACTTTTTCTTTTCATATGTCGTGTTTGCGGCGATGTTCGGGGTGGTCTCAACCTATTTCTTGATTTTGGCGTATTTAAAAAGCAAAGATGAGTATATTATCGCTGCAGGAATTTTCTCTGCTTTATTGTTTTTAAGTTCGACCTCATCGCCGCCTTTTATTGCCGTGCAGGCAGTCGCATTATATTTGCTCTTTCGCAGCCAGCCAGGCGCCATAAAAAAAGTATTTGTTTTTTTGGCAACGATGTATATCGCTATAGCCCCGCTGTTCAGTGTTTTTTTTTCTGAATTTGAGGTTCATCTTCAACAAAACATAACGGCCAATCGCTACATATTGTCGAACTCTTTGCCGGTTGAAAAAGTTATGCCAGAAATAATATCTATTCTATGGGCATATAATAAAGTGTTTATCATTTGTTTCTTTGTATTATTAACAATATTTTTCTATGAATATTTAAAAGAACGCTTTGTTAAAAAAGATATTAAAAATGCCGCTGATGCAAGCAAGAGGGCATTATTTTTCTTGATAGTTATGTTGTTTTTGTATACTGTTTTAATGGCAAATATAGGCTATCTTAAAATAGCCAGAGTCTATTATGTAATATACCCTATTGTTATAATTACTTTTTGCACTCTGTTGAATAGTGTAAATTTATTCGAAGATATTTCTATAAGGAGTTTTTATAAATTTACGTTCAAAGGTATATTGCAGCTTTTTTTTCTCGTTGCTATTATCGTGCTTGTCTATAATTCAATTGCAGATAATATGGACCTATTCAGAGGAAGAAGAGAAACACCACAATTTTTGCAAACATTAATTGATAGGCATTACAAGTTATATTATATATCCGAAGACCCACACGTGCCTGGCATAAAAACGTGGTTGATCAGCAAGGTTCATAAAGAATTTGAATTTGAGGTGGTGAGCAAAAACAATTTAAACGATATTATTAATGGAAGAAAAGATAACGAAAGAATAGCTATTGTTATTAAAGGGCCTGATGGCCTTATAAACGATTTAGGTCCTATTTTAAATAATGGGAAAAGATTTGTATTGAATTATTATGGAGGGTTTTTTGCTTTTTTATTAGAAGATGATATTACAAGAGATATGTTTTTCTCAGGGAAAATAACTAAAACAAATCATCATTCTGAAAACCAAAAAATTAAGGTGGTGTTGTATGAATAATGATAAAAATATGAACGTGCATGAAACCGGCAGCTTTGAAGCCATGACTGACTTTGTGAATAAAGCTAAAGCCATAACGCCAGAGTATTACCATGAAGTCAATACAATAATTGACCGGCATCTTAATGATTTTGTGGAAAAAACAGGAAGAAGGCCAAATGTTATAGATATCGGAGGAGCAGGAGTTCTTCCTTTTGATATTACTATTCCTAATAAAATTTGTATTTTGGATATTTTTCGGAAGCCTGAACACCTGATTCTGCCTGGTAATGCAGAATGGATAGTTCATAATATTTTGAGCGAAGATATGCTGGATAAAATAAAGTATGATGTGGTGATACTGTCAGGCGTATTGCACCACCTTGCTGATAAACATAATAACATCAAGCAAAATCTAAAAATATGCCTTGAAAATATCAGAAAATTTCTGGCGCAGGACGGATGTTGTCTCATATTTGAAAGCATAGTTCCACAGTATTTTGGTGAGCTTCAAGATTTGCTGTATCCTTTATATTCCAGAATACTGACAAAGGTGCTCAAATTTCCTTATGCTCGGCTCCTTAGTTTAAAAGAAATAACCGCAGCATTAAATGCCATGAATTTTCAGTATAGGATGCTTGATTTTAAACAAATCAACCACCATTATTTTGCAGGATACAAAGTATCTTCTAAAATATATCCTATAAGTTACGTATGCATTAAAATTGGTAAAAATCTGTGAGAGAGCTCTTCCATAGAGTAAAGATGGCCCAATGGCCACAGCTACTCACTTCGATCTTGATTCTGTTGATTGGTGCATGGTTTGTTGTTCACTTGGTATTTCGTAATACCTTTATCTTTCACGATTCTTGGCAGCATATCTTCCCAATTTCCTATAGCGCGGCGCGCCACTCTAATTGTGGAAGCCTTGCCGCATGGATGGGAACAGTTGATAGCGGCTCTCCATTTGTTATTTATGTGATTAGCTTCAGCATTACGCAGATTATGCGGCTCCCATTTTTACATTGGATGGGCTGTGTTGGTCCTGATATTGTTTCAGCTATTTTTATTCAAAAGATTCAAATATTCCTGACATTTTTTGCATTTAGCGGCGGTATGTATGCACTTGGCCGTATATTGTTCCAAAGACATCTCTCAGCGCTCTATTTATTTGTAGCCACTCTATACTCCGGTCTATGCATGAATGCGTTGCACTCGGACCAGATTATAAGCCTTATATTCTGGCTGCCATGGGCTGTTGCCTGCGCTGTTTTATTTCACCGGCATCGCTATAATTCAAGAGGAGCATGGTATCTCAATGGGGCTGTTTTTTTGTACAGCCTTACAATATTAGATGAATATCCTCACATCGTCTCGCTTGTTGCACTTGTTGGCGTAGGAATTTACACCTTATTGTTTCGGAAGGATTGTTTAACATTTGTAAAGCGCAATGTATTCAGACTGTGGCCATCTATTGTAACAATAGTAGTATTAGGTATCCAGTTGTGGATAATTCAAGATACTGTCGCTGACTATACCCCTTCTCAACGTCCGGCACTGGCAGTGGACCCTCGGGCATTTAGCACATCAAGTTTTGCTCAGCCTACGTCATTTATCGGTTCAGTTCTGCCGCTTGGGCTACTTGCCGGGACCGAAGTGCTGGAAAAAGGTTTGACAAATTTATTGCCAGGCATATCTTGGCTGGCATTTAACTATAAAATTGACGCCCTTCTTTTTACTCTGGGTTTTATTCCCATTGTTTTTGCATTGGCCTTTGTCATTGGTTCTGGTCATAGGAAGTTAAGGATTTTTTGGACAAGTTTTGCATTCGTAATTATACTCTTGGCATCCCGACAAAGCGGGTTGTATCGTCTGCTCTTTTACCTCCCAACCTTAAATCTCTTCAGGTCTTATTATCATTTTATAGAGTTCGCTCTATTTGCGATATTGGTAATGAGTGGTTATGGTATAGATGCCTCTTTGGCATTAGAACTGAATGAACGCAAACATCTGATGAAACGCAGTTTAATAATAGTTACGGGGCTGATTTTATTGGCTATAATATTTGTGTCCCTGATGTCGTTCTATTCTCATGCGCCGTTGCCGCTGTTGCGGCAGATTTATAAGTACATTACTTTAGACGTCTTGCTTATACTCGTTGGCATTGGAGTAGTTTTGCTATACGGCCGCTCTCTTGAGCCGTATAGGTGGGGGTTGGTGATTGTTGTAGCTATTACCATCAATGGTATTATCAATTTTGTTGGCGTGTATGAACTTGCTGGCATTCCGATATTAAAAGTTGTCAACAAATTTAATTTGGATAAAGATGATTTAATACCGTTGCCGGAGACGGTTGCCAGTTCGCCAAATTTATTTAGGCGAAAAGAATGCACTGTATTTGCCCAGTGCTATCTCTCATTGCGTGATACGGTGTCGCTCCAGCCGGTTGGCCATCTGGAAGGAACTTTCTTTCGCAGCAAAGAAGAGGCGCTCTATCAAAGCGGTTTGACAGAACCGGCAGTAAAGGCTCTATCGGGAATAACTCATCCCGTGTTTTGGCTGAGCGAAGAGGTTGCTCCCTACAATGATAAACAAGAATTGGTGTCAATATTTAATGAAAATGAAGATCAAATCAGTCAATATCTCAGCAAAGTAGTTCATGTCAATAATAATGATATGAAGTTGATAGGCAATGAAGATAAATCACAGGCAGGTAGGGCAGAGCTAACTCATCTGGAGCGAAATAAAGACGTAATACGTTTGGCCTATTCTGCGAAAAAAACAGTATTTTTAAATGCGGCTGTAACGTATGACAAATATTGGGTGGCTACGGTTAATGCTCTTCCCGTTCCGCTTGTGCGAGGTAATTTTAATGGATTGGCTTTGCGGCTTCCACCAGGCGCAGGAACTGTGGAGTTGCGGTATGATTCGTGGAAAAACAGTTTCTTTTTTAGTTCCCGTTATTTATTCCTGATCGTTGCATTATTCATCGTTGGGATAATAACCAATGCCGTTCGTTCTCATGGTAACACAAATGGTACAAAAAATTACAATATCCAGAAATAGGCTTGATCCTTATATGCTGATTGCGCTTGCAGCGCCAATAGCATACTGTATCTATTATTTGCTACAGGGACAGTTTTTGCTTAAGGGGAATTCGGATACGATTGACGTAAACATTCCTTACTTTATAGCTGTAAATGATGCGGTATCAACAGACATAATTCCATCATGGACGCGCTATACCTTTACCGGTTTTCCTTTGATAGGTTCTCCCACCTTGCTCTGGTATCCCCCTAATTGGCTGGCATTTATAGTTGATAAGGCCTATGTCCCTCACGTTATGACAGCCTTGGCATGGCTGCATTTTGTCGGAGTTGCTTTTGCGGGCTACATATTTTTTCGGGCGATAGCTAAATCCAGTTTTTGGGCCTCTGTTTCAGCCATAGCATATACTTTTTCGTTGCCCGTTGTGTATGGATTGTGTGTTGTGACATCCTCATATTTAGCCGGCTATGTTTTCACGCCATTGGCTTTATATGTGATACATACCCATCGAAAGAGGACAAGGCATCTCACTTCACTTTATATTGCCCTGATTATATTTGCTCTTGTTACAGGCGCATTTATCCAGATTGCTCTTTATAGTTTAGGCATAATTTTTTTATATGTATTTGCCGTAGCTTTTTTGGGGACAGAATCTGGTTCCGGAGACAAAAAGACAATTCCATATTTTTTAGCAGGTATTACTGTAGGTATTTTCCTGTCAGCACCCATGCTGTTGCCCATGTTCGCCATAGGCAGTGATACATCAAGAGATTTTGCTGCGTTAGATGTAAATACTATTTACGAACACTTGGTTAAGGGCAGTCCAGGCTTATTGTGGAGGCTTTTTTCGCCAAATGCATTTGGCCATGATATCTATTTGCCGAATCATGAAATGGGAGGCGTCAATTATGTGGAATCCATGAATTCATTCTGCGGCGTCATAGTATTGTTTCTTGCAGGATATGCAATTACCGTAAGGCGCACTCCGGTTGTTATCTTCTTTTCAGTTTTGTTTATAGGTATTATTCTGATTACAATTACCCCACTGGCGTATATTCATATTTTCTTATTTGGCTTAAAACCTGTGTTAAACCGAGTTTCGTATTTTCTGCCTTTAGTAGTTGCGAGTTTGGCCGCAATTGGGGGACGGCATATCAGCGCTATAAATTATTTATCCCTCAAAAGAGTATTGTTCAACCCCATCTGGTTTTTATTATTAATTGCCGCAATATATGTGATACCGAACAAAGGTCGTTTTAACATTGAAATAACTCGCGGAATATTGTTTGTAATAATATTCGTAATAACTTATCGGTTTTTCAAATACCGGAAAAGTTTATGGCAGGCTATTGTGTTAGGCCTTGTGTCTATTGAGGTGGTTTGGAGCGGCCATCTTATGACAACCGCACAAGTTTATCCTTTAATGGTTAGGCCTATAGACTTTTACACCTATGGCAGTCCAAATGATCCTTTCCCAGTGAAGAAAGATGAATTAGAACTTTATAGAATTTTGTTATATGGAGATCTTGGCAATAAAATAGATAAAACTGGAGTTAAATTGAATAATGGTATTTTTTATAACTATATGAGTCCGTGGGGGTATAACAATGCATATCCATTGCGGCTAGCCAGTTTGTTAACTAAATTGACCGACAAGCAAATCGGAGGTCTTGGGAGAGATGTATATTTTAAGGCCAATCCGCCATATGACAAGATTGCCGATTTGACCAGCGCAGGATTCATTGTTGATTATAAAGATAGAAAATGGCAAGTTTTAGAAGATCGCCGTCAGAGGTCTTTGCCTCGTATAGGTTTGTTTTATAATTATGAAATCTATAATAATTGGGATCAGGCATCTCTCCGGCTCAATTCCTCTGATTTCCCGTTGAAACAAACTGTAATTTTGACATCAAATTTCAATCTTCCTGTTGGGCCAGCCGACTCCAATTCATCAGTGAAATTCTTAAAAAATGGAAATTCCAAGGTGACCATTGAGACAAAAAGTAAAACCCCAGCCATATTGCTCTTCAATGATGTATACACAAAAGGTTGGAAAGCATTTATTGATGGCAAAGAAATAGAAATAATGGAAGGAAACTTGGCATTCAGGGCAGTCTATGTTCCTCAAGGCGATCACAATGTAGACTTTCAATATACTCCGCCTCTGCTGAAATTATCCATTATTATTTTATTTGCAGGGATTATTGGCTGCATTATTTTTTATAAAAAACATAACATGGCGTGGTATATAGATAAATGCCCCAATCAATGATTGGAAAGAAAGCTACACTTTCTCTTTTCAATGCACTTATTCTACTCATACCGATCTTTTTTCTCTGTATCCCCTTATTTCTTGGTTATAACTGGAACATAATGGGTTACGGAGTTGGGGATCACAATATTTATAATCGTCCAGAGGGATATAACGGGAGATACCCTGATGGCTATCTTTCAATAGAAGCAATGACCCCGATGATTTATAATGTGCCTTACGATGTAACTCTTCGGCGATATATATTCAATGGGCAGTTGCCTTTATGGAATACCAATAAAGGGATAGGGACCCCTTTTGCGGCACAAGGGGAAGGAAGCCCATACTTCCCTCTCGCTGTTATCAGGTCCCTTCTCCCATATAATTATTGGAACTATGTAACATTTCTTGGGTTTTTTTTAGCGGCTATTTTTTTATTTCTCTTCCTGAGAGAAATGGCTGTTTCTGAATATGTCGCATATATCGGCAGCTATTCTTTTGTTTTATCCGGCGCGCTTAGCGGCCAAATCATTGCAACCAATATCACTTCCTCATTGATAGTTACGCCACTGCTATTTTGGGTGTCTGCAAAAGCTATTAAATTGCAAACTTCTTTTTGGAGAAGTTTATTCAGTATTGCAGTTGCTTTGCAGATTTTAGCAGGGCATATTCAGATGTCATTTGTTATTTTACTTTCGCTGGTGATATTTTGCTTATATTTTACATGGCTTAAAGAGACTCAGTTTTCTGACCGCCTTAAAGAATTTATCATCATTATGGTGTATTTGGTCTTAGGTGTTGGATTGGTCGCGTTTTTGCTTTTCCCTATAATAGAGTGCTTAAATGTGGCATATCACAATAAAGAAATAAGGGATGTCCATTCTTTGCCGATATCCTGGCTGTTAGCCTTTATTTATCCACTCATCTTTGGCTTATTCCGTGAAAATTGGTTCCATGTCAATTGGTTTGACCTTTTTGCCTATACCGGGCAGGCAATAATTGTAGCTGTAATTGGCGGTGTTGCATTATGTTGGAATAATCGTTTCCATCGCTCAATGTTCTGGTTATTTATTGCCTTTGCCATGTTTTGGATATTTAGATACACAGGATTTCCCCTTCTTATTTGGATATGGAAATTGCCTTTTTTTGCGCAGTTGAGCCCAAAACATACAAATGGTTTTATTGTATTCTGCTTAAGCATAGCGGCAGCTTTTGCAATAGAACATATAAATAAATGGCAAATATTCAGATTTATAACTATCTTGCTGATAGCTTTTGCAATCAGTGCCTTTGTTTTTATTTTGACGGTAGTTAATACGGAATCTCATGCAATTCTTCAATCTATTGGCCCCTACCTTATTATAAGCATAATATTAAGCTTGTTTACTTTAGCCATATTTATTTATGTCAAACAATTGAGCAATATCCCTTTGAAAAAGGCACGGTTGTTTTTGTTGACAGCCATAGCGTCAGAGTTGATATTTTATATTCCCCTTGGAAATAATTCGTGGAGATTTCTTTTGCTGAGGTTTGGTGTATATATATTAACTATGTTTGTAGCGATATTATTTATAAGAAGGCGCGTTGTCTCGTGGTTTTTAATATCAAGATATTTTTATGAGATTCCGTTGTTTTATAAAATCTTTAAGCATTATAGATACCTGTTAGTCTTTATGGTAATTATTACCGTAGCAGTATTTGTTGTGTTGATACGTTTTCCTCAGTATGGGTTACCTAATCAATTTGATGTTACTGTTCCTCCGAAGCATATATTTTGGCTCAAGGAAAGGCTTACTCAGGAAGAGCGTGTATTTGGAATTAGACCGGACTATCAAACATTAGCGGATATTGAAAGTATTGACACCAACGGACCTTTTCAACCGTATGGATTTGTCAACTTTATAAAACTTATTGAAGGGAATATAACACCCAGTGAAAAAGGGTTTTTTAATAATGGTTATTTCGATATTATTCTTACACAATATAATATGAGCAAGTATATACTCCACAAACCATTCTTTGATTGGGTTGGTGTAAGGTATATTGTTTTGGAAAAAAGCGTATTTGATAAAAGAAAAGAGGAGTATAATGCGCTCGTAGATAATAAAAGTGGTTTGAAGGTTGCTTATAAAGATAACTCTGTAACAATATTAGAGTCTTCATCACCGTTGAGTAGGGCCTATTTTTCATCTAACTATAAGTCATATTCAAACGAGGCAGTATCTACGGAAGCGATCATTCAGTTCTTTAAGAACCACCAGAGTGATATTGCACAAATGACGTTGCTTGAGGAGCCTGCCTTGAACAATTTGGGTAATAGTGTGGCTATTGAGCTCACCTCAGCATCAGCCCAAATACCCCTAAATGTAGAAAACCATGAGCCCAATTATATTCAATTAAAAGTAAATGCTCCTTCTTCTGGAATTGTTGTATTAAAAGATGCTTTTTATCCCGGTTGGCGAGGCTATATTAACAATAAAGAAGCGCCAATTTTGAGAGCCAATGGAATGGTGCGGGCGGTCATAATTGATCGCCCCGGAAAATATGTGGTAGAGTTTAAATACCTGCCAAGCAGCTTTTTATATGGAGTGATGTTATCGGCCATTATTCTTGTTTTTCTTATTAGCAATATAGCATTATCATATCGAATATCAAAGACGTAGTACAATCATAAAGTGTGTAAATAGATAAAAGGCGGTGTATCCTTAAAAGGTTGAACCGAAATCAATAAAGAAAGGAGACACCACCATGAGAACTACAGTGAGATACCGAGACTCATTGCCGCCTTGCCTTGCGGCTGAAAGACCTTGACAAAAAGGAGGAGGCTGCTTAATATAATGCACCCTGTCTACGTGCATTAGACTGGCAGGCCGGTCCGTAAGCTTCCCTAAAAAGTAGACACCTTAAAAGTAGAGCTTTCTGGCAAAATAACAACCAGGAGGTTCCTATGAAGAGGACGAGATTTAGCGAAACACAGATTGTGGCAGTTTTGAGAGAAG
>Ga0172370_10007247_pt1 | contig 13657 bp, 10 predicted proteins | sample LakKiv5m_FD_114538 | JGI IMG/M metagenome (GOLD analysis project Ga0172370, IMG submission 114538) | Freshwater microbial communities from Kabuno Bay, South-Kivu, Congo - kab_022012_11.5m | ecosystem: Environmental > Aquatic > Freshwater > Lake | place: Democratic Republic of the Congo...
CCTCCTCAGGCCCCCTGCAGGGCATCGCGCCGCACGCGCCCGCAGACGGGGACAGCCGCGCCGTGGGCCCGCTCGGCGGCATCGATCCACGCACGCTCGTCGATCGCCTCAACCGGCGCGTCGAGTACCTGCGCCTCAGCGTCACGGATCGCTGCAACTACCGCTGCACCTACTGCATGCCCGCCGAGGGCGTCGGCGTGGCGCCCAGGTCCGAGATCCTGACCTACGAAGAATTCACCATCATCACCAAGGCTTTTGTGCGTGCCGGCGTGCGACGCGTGCGGCTCACGGGCGGCGAGCCGACACTGCGCAAGGATCTCGTCTCGTTCGTCGCGAGCCTCGCCGCGATCCCGGGGATCGAGGACCTCGCGATGACCACGAACGGGCAGCTGCTCGAGCGGCTCGCGAGGCCGCTGAAGGACGCAGGACTGCGGCGCGTCAACGTGAGCCTCGACAGCCTTCGACCCGACGTGTTCGCGCGCGTGACGCGCGGCGGTGATGTCGCCGCGGTGAAAGCCGGCATCCGGGCCGCCCGCGACGTGGGGCTCGGGCCGGTCAAGGTGAACGCGGTCGTGCTCCGGGGCGTCAACGACGAGGAGCTCGGCGCGCTCGTCGAATTCGCCGCGGCCGAGTCGCTCGTGATGCGCTTCATCGAGTACATGCCGATCGGCGTCGACGATTTCGCACAGAGCGGCGCGTTCGTGGGCGTTCGTGAGATGCGCGAACGCCTGGCGGAGCGCTTCGACATCGAGCCGATCGGCGCCCGCGCGGCGGATCTGCCGGGCGGGGGGCCCGCCACGTACTGGAGCGTCCGCGCGCGCGGTGGGACGGGCTCGACCCGCGTCGGCTTCATCGCCGCGCTCAGCGAGAGCTTCTGCGAGCGCTGCAACCGCGTGCGCTTGAGCGCCGACGGCCACCTGCGCGAGTGCCTCTCGACCGAGGGCAGCCTCTCGCTACGGGACCTCGTGCGCGGCGGCGCGTCCGAGGACGTGCTGCTCGACGTCGTACGCGACGCGCTGCGGCTGAAGGTCGACGGACACCGCTTCGCGGACGGCGTCAAGACCTGCGCGTCGATGAGCCACCTCGGGGGCTGACCCCGCGACACAGAGAGGCCCCGCGCGCGCGGAGGCCACGTACAGGGAGCCTGCGACGATGCCCGAGACGACCCCCAACGCCACGCCCGAGCGCCCCGTCGTGCGACGCAAGAAGGCCGCCTACCTGCCGTTCGTGGTCATCGCGCTCGCGGGTGCTATCGGCTTCTTCGTGCTCTCCAGCTCCACGAGCGGTGGCGCGGGCGTCTACAACTTCACCCTCGAGGAGCTCGGCCGCGACATGGCGCGCGTCGAAGGCAAGGAGCTCAAGGTCGTGGGCCAGGTGCAGGCCGGCTCGGTCAGCGGGGACGCCGCCTCTCGCAACGTGTCGTTCCGGATCGAGGACGACAAGGGTCATACGCTGGCCGTGCACTATGCGCGCCTGCTGCCGGATCCCTTCCAGGAGGGACGCGAGGTGATCCTGCAAGGTCGGCTCACCGGAGGCGTGTTCGAGGCCACGAACATGACTGTTAAGTGCCCGTCGCGTTACCAGGACGAGGGCATGAGCGCGGCGGAGCAGGACAAGTACTGGAAGGAGGACTACAAGAAGCACGAGAAGACGGCCGGCGGCGCTCGCTGATACACTCCCGCTCCGCCGCCGCGCTCGCGGCTCCAATCGCCCGTGCAAGATCCCCCCGAGTCAGCCGTCGTCCTGCCGCGCACGACCCTCTTCCGCTCGCTCGCCGTCGCCAACTACCGGCGCCTGTGGCTGGGATTCGCCGTGAGCCACACAGGCGACGCCGTGCAGATGCTCGCGCAGAGCTGGCTCGTCGTGACGCTGACGGGCAGCGCCACGCACGTCGGCGCCGTCGCGCTGTGTCAGGCCATCCCACGCCTCGTGCTGGCGCTCGGGAGCGGCGTGGTCGTGGATCGCTTCGATCGCAGGAAGCTGCTGCTCATCGGCCAGAGCGTCGCGATGCTCCAGGCCACGATCTTCTTCGCCCTGGTCGTCACGCACACGATCACCTACGAGGCCATCCTCCTGCTCGCGTTCGGCCTCGGCCTCGTGGACATGATCAACATCACGGCGCGGCAGGCCATGATCCCGACGCTCGTGCCGCGCGAGGTCCTGCCGAACGCGCTCGCGCTCGTGGCGCTCGCCGTCAACCTCACGCAGATCGCCGCGTCGGCCATCGGTGGCGTGATGCTCGCGACGCTCGATGTGGAGGGCTGCCTCGGCTTCAACGCGCTGAGCTTCGCGGTGCTGCTGGTGTCCGTGTGGCGGCTGCCGCCCTGTCCGCCGCCCGCACACGCCAACACCTCGGCGATGGCGCAGCTGCGCGAGGGCGTCGACTGGATCGTCGCGCGCAGGCCGCTGCTCGCCACGATCGCGCTCACCTACGGTGTCGGCCTCGTCGCGATGCCCTACTCGCGGCTGCTGCCCTACTTCGCGCGCACGGAGCTCGGGACCGATGGACCTGGCTACGCGTGGCTCGCGACGGCCTCGGGGATCGGTGCGCTCACCGCGTCGACGGGACTCGCGTGGCTCGCCAAGGAGCGGATCGTCGCTCGTGTGCAGGCGATCGCGGCGCTCGTCATCGCGGTCTCGCTCGTCGCGCTGTCGCTCCAGACGACGTGGATCGGGACCTACGTGGTGCTGGTCGTGCTCGGTGGCGCGGGGATGGCCGCGCGCACGTCCGCGGTGACGCTCGTTCAGTCGGCCGCGACCGACGACGTGCGAGGGCGCGTGATGAGCGCGATGAGCCTGGACTTCGGGCTGTGGGCGCTCGGCGCGGTCGGCATGGGCGTGGTGGGGGACGTGCTGGGCATTCGGCAGAGCTTCGGCGGGGCGGGGCTGCTGGTCATCGTGGCCTTGCTGCTCGCGGCGCCCATCTCGCTGCGATGGCGGCCTGTGCGCGCGGGGTAACCGGGCGCTCACAGAGGATCGCCCCTACCGCGCCGGGTCCTTCTTGTCGGCGCCGGCGACCGCGGTCTCCAGTCGCACTTCGCGCAGGAGCGTGAGCATCGTGTCGCGCAGCTCGGCGCGCTCGATGTCGGCCTCGATGATCTGGCGCGTGATGTCGGACATGCGCTTCTCGTTGTCCGCGAGGTGCTGCAAAAGGCGCTTGCGCAGCGGATCGGCCATCTTCGTGCGCGGCAGCGCGTCGAGGTTCTCGCGCGTGCGGGCGTCGTCGTCGATGATCGGGTCGCGCCGCGCGAGCAGGTCCGCCTTGCGCTGTTCGATGCAATGCAGCTTCAGGTTCATGTCGACGATCTTCTGCATCGGACCCTTGAGCACGCCCTCGGTCTTGCCATCGGCGAGCCATAGCTGCAGCGCGTCGATGCCGAGCTTCGAGTCGAACGCGACGCGGCGCGCGACGGGCGCGAACTCGTCGACCGTGACCGTGGCCTTCTGGCGGGGCTTGAGCTTGACCGGGATGAACCAGGCGTCGTGCGCTTCGATGGTCCCAGGCGGGAGCGCCTTGACCTTGAAGCCGTTGCGGCGCGCGCGGCGCACGTAGACGGTCGAGTCCTTGTCCACGCGGCTCTCGATCTCGTAGGTCGCGCGGCGCGTCGACGCGACCTCCACCGTGATCTCGCCGCCGATGACGCGCACGAGGCGGTATGCCTCCTCCACGTCCTTCTGCTCGAGGCTCATCACGAGTCCGGGATCCTTGGCGAACGCGACGAACACGGTCATGCCTGGGTCCGTGCGGTCGATGAAACCCTCGCCGAGCAGCGTGCCGTCCTTGTAGAGCGTGATGGGGCCGCTCTCGAGCACCGCCCCCGAGTCGTTCTTCACGCGCAGCGCGCGATAGGGAGCCATGCCGCGCATGGCCTGCTCGGGCCGGAAGAGGAAGACCTCCTCGGCGTCGATGCGCTTGGACATCAAGTTCACGAGCGCGCCGCTCTCGTTCGGAACCGTGTAGTGATCGCCCACGTCGAAGCGGCTCACCGCGCCGAGCACGCGGGTCTCAGCCATGTCGCGAACGGAGCGCTCGATCTGCTCGGTCGTGAGCTCACCCGCGCGGCGGGCCTGTTGCTCGACCCGGGCGCGTCGCAGGCTCTCCTCGCGATCGTCGCTCTCGTCTTTCGCCGCGTCACGAGACTTCTCGGCGACATCGCCTCGCGCGACGTCGATCGCCCGCCGCGGCGTCCCAGCGGTGCTGCCCAGGCCAGCGCCGCCGCCATGGTAGCGCCCCGCCTTGTCCGCCTTGAACTTCTTGCCCCCCGGCTTGTAGTCGGCGTAGCTGCGCGACTCCGCGGCGACCGGCGGCGCCATCGTGCGCGGATGGCGACCGTCGGCCAGCGTCGCGCCGCTCGACGGATCGCGGCCCCGATCCGAGGGGGGAGGCGCGTAAGCGACGTCCTGCCCCGGGTCGCGCAGGTCTGATCGCGAGATCACGCGCGTGGAGTACAGGTCGTAGCGGAACGTCAAAGGCGAGCCGGCGACGAGCCCAATGGACACGTCCTTCCAGTCCTCGCCCGTCACGTTGTCTAGCATCGCCCAACCCTGGAGCAGCGCCTTCTTCGCGCTGTCTCCCTCGACCCAGAGGCGATACGCGGCCTTCCAAGCCGGCGCCTCGTGGATGTAGGTCACGAGCACCTCGTGCCCGTCGGCGCCCGCGATGCGCACGGTCAGGTCCACGATCTCGCCGCCCGCACCCCGAGCACTGGCCAGCGGAAGCGAGATCGACGCGGGCTTCTGCGTCGTCAGGTCGACCACCGTCAACGACTTCAGCACGTCGTTGAGGTGCCTGTTCCGAACGGCGAGCTTCATCGAGTCGCCGCGCATCACGCCCTTGCGCTCGAAGTAGCCCATGCCGTTGCGATAGATGAGCACGCGCGACATCGCAAGATCGCTCGACGTGACGGCCGCGTGCGTACCGCATGCGGAGAGGGTGGCGGTGGCCACGAGCAGCAGCGCGAGGCCGAGTTGGACGAGACGAGGGTTCACTGACATGGGTGGTCTCCCGGCGACGCAGGGCCGCGTGAAGGGCATGGACGCGTGAGGTCGGGGCACGATCTAACGACCGCGGGACGCAGGGATCGTCTCGCAATTCACAGGGCCATTTTCTGCGACCTGCTTCTAGTGCAGAGATCTGCAGCAGCGTTTGAGGGCCATTTGAGGCCATTTGATGCGCGGTTTTCGGCGCGACCAAGTCTGAGCCCCTCACGCCGTATAGACAAGCCCCGCCGCGGCGCACAGCACCAGCACGCCGCAGGCCATCTTGAGCGCGCCGAGCGCCCTCGAGCCCGCGTTCCAGCGCAAGAAGCGTTGCACGGCCTCGGTCGACGCCCCCGCGAGCCCGATGACGCCGCAGTGACCGACGCCGAAGGCGAGGAGGAGGGACAGGCCGCGGGCCGGGCTCGCAGCCGCGCTCCCGAACGACAGGGCGAGGATGGGCGCAACGAAGGCGAGCGTGCAGGGGCTGAGTCCGAGGCCGAGGACGAGTCCGACGCCGAACTCCGCCCGCGCGCCGCGCCGCTCGCCCGAGGGTGTCGCCCTCATGCCCTGCGGAAGCGGCAACACGCCGACGAGCGCGAGGCCCGCGACGAGGAAGACGGCCGCGAGAACGTAGTTCGTGACGGTGCCGAGGCCGCTCGCCACCCAGCCGGCAGCCGCCACGACAGCTCCGAGCACGGTCACGGCGACGAGCATGCCGCCCGCGAACGCAAACGACAGCCTCGCGCCGCCGCCGCGCTCGCCGCCCTGCCCCGTTGCGCTGACCATGCCGATGACCAGCGGGATCGTGCCGAGGTGGCATGGGCTCAGGAGCACGCTGGCGACGCCCCAGGCGAACGCGGCGCCCAGCGCGATGAGGAGGGAGGCGCCGAGCGCGTCGTTGAGCTGGAAGACGACGTCACTCATGCCGCGCCTGTGAGGCGACGGGCGTGAGCGTGAAGCCGAGCTCGGCCCACTTCGCCGCGATCTCGGCGCTCCGCATCACGCCCGTGTGGCGATAGAGCTCTCGGCCGTCGGGCGCGTAGAAGATCTGCGACGGGATCGTGCGGATGCCCAGGCGCTCGGCCTCGTCCGGCTGCTCCCTCGTGTTGACGAACTCGACGACCAGCTCGCCTGAGTACGTGCGCTCGAGCTCCTCCATCACGCCGAGCATGACCTTGCAGGGCGCGCAGGTCGTCGTGCCGGCGTCGACGAATCGCGGCAGCGGCTCGGAAGGCGCGGCGCCCACGGCGGCACTGGTCGGCGGGCTCACGCTCTGCCTCGACTTCAGGTAGAGCGGCGCGGCGATGACCGTCGCCGAGATCGCCAGCCCGAGCAGCAGGGTCGTCCCCTTCGTGCGCTTCACGGGCGGCGTGCAGGAAGCCTCCGGCGCGCAGCATGGGCCTCCGCGCGTGGCGATCCTCGGCGTGGCGCCGGATGTCAAGAGGCCGGCGATCCGGCCCCGCAGCGCGTCCCGCGCGTCGCGAAACGCCTGGATGCGCGTCTCGATCGAGCCCGTCACCGCCGCCGGATCGGGCAGCGGCCAGTGCAGGAGCGTGACGCGACCGAGATAGGCCGGGCAGACCTCGCCGGCGCAGAGCGTGACGACCGTGTCGATCTGGTCGCGCGGCACGTCGTCGACGGACTTGGATCGCTGCCCCGATGCGTCGATCCCTATCTCCGCGAGCACGGCGATGGCCTCGGGCCGCACCTGCGTGGGCGCCGATCCCGCCGACCAGATGGCGATGTCCGGCGGCAGCAGCGCGCGCGCGATTCCTTCGGCCAGCTGGCTGCGCGCCGAATTCGCGACGCACAGGAAGAGCACGCCGCGCGGCCTCATGACACGGTCGCGACCGGCTTGCGCGCCTCCACCTTGACGCTCCAGACCTTGCGCGCGACCTCTGTGGCAAGCGCCTCCACGTCAACGCCGGCCGGCTCGCCCGAGCCGCAGCCGCAGCCGCTCGACGCGCCTGGGATCTCCGACGCGATGAGGCCCTTGACCTCCGCGAAGTCGTAGGGGTAGCGCTCGCGCACCGCGACTTCGGAGAGGCCCGCGCCGCGCGCCAGGTCCAGGTATTCGGCCTCGGCCACGGCGCCGCCGACGCAGGAGGCGTAGAGCGCCAGGTTCTCGCGGACCCACGCCGGCACCTCGTCGACGACGATGTCCGAGACGAGCATGCGGCCGCCCGGGCGCAGCACGCGGGCGATCTCGGCGAAGACGCGCGCCTTGTCGGGCGAGAGGTTGATCACGCAGTTGGAGATGACCCAGTCGACCGATCCGCTCTCGACGGGCAGCTCCTCGATGATGCCCTTGCGCACCTCGACGTTCGTCACGCCCGCCTCGGCCACGTTGGCGCGGGCCCTCGCGATCATCTCGTCGGTCATGTCGACTCCGATGACGCGGCCCGTGGGCCCCACCTTTCGCGCCGCGATGAGCAGATCGATGCCGGCTCCCGATCCGAGATCGATCACGGTCTGACCCGCCTGCACCTCGCTGAACGCGAGCGGGTTGCCGCAGCCGAACGAGTTGACGACCGCGTCGGCGGGCAGGCCGATCACGTCGTCGCCGTAGCCTGCGAAGCGCGCCGCGAAGCCCTTCGGTACGGCGTCGGGGCCACCGCCGCAGCAGGTCCCGCCGACGGAGTTGACCGCCCGTGTGTAGAAGCGCGAGACCTCCTCGCGCAGCGCGTCGTTGCCTTCATTCATGACGAGCCTCCGTCTGCGACGTCGCCGGGGCGGGTCGCGAAGAATCTTCCCCTCATCCAAAGCGACACGTGGACGAGGCCGATGAGCGCCGGCACCTCGACCAGAGGGCCGATGACGGCCGCGAACGCGGCGCCGTGCTCGATGCCGAAGGTGGCGACGGCGACCGCGATGGCCAGCTCGAAGTTGTTCGATGCGGCCGTAAACGACAGCGTCGCCGACTGCGCGTAGCTCGCGCCGAAGCGCTTCGACATCGCGAACGAGACGAAGAACATGACGACGAAGTAGACGAGCAGCGGCAGCGCGATGCGCGCTACGTCGAGCGGGAGCTCTACGATGGCCTCGCCCTTGAGCGAGAACATCACGATGATCGTCAGCAGGAGCGCGACCAACGTCAGCGGGCTGATCGCCGGGATGAAGCGCGCCTCGTACCACACGCGGCCGCGCAGCCGCAGGAGTACGACGCGCGTCGCCATGCCCGCGAGAAACGGGATGCCGAGGTAGATGAACACGCTCGCTGCTATGTCGCCCATCGTGATGTGCACGTCGATGCTCTGGAGGCCGAGCCACGGTGGCACGATCGTGAGGAATAGCCACGCGTAGACGGCATAGAGCAGCACCTGGAAGATCGCGTTGAGCGCGACGAGCCCGGCACAGTATTCGCGGTCGCCCCGGGCGAGATCGTTCCACACGATGACCATCGCGATGCAGCGCGCGAGCCCGATGAGGATGAGGCCCACCATGTACTGGGGCGTGTCACGCAGGAAGATGACGGCGAGCGCGAACATCAGCACAGGCCCCACAATCCAGTTCTGCACGAGCGAGAGCGCCATCACACGCACGTCGCGGAAGACCGGCCCCATCTCCTCGTATCGGACCTTCGCGAGCGGCGGGTACATCATCACGATGAGGCCGATGGCGATCGGGATCGACGTCGTGCCGGCGCTGAAGCGGTTGAGCAGCGGCACGATGCCGGCAAAGAGGTGCCCCGCGCCGACACCCACCGCCATCGCGAGAAAGATCCACAGCGTCAGGTAGCGGTCGAGAAACGACAGGCCCTTCGCGACGGGCGTGTAAGCGCTCATGTGGCCACCCCCGGTGTCGCGTGCGTGGCGGCGCAGCAGCCGGAGTCCTCACACGCGGCGTCGCGGCTCCTCGAGGCGAGGCAGGCGTGCAGGCGGTCGAGGAGTTGGACCGCGTCCGAACGGCACGCGAGGCTGTCGCGCAAGATGTCGAGGTGCGCCCGCGCGAACGCGTCCTCGATGGGCCGTAGGCTGTAGTACGACCACAGTCCCGCCTTGCGGTCGGCGACGAGGCCCGCGTGCCGGAGGGCAATCAGGTGCCGCGAGGCCTTCGACTGCGTGATCCCGAGCGCCGCCATGACGTCGCACACGCACAGCTCCCGGTGGTTGAAGAGCAGCCAGAGCATCTTCAGCCGCGCCTCGTCGGCGAGGATCTTGAAGAAGCGGGCGGTGGTGCCGGGCGTGGACATGGCGTGCGACGCGGCCCGCTGGGGCCGTGTACCCGTATATTCGCATGAACGAATGTAGTCAAGGGAGGCGGCGAGGTCGACGAAGCCGTCACCCCGTCGCGCCCGATCGACCGGGGAGCGACCTACCGGATGCCCACGCTCAGGAGCTTGGTGCTCACGTTGGTGTGGCCGTTTTCGTTGAAGGCGACGCCGTTGTAGCTCGAGGAGTCGTCTCCGTCGGTGCGGAAGTAGACGCTGGAGGTGTCGCCGCACCAGCCGTTGCAGTCCTTCCAGCAGCCCGTAGCGCCGGTCATCATGAAGCCGGTCCACATCCAACCGGCGTCGCAGACGTTGAGCTGATACTTGTAGTTTTTGGTGGCGACGCCGTCGATGGCGCTCCAGGTGCCGTACGTGGAGCCGCTGACGAAGTAGTTGGTGCCGCTCGCGGTCAGCGTCTTGCCGTCGTCGTGGCTGAACGCGGCGATCTGGCTGCCGGTGTGGTTGATGTAGATCAGCTGGTTGAACGGTACGTCGTTGCAGTTGGTGCGGTATCCGTTCTGGCCGTAGGTGCCGGTGAACTTGTTTTCGGTCTTGATGTGGACCTCGCCGGAGGTCGTGTAGCACATGGTCCAGCCGCCGCCGGACGTCGTCATGTCGCACCAAGCCTGGAAGGCCGCGCCGCCCTTGGGCGAGAGCCAGTAGGCCCCGCTCGCGCTGCCGGGGGCCGCCGTGAGCAGCGCGGCACAGGAGGTCGCGGGCTTCTCCGCGCAGGCGCCGAGCGCGCAGCTCTTCGCGAGCGCTATCCAGGCCGTGCCGTCGCAGCCCATGAACGCCGCCGCGGCGGTGTCGAAGTAGAGCATGCCCGTGCGCGCCGCGTCGCAGGTCACGGGCGGCTTGGCCGCGTTCTGCAGCCGGAACAGACCGGCCTGCGCGCCGCCGAAGTCGACCGTGCCCTTGAAGGCGACCGCGCCGGAGATCGTCGTGGCTCCGGCAAGCTCCAAGGGTCCCGTGACCTTGCCGCCCGAGAGCGCGAGGAAGTCCTCGGCGACATCGAGCAGGCCGTCGGAGTTGACCACAAGGTGCTTGCCGACGATCACGCCGCCGAGCGCGCTCGTCGTCGCAGGGGCCTGCAGCTTCTGCGCCACGTCGGCGGCGAGCATGTCGTAGCTCACGCAGCCCGTACACTGGAGCGACTTGGCGAGGTCCGCCACGAGCGCCGCATCGGCCTGCAGCGCCGCCTGTGCCGTGTCGGCCTGCGCGGCCTTCTGCGCCGCGCCGCCCTTGGTGTCTGAGCCCGCGTAGTTGACGCCGAGCGCCGCATCTCCCACCGCGCCGTTGGTGAGATCGGCCGCGCCCACGCAGCCCGCACACTCGAGGTCGATCGCCGCGCCACCCTTGCTCGTCGAGCCCGCGTACGCGAAGTCGATAGCCTGTGATTTCACGCAGCCGACGCAGTCGAGGTTCAACGCGAGGCCCGCCTTGTCGGCCACGAGCGCGGTGTTCGCGGCGAACGCGTAGGGCACGGATCCGAAGGGCGCGCGCGGGAATTCGACGTCCGGCGGGATCTGCACACCTACCCAAACCTCCTGATTCTTGTTGAAGATGTCAGCCGGCAACGGGGCCGCGGGATCCGCCGTGCCGAGCGAGAGGCCGAACGCACCGCCCTTGACCGGCACCGCGAATTCCGCCTCCTTCCAGAGCTCCTTCGTCGCGGTCTCGCTGTCGTAGAGCCGGATGATCAGCGTGTAGTTGCCGTCGGGAGCGACCGATCCCCCTGCCGATCGCAGCACGCCCTGCACGGACACGAAGCCCGATGCGAAGGACATCGCGGGAGCGAGCAACGCAACGACGAGCACGAAACACGGGAAGTTCGGGCGCATGGCGGGCCTCCGGGACGTGAGGATGCCACCCTATCGCACCCGGGACGACGCTTCAAGGCGCGTCAGTCGATGCGGGTGGCCTTCCGGTCGACCCGCGCGCCCAGGTCGGCCCCAGTCTCGGCCGTGTCGGGCAAGCAGCGCGCGCACCACGCCCCGAGCACCGCCCGCAGCTCCGGTTCGGCGGCGCCTGCCGCGGCGGGCAGGGCACGCGCGGCGTCGAGACCGACGGAAACCAGCCGCGCGCAACTACCTGGAAGGCAAGGCGATCGCGATCGGACTCGGGTGCGTCGCCGAGCGTGGCCGCCACCACCTCCTCGAGCGCCAACTTTGCGTCGAGGACCGTGCGGCCGGCGTCCCGGACGGTCATGCGCTCGGGGGGCTCGATGCGCGGGAGCCAGCGTGCGAGGTCGATCGCTTCGTCTGGGCCGCCGGGCAGGCACCAGCGCGTCACGATGCGGCGCAGCAGTCCGGGTTCGGCTCCCTTCATGTCGAGCGCGCCGGCGAGGCCCTTGCCGAGCTCCGTCCACACGACGAGGGCGTTGACGCCTGTTGGGCCTTCGGGCGCGCCTCCAGCACACTGTGCAGCGCCTGATGGATGGCCGTGGAGGCCTGTCGCGCGTGGCCTTCGAAGTCCGCGTCGGGCGGGATGTCATCGTCGAGGTGCAGGTCCATGTCCAGGTCCAGGTCCAGGGCGTCGCGGATTCGACCGTGGTCGGTCATGGGGTCGTTCCTTCTGTCGTTTCCTGCGAGTCGCCGTCGCCGGTGATGGGGTCTCGCGAGAGCGGGCGCCGCCGAGGCCCAGGCGATCGAGGCGCCGTTACAGCATTGCAGGCGACACGTCGAGCAGCCGTGCGGCCTCCCCTCAGTCTCCGCCGGCGCGTTCGAGCGTGGACTCGAGCAGACCTCGCTCGAGCTCGGCCATGGCCTCCTGGTACGTGCTGCCGGCGCCTTCGGGCTGGCGCCCTTGCGGGCTTCGCCGTGCGCTCGTACGATGCGCGGTCGCTGCCCGAGCCGCCGCCGGAACGTCCGGTCACGCGGTCGCGGGGTCCGAGACGCGGCCCGACGTCAACCGGCGAGTGGGGCTTTGAACTTCGCAAGCGCGCGGCCGGTGGAGACGAAAGAGGGCGGAGATGTGTGAGAGCCCAGGACTCGGTGTGCTGACCGTGGGTTTCTCGTGGAAAGCGGGATGCACGGGTGGCGATCGCTGGCACACCGCGAAGGCGCGAGCGAGGATAGCAGGAGCCGGATTACAGGTTCGCCAGCGTGACGGCGGGCGTCGCCGGCCACCAGGAAGCCGTGCATCGCCAGAGCGAGGCGAGAGGCACGAAAGCAAGAAGTCATGATCACTCGCATCCGCATAAAGGGCTTCAAAAACCTGTTCGATGTCGACCTGCGTCTGGGGCCACTGACCTGCATCGCGGGGCCCAACGGAGTCGGCAAGTCTAACCTCTTCGACGGACTCAAATTCCTCTCGGATCTTGCTCAAACGACTCTTCTCGATGCTGCGGCGCGGGTGCGAAGCGCAGGGGGGCGAACGACCGACGTGGGTGCGCTTTTCTACCGGCATGGTTCGTATCATGCGGAAAAGATGGAGTTCATAGCCGACTTGGTGCTCCCGCAGAAGGCGATCGATGACCTGGGCCAGGAGGCGACCGCGACCCACACCTTCGTTCGATACACGCTCAAGCTGCTGCGCAGGCCGGCTGGTCTGGAGATCGACGAGGAAGCGCTCGACTACATCAGGTTGGGCGAGGCCGCACGCGAACTCGGGTTTCCGGCAAAGAAGGTGTGGCTAAACAGTGCTATTCGGGGCCGGCGGACACAGTCGTTCATCTCAACCGACATCGAGCCCGGCGGAGATCATGTTGTGAAGTTGCACCAGGATGGCGGTGCTGACTACGGTGGTGGCGGGCGTCCGAAGCGTATTCCGGCAGCGCGGATGCCTCGCACGGCTCTGTCGACTGCCACTGCGGCCGAGAGTCCGACGGCCCTGGTTACGCGACGCGCGTTCGAGGCGCTCCGGCTGCTTCAACTTGAGCCTTCCGCTTTGCGCGCGCCGGACGAGTTCCACGCGCCGGCTTCGGTAGACAGTCGAGGTGGTCACATGCCCGCGGCTCTGGCGCGCCTTGCCGCGGTTCGCTCAATGCCGCTCGAGACCGCCACGGACGAGCAGATCCGGCATCGCGAAGCAGTGTTCGCGCGCGTCGCGAACCGTCTGGCCACCCTTGCAGAGGGAATCCGTGATGTTCACGTCGACATCGATGAGCGCCGGGAGCTCCTGTCGCTCGTCGTTTCCGACAGATGGGGCACGTCCGTTGAGGCCCGCGGTCTTTCCGACGGCACACTCCGGTTCCTCGCGCTCGCGTTGCTCGCTGAGGATCCTCAGTCCGTTGGCACGATCTGCATGGAGGAGCCCGAGAACGGCGTCCATCCCCAACGTATTGCGGCGATGCTCGCACTCCTGGAGAGCCTGGCCACGGACATCGAATGCGCTGTTGGTACGGACAATCCCCTTCGCCAGGTCGTTTTCAATACGCACTCGCCGCAGGTGGCGGGCTTGGTGCCCAATGACAGCCTCCTGCTCGCGACGACGACGGCGACGGATGCACGCTCCGGATTGAGAGGC
>Ga0172370_10007249_pt1 | contig 13655 bp, 15 predicted proteins | sample LakKiv5m_FD_114538 | JGI IMG/M metagenome (GOLD analysis project Ga0172370, IMG submission 114538) | Freshwater microbial communities from Kabuno Bay, South-Kivu, Congo - kab_022012_11.5m | ecosystem: Environmental > Aquatic > Freshwater > Lake | place: Democratic Republic of the Congo...
GGCACGGGACGGCCGGGCCCGCAGGCCGCTCGCTGATCATGGATCCCGACTTCCTGGAGGCGGCCACGATCTTCGTCGCGGTCTACCAGCCGGACAGGCTCGCGGAGTTCCAGGAGTTCGTGAGCGGCCTGGAGCTCGATGAGACCACCGACTGACGAGGAGGGTACGATGCCCGCGGACGACCTGAAGCAGAAGACCGCCGACCTCATGCCGCGGCTGCGGGCCGAGCTCGAGAAGCTCGTGAGACTGCCCTCCGTGGCCTTCCCGGACTTCCCCGACGAGCCGGTGACGCAGGCCGGCGCGGCAGTCGCGCAGCTCCTCCGGGACGCCGGCCTGCCGGAGGTGCGCATGGTGGACGTGGCGCGCGCGCCGCAGGCGGTGTTCGGGCAGCGCCCGGCGCAGCCGGGCGCGCCCACCGTCCTGCTCTACGCGCACTACGACGTGCAGCCGGCGGGCCCGGCCGAAGCCTGGACGAGCCCGCCGTTCGAGCCCACCGAGCGCGACGGCCGCCTCTACGGCCGCGGCACGGCCGACGACAAGAGCGGCGTGATCATGCACGCCGGCGCGATCCTCGCGCTCGGCCCGGACTGCCCCGTCGGCATCAAGGTCCTCATCGAGGGCCAGGAGGAGAACGGCCAGGGCGGCATGGAGGAGTTCGCGAGGGCGAACGCCGAGCTGCTCGCCGCCGACGCGATCGTCATCGCCGACGTCGGCAACTACGCCCTCGGCGTACCCACGCTGACCACGTCGCTGCGCGGCATGGCCGCGCTCGATGTCGAGGTCGAGACGCTCGAGGGCGCGGTACACAGCGGCATGTTCGGCGGCCCCGGCCCGGACGCGCTCATCGCCCTCACGCGCATGATCGCGACGCTGCACGACGACGCCGGCAACGTCGTGGTCCCCGGACTCGACACCATCGCCTACGACGGCGCCGACTACGACGAGGCCGCCTACCGCACGGATGCCGGTGTGCTGCCCGGCGTGGACCTCATCGGCAGCGGCACCGTCGCCGAGCGCCTGTACGGCAAGCCGTCGATCAACGTGATCGGCATCGACGCCCCCGTCGTCGACGGCGCCGCCAACGCACTGATCCCGAGGGCCCGGGCGCGCATCAGCGTGCGCCTCGCGCCCGGACAGGAGCCGGACGACGCCCAGGCGGCGATGAAGAAGCACCTCGAAGCGGCCGCCCCATGGCACGTCCGCGTCAAGATCACGCCACAGGGCGCCGGAGAGGGCTTCCTGGCCGAGACCGGCGGGCCCGGCTACGCCGCCGCCGGCCGCGCCCTGGAGGCGGCCTTCGGCAAGCCCGTCGTCCACTACGGCCAGGGCGGCTCGATCCCGCTGGTCGCCGCGTTCCTCGAGGGCCAGCCGGGCACCGAGATGATCCTCTGGGGCGCGGAGGAACCGCAGTGCAAGATCCACGCACCCGACGAGAGTGTCGACCTTACCGAGCTCGAGCGCTGCACGCTCGCTGAGGCGCTCTTCATCGCCGGGATGGCCGAGACGAAGTGAGCACCCGGGGCGAGGCGGCGGGCGAGGCGGCGGGCGACCCGGCGGCGACAGCCGCCTCCTCCGCCGCTTCGCCGTCCTCTTCGGCCCCGGACGCCCCGCCGGCGCGTCCGAAACCGAAGCGCGCCGGCGCCCTCGAGGGCGGCAAGCGCTGGTGGTCTCTGGTCGCCCTGTGCCTCGCGGCGGCCATCGTGTGGTTCGCCGCCGCCAACATCCCGGTTGCCACCGCGGCCATCTCGGAGGACCTCGGCGGATCCGTGACCGCGCTGCAGTGGGTCAACACCATCTTCACGCTCGTCTGCGGCGCGCTCGTGATCGCCGCCGGCCGCCTGGGCGACATCTTCGGCCGGCGCCGCGTGCTCACCATCGGCCTCGTCATCTTCGCGGCGGCCTCGGTGCTGGCTGCCCTCGCCCCCACGACCGGCCTGCTCATCGCCGGCCGCGCCCTGATGGGCGCCGGCGCGGCCGCGATCCTGCCGGCCACGCTCGCGATCATCCCCATCGAGTTCTCCGGCAAGGACCAGGTGACGGCGTTCAGCGCCTGGATGGCCACCACGGCGGTCGGCCAGGCGGCCGCGCCGGCCATCTCCGGCGGCCTCATCGAGCTCCTCGGCTGGTCCGCGATCTTCTGGATCAACGTCCCCCTGTGCGTGCTCGCCTTCGTGCTGGTGCGCTGGAGCACGGCGGAGTCGCGCGACGAGGGCGCGAGCCACAGCCTCGACTACGCCGGCCTCGCCACCGGCGCGGCGGGCCTCGTGGCCCTGCTCTACGCGCTCAACGAGGCCCCCAACAGCGGCTGGACCTCACCGCGCATCCTCGCCGCCGCCGCGCTCGCCGTCGTCCTGCTCGCCGCCTTCGTGCTCATCGAGCGCCGCGTGCACGAGCCGCTCCTCGACCTCGCGCTCTTCCGCCGCCGCTCGTTCGATGCAGCGCTCATCGACAACCTCGCCTACAACATCACGCTGGCCGGGACGATGTACGTGCTTGCGCTGTACCTCGAGCAGGTCCGCGGCTACGACGCCTTCACCGCCGGCCTGTACCTGCTACCCTCCACGGTGAGCATGCTCGTCTTCATCCCCATCGGCGCGCGGCTGGAGCTGCGCCGCGGACCGCGCTTGCCGCTGGCCACGGGCACGCTGATCATGGGCATCGGCACCTTTCTCGCCGGGTTCCTCATGGTCGACACGCCGTACTGGTGGTACGCCATGGCGATCTTCATCCAGGGCGTGGGCATCGGCATGTTCTCCACGCCGCTCAGCGACACAGCCGTGGGGCTGGCGCCGCCGGCCGAGTCCGGAGCGGCGTCGGGCGCCTTCAAGATGTGCAGCATGGTCGGCGGCGCCCTCGGCGTGGCGCTGCTCGGCGGCGTCTACCGCGGCCTGCAGTTGGCGCAGTTGCGCAGCGACGCGGACGCCGCGCACCTCACGGCGGAGCAGCAGCAACTCGTCAACGACGCGTTCGACAGCTCGGAGAAGGCCAGGCAGATCTACGAGACCCTGACCCCCGACATCCAGGACAAGGTCCACGACGCCGTGCTCGCCGCCCTCTCCCACGGCATCGGCGGCTCGCTCAAGTTCGCCGCCGTCTTCTCGCTCTTGGCGTTCGTCGCCGTCCTGCTGCTGGTCCCCAAGGGCATCCTGCACCCCGACCGGCAGGGCTGAAGCGGCCTCGCCCCGGCGCACCGCCTCCACGGTCTCGCGGTACCCCAGCCAGACGGCCCTGTCGTATACTGTTCGTCCGCTCGCCGGGCACGCCCGGCGGCGCCTCGCGGAGAGGTGTCCGAGCTGGCTTAAGGAGCGCGACTGGAAATCGCGTGGGCGGGGGTAACCTGCCTCGAGGGTTCGAATCCCTCCCTCTCCGCCACCACTTCCCTCCGCCGTTCTGCCGCTCTTCACAACCTCGGCAGAATCGGTTCACAGGTCGTTCAAACCGTCCGGGTAGCGTGGTTTCCGACACCGCAAGAGAGCGGCCGGCCCGGACGGGGCGCCGCACGTGAACGAAGGAGAACGGGACATGAAGAAGTCGAGGATCACGTGGATCTCACTGGTCGTGGCGGTGGTCCTCCTGGGCCTCGTCGGCGTGGCGCTCGCCACCCGCGGGACGTCCGGCTCGGACACTGCCTCCGGGACCGGGACGGGCGCCTACGCCGACGTGACCGACCCCGATGCCCTCGCCGAACTCTCGGAGCTGCGCGCGGACTTCGCCGAAGCGCGCGAGGCGTGGGCCGAGGAGTACAGCGCCGACCGCACGAGCGACGAGGCGCAGGCTGCGATGCAGACGCTCCGCGATGAGTACCAGGCAGACATGCAGGCGGTGTTCGACGAGTACGGCATCGACGAGACCGCCGGCAGCCAGGCCAGCGGTGGCGGAGGCCAGGGCGGCGGACTGGGAGGCGGCCAGGGCGGCGGACTGGGCGATGGGACGGGCCAGGGCCTCACGACATCCGACTGACCCGACCGCACCCTGAAGACGCCGGCCGGGCCAGCCCAGAAGGGCTCGCCCGGCCGGCGTCTTCGAGTGGCCAGGACCGGTGGCAGCGCGATGATCGGCCGCCCGCGGCCTCCCCCCGCTCTTCACAACCTCGACAGAACCGCTTCAGAGGTCGTTCACAAGTCACTCATAGACTCTGAACGACGGGCGGTGTCCGCCGGGACTGTCACGGGAGCAAGGCATGGCTGAGAGCGATGGCAAGCGTGGGTGGCAATGATCGGCAACACGCGCATCCTCGTCGTTGAAGACGAAGCTCGCATCGCAGAGGTCGTCCAGGGTTACCTCGAAGCTCAGGGGCACGCCGTCACCTGGGCGGCGACCGGTGAGGACGCAGTCGCCGCCGCGGCGAGCCATCGTCCCGACCTCGTCGTCCTCGACCTCGGCCTGCCGGGCATGTCCGGCGAGGACGTGTGTCGCCGGCTGCGCGCCGAGTCCGACGTGCCGATCATCATGCTCACGGCCAAGGACGCCGAGGAGGACCTCGTGCGCGGCCTGCAGCTGGGCGCCGACGACTACCTCACCAAGCCCTTCAGCCCGCGCGAGCTAACCGCCCGCGTGCGCGCGCTACTGCGCCGCGCGCACGCCGACTCTCTGCCGCAGGCCGATCTGCTGGAACGCGCCGGCAGACGGCTGGTCGTCGACAGCGCCCGCCGGCGCGTCACGCTCGACGGGAAACTCGTCGAACTCACGGAGTCGGAGTTCAGGCTGCTTCAGGCGCTCGCCCGCTTCCCCGGCCGCGTCTACACGCGTTCCGAACTGGTCGAGCGACTGCAAGGCATGGAGTTCGAGCCCTACGAGCGCACCATCGACGCGCACATCAAGAACCTGCGGCGCAAGCTGGGGGACGACGCCCGGGCGCAGTCGCTGATCCTCACCGTCTACGGCCGCGGCTACCACTTCGCGGAAGACCAGCGGTGAAGCGCGGCCTCCGCTTCCGCCTCGCCCTCACATACCTGGCCATCGCCGTCCTCGCAATCGTCGCGGTCGGTGTCATCGTCACCTACACCGGATCACACCGCTTCGACACCTATCTCCAGCAGGTGCAGATGCAGCGGAACGCGGCGGTGGTGTCCTCGCTCCAGTCCACGTACGAAGCTCCCGACGGGTGGGACGCGACCGCGATCGAAGCGATCAACCAGGTAGTGGCCATGAACAACGTCGACGTGTCCGTGTACGACCCGGACGGACACCTGGCGTTCACCGTGCAGGGATCGCATTCGGGCAGGGGCATGGGCGCCGTGATGGGCGGAAAGCTCGGGAAGGGGGGCCAGATGGGTGCGGACCAAGCAGACCAGAGTGCAGGGAGCGCCTCGGCTCCGCCAAGCGCAGCCCCGGTCGATTCTGCGGCATTCACCGTGGAGCACGCCCCTATCGTCGTGGCTGGGCAGGAAGTGGGTAGTGCGGTGATCTTCGCTCCCAAAGGCGCGCGGGCGGTCGCCGAGGACGCCTACCAGAGCGCGCTGACCCGCAACCTGATCATCGCAGCGGCCATCGCCGGCGTGCTGGCGCTCATCGTCAGCCTGCTCGTGAGTCGGCGCATCACCGGCCCTCTGGAAGAGCTCACAGATGCGGCCGGCGATGTCTCCGCCGGCAATCTGGACGTGCGGGTCGCGCCGCGCGGCGACGACGAGGTCACAGCGCTCGCCACTGCCTTCAACACCATGGCCGACAGACTCGCCCGAGACGAGCAGTGGCGCCGCGACATGACGAGCGACCTCTCCCATGAGTTGCGCACGCCGCTCGCCACCATCCAGTCCCGGGTGGAGGCGCTCGAGGACGGCGTCCTGCCACCGACGTCTGCGAATCTGCGCGTGATCGGCGAGGAGGTCGAGCGTCTCGGCCGTCTGCTCGGAGCGCTACGGAACCTCAACGAACTCGAGGCCGAGAGCCTCAGCGTGCAGCGCGAGCCGCTGGATCTGGCCGAGGCGATGGCCGGCGCCGTCGACCGCCACCGTCCGGCGTTCGTCGCCGAGCACGTCGCACTCGTGGAAGATCTGCAGCCGGCCATCGTCCTCGGCGACGCAGACCGGCTGCTACAGGTCATCAGCAACCTGCTGGAAAACGCCCTCAAGTACACGCCGTCCGGTGGCCACGTCGCGGTCGCCGTCACGAACGTCGATCGAGCCGCGGCGCCTGCAAAGGCCGGCGGCGACGTCGCGACGCCCGCCGGCGACTTCGCCCGTCTCACCATCACCGACGACGGGCCGGGCATCGACCCCGCCGACCTGCCGTTCGTCTTCGACAGGTTCTACCGCGCACAAGGCTCGCGAGGGACGCCGGGAGCTGGACTGGGGCTCGCCATCTGTCGTGCCCTGGTCGAGGCCCACGGCGGCGCCATCTCGGCCGGCACTGCCCCCGGGGGCGGCGCGCAGTTCGCCGTGCTGCTCCCCGCCGCCGGCAAGCGTCGGTGACACCTGAGGCGTACCCGGCCTGCTTGTCGGCCGGCCGTCCCGGACAGGCCGGATGTGCTACCAGCCCGCGTGCTCTTTCAGCCCTCCGTGGCATGTCAGTCCGTCCAGATGGCCCGGGGTGAGCGCGTGGGTCGAACGGAGTCCCATTCCGCCGGGGGATCTGAACGCGAATGTCCGCTTCGGCCCGCGTCCGCCCCAAGCCGGCGCGGACGCGGGCCGAAGCGACGGTGGACTCAAGGTCGGTCGAGTTCCTCAAGGATCTGCAGGTAGACGTCGCGGTCGATCTCACCGGCAGCGTAGCGGCGCTTGAGGATGGTCTGGGGCGACTCGGGCGAGCGTGCGGCCGACGTGCCCGGCATCGAGGGCGCCGCCTCTGCTCCTTCCGTCTGGGGCTGCAAGATGAAGCGCACCACAGAGACGATGCTGACGACCGCCGCCACCGCGAGCACGATCCCAAGCAGCATCGCCGACCAGCCTTCCGTCCCCGAACTGTGCACGTGCCCGTCTCCCATCATCTTCGTCTCCTCCGGTCGAAGGTTCCTCGGAACGTCTCTCGACGATCCGCCACGATGGCAGAGCGCAGCAGCGGACCTTGAGGAACCTGTGGAGATGCTCTGCCGATGCAGTCAACGTGCCGGCAGCGCCGTTCACAATCTCGCCAAGATCGGTTCACAGGTCCTTCGAAGTCCTCCGGTAGCGTCATCTTCGACATCGCAAAGGAGCCCGGCGCCACCCCGGCGCAGGCTCCGCGACCGAAGGAGCGTGAGTCATGAAGAAGAAGCTGAAGGTCACCTGGATCACCACGGCGGCAGCCGTCCTGGCCCTCTCCGTGGCCGGCGTCGCCGGGGCCGCAACGACCAGCCCGAGCCCGGCCGCGACCCCGGCCGCGGGCAGCGGCACATGCGTCGTCGCCGCCGAGAACCCGCAGGCGGCAGCCGAACTGCAGGCGCTGCGCACCGACTTCTTCGAGGCGCGTCAGGCCTGGTTCGACAAGTACGGCGACGACCGCCTGAGCGATGAGGCGCAGACGGCACTGCAGAAGCTGCGCGACGACCGCATCGCCACGGTGCAGTCGGTGCTCGACAAGTACGGCATCGACGCGACCGCCGGCTCCCGCGCCGGTGAGGGCGGCCACGGCAAGGGTGGCGGCATGGGTGGAGGCATGGGCATGGGCGGCGGCAACGGCGCCTGCCTGAGCGCGCCCGCCACCACCAACTGATCGGGACCGCACACCTCCCGCACTGACGCCGGCCGGGCGAGCCTTTCGGGCTCGCCCGGCCGGCGTCTTCATGCAGGAGCCGAGCGAGCTCACGATCGGAAGCAGGCTGACTCAGCATCGCCCGGCCGGCGGCGGCGGAGCCCTGGAGACTCGCTTGACGAACGCCCTCACCGCCCCTAGGATTCCTCTAGCATCTAGATGCTGCAGGCATCTACCTTGGTGCTCCCACGCGACGATCGCGTCGCATCGCCGCACCGACGAGACGTCCCCCCGTTCGACGCAACTGACTCAGGAAGGAGAGGACAGTGCCGTCATCGAGCGACCGTGCGCCCAGTCGTATCCGCCCCTGCGTCGCAGGACCTGGCCGTGCCCTGGCACGACTGGAGCCGTGGCTCCTGCTGTTGCTGGCCGAGAGGCCGGCGCATGGGTACGACCTTCTCGAACGACTCGCGGCGCTGCCCGAGGCGCCCCACGCAGATAGAGGCCATCTGTACCGCTCGCTCCGCCGCCTCGAAGGCGAGGGTCTTGTCACCTCGAACTGGCGGCCGCCGCTCAGCGGTGCTGCGCGACGCGACTACACCCTCACCGACGAGGGACGCCGTGCGCTGAGCGACTGGGCCGCACACATCCGCAGCGCTCTCTTCCGCCTGGAGGTCTTCCTGCAGCGATGCGATGCCGTCACCCCAGCACGACGAAACGAACCGCCCGAAGGAGACGCGCCGTGTCGTTGATGAGCAGCTTCGACCTCAGTGCAGTCAGCTTCGACGCAGTGGCCGCAGGTACGGCGGCGCGAGTGGCCGTTCTGCTCGATGAGAGCCGCGTCAAACTGAGGCACATCGAACTCGAGGCAGACGGCGAGATCCCGCCGTGCCGGATGAGCGAAGACGTCGTGTTCGTAGTCCTGAAGGGCTCGGTGGTGCTGACCTGCGAAGGCGACGCGAAGGTCGTTTCCGCGCCAGGCGCCGCCTACGTACCCGGAGAATCGGCCACCAGGGCATTGCGCGCCCCGGAGCCCGCTGTCCTTCTGGTCGTCATGTGCAAAGAAGGTCCTTCGGCTGCCTCGATGGAGCCGACGCCGGCTCCGAGGTCACCGTCCGCCTGATGGAAGTACTCCTCGCCATTACGGCGCTCGCCGTCCTCGCGTCGCTGATCGCCGACCGGCGCAGGACCCTTGCCGGGGTGCGCCGCGGCCTGCGCATGTTCGTGAACCTCCTGCCGACGCTCGCGGCAGTCCTGGCGGCGGTGAGCCTGCTGATGGCCGCGGTGAGTCCCCCGACCCTGGAGGGCTGGCTGGGCAGCGGCGGCACCATCCCCTTCGTCGCCGCCCTCCTTGTCGGGAGCATCGCACTCATCCCCGGCTTCATCGCCTTCCCCCTGGCGGGCGTGCTCAAGGACAACGGCGCGACCACCGCCGTCCTCGCCGCGTTCATCACCACGCTGCTCATGGTGGGCATCTTGACCCTGCCCATCGAGATCCGTTTCTTCGGCCGGCGCATCGCCCTCTGGCGCAACCTGCTCGCCGTCTCGGGAGCAGTCGTCGTGGCGCTCGTGATGGCCGCGATCCTGAGTTGAAGATGGCTGCCCGTGGCAAACGCGCGTTCGAGGCCGTCAAGGCGGCGCTCCCCTGGGCCCTGGTCGCGCTCGTGATCGTCCTCTGGGCGTACGACAGGGTCGCGGCGCCGTTCCCCTACGGCCGCGAGGCCGGCGCCGGTCTCTGGGGCTACGCCCTGGAGATGATCGCCTTCCTGCCGGCGATGTTCGTGCTCGTGGGGCTCTTCGACGTGTGGGTGCCACGCCGCATCGTGGAGCGGCACGTCGGCCGCGACTCCGGTCCGCTCGCCATAGTCTGGATGGTGCTGCTCGGCACGCTCCAGGCAGGCCCACTTTACGGCGCGTTCCCGGTCGCCGTCGCGCTGTGGCGAAAGGGCACGGCGCCGCGCAACGTGTTCATCTATCTCGGCGCCTTCTGCGCTCTCAAGATCCCGATGCTGACGTTCGAAGTAGCCTTCCTCGGCTGGCAGTTCTCGCTCGTGCGCACGGCGGTGACGCTGCCTGTGTTCATCTTTCTGGGCTACCTGCTCGAGAGACTGCTGCCGGTCGACGTAGCCATCCCCGATCCCGAAGCAACCCTGCCCGGCGGCACGCCAGGGCACGAGTCGCCGTCAACAGCCAAGTGATACATGGAGGCCCAGATGCCCCTCATCCGTACCAACAAGCTCACCCGACGCTTCGGTCATGTGGTCGCCGTGCGCGACCTCGACCTCGAGATCGCCAGGGGCGGAGTCGTCGGCCTCGTCGGCCCGAACGGATCCGGCAAGTCCACGCTGATCCGCTTGCTGCTGGGCCTCATCAGGCCGACGAGCGGCAGCGCCATGGTGTTCGATGCGCCGATCTCGCATCCGCGCGCCTACGCGGCGCGCATCGGCGCCCTCATCGAGAGCCCCGCCTTCTTGCCCTCGCTCTCCGCGCGCGCCAACCTGCGCAGCCTGGCGCGCCTGCGCGGCATCTCGAATGCGCGTGTGAACGACGTGTTGGAGACCGTGGGACTTCTGGAACGCAGCACAGAGCCCGCCAAGCACTTCTCGCTGGGCATGAAGCAACGCCTCGGCATCGCCGCAGCTCTGCTTCCCGACCCTGAGTTGCTGGTGCTCGACGAACCCACCAACGGGCTTGATCCGGCCGGCATGGTCGAGATCCGCACGCTCTTGCGCAGGTTGGGCGACGAGGGGCGCACCGTCATCGTCTCGTCGCACCTGCTGAGCGAGATCGAGGCGGCCTGCGACACCCTTGCCGTGGTCCGCTACGGGGAGTTGCTGTTCTCGGGACCGCTCGCCGATCTGGTGGCCCAGGCAGGTGAGTGTGTCGAGGCGGTCCCCGAGCACCAGCAGGACGCCGGACGCCTCGCCGAGTCGCTCGTCACGCGCGGCTGGAAGGCGACGGTGCGCGGCGAGAACGTGCATGTTGCGGCGCCTGCCTCAGAGGCAGCGGACGTCAACCGCGCCGCGGCCCAAGCGGGCATCACTCTGCGCGCACTGCGTCCGCAGGAAGCAAGCCTCGAGGAGGTCTTTCTGCGCATGACCGGGGAGAGCTCGGGCGACAACGGCCGCCCGGTCGGCGCGGCCGAAAAGGACGACGAAGGGGGAGGTGCGTCATGACGCGCGCCATTCGCAGTGAGCTGGCGCGGCTCCGCAACCGCAACTTCATCCTGGGCGGCATCGGTCTGATGGCCGCTCTGGCGCTCATGCTGACGACCATCATCTTCGTCACCGCCGGCGAGAGGGTCATGGGCCCCGGCGAGCAGGCGGTGACTGTGGAGACGCTGGAGGCCGCCGACGGCATGTTCGTCGGCGTGCAGAGCTCCTTCTCGATGCTGGGCATCGTCGTGCTCGCGCTCTGGGCCGTCGCCGTCACCTCCGACTACGCCCACGGTCTCATTCGTCTGCTTGTGCAAGCTGAGCCCGGCCGCCTGCGGCTGCTCGGCGGCAAGATCGTCGCGCTCGCCGGGTTCACCTGCATGGCCAGCCTGGTGACGACCGTCCTCCTCCTCGTCGTCATGCCGGGCATCGCCGCTCTGGCGGGAGTCTCCACCGGCGCGTGGACCGACGACCTGCTCCACACCGTTGCGGTGGGTTACCTCAACCTCACCCTGGCTGCGCTGCTGTGGGGCATCGCCGGTCTGCTCGTCGGAATGGTCACGCGCAGCGCCGGGATCGCGATCGCCGTGGGCATCGGCTACCTGCTGGTCTTCGAGGGCCTGCTCGGCATGCTTCTCGACAGCGCCTCCAGGTGGCTGCCCGGTTCCTCGTTCTCGACCATAGCCGCGGGCGGGACCGCCGACATGACCTACGGCACGGCGTTGCTCGTTGCCGCCGCCTATGCCTGCGCTGCGATCGCGGTCGCGGCCTTGCTCTTCTGGCGCCGAGACATCACGGCCTGAGCCCGTTCTCCTTGTGCGTGAACGCCTTTCACAATCTCGCCAGAGTCGGTTCACAAGTTCTTCGAAGTCCTCAGGTAGCGTGGTCCTCGACACCGCAAGGGAGTACGGCGCCGCCCAGGCACCGGCTCCGCGACCGAAGGAGCGTGGGTCATGAAGAAATCACGGACCATCTGGATCGCGACACTGGTGGCCGTCGCCGTCCTCGCCCTGGCCGGCGTGGCCGTGGCGGCGACCGATGCCCCCAGCCCCGCCGCCACCCCCGGCACGGTCGGCGCCAACTGCGGCGTGACCGACCCCGACGCCCTCGCCGAGATGCAGGCACTGCGCACCGACTTCTTCGAGGCGCGTCAGGCCTGGTTCGACAAGTACGGCGACGACCGCCTGAGCGATGAGGCACAGACGGCACTGCAGAAGCTGCGCGACGACCGCATCGCCAAGGTGCAGTCGGTGCTCGACAAGTACGGCATCGACGCGACCGCCGGTTCCCGCGCGGGCCAGGGCGGCCACGGCATGGGCGGCGGCATGGGCCACGGCATGGGCGGCGGCATGGGCATGGGCGGCGGCAACGGCGCCTGCGTGAGCGCGCCCGCCACGACCAACTGATCCGGACCGCATACCTCCCGCACTGAAGCCGGCCGGGCGAGCCTTTGGGGCTCGCCCGGCCGGCTTCTTCTTGGCCGTACACCGGCGCAGGAATGGGCTCACCGCAGCGCCGCAAGCCCGCCCCGTCCCCTCCTTCTGAAGTTCCGCAGGACCGCTTCAGAGGACATCCGGTCGGCCCGCCCTTCCAGGCCTCTCAGTCGGTTCTCAGGGATTCACAACCTCGCCAGAACGCGTTCACAGCGCGTTCGAAGTCCTCCGATAGCGTCTGGTTCGACACCACAAGGAGGCGCGACGCCAGACGCGTCCCGCCCACGAACGAAGGAGCGTGAACAAGATGAAGAAGAAGACCAAAGCCAGCTGGATCGCCACCACGGCCGCCGTCGCCGTCCTCTCCCTGGCCGGCGTGGCCGGGGCTGCGACGACCGACCCGAGCCCCGCCGCCACTCCGGGCGCTGCCGGTACCTGCGCCGTCGCCGCCGAGAACCCGCAGGCGGCCGCCGAGCTGCAGGCCCTGCGCACCGACTTCTTCGAGGCGCGCCAGGCCTGGTTCGACAAGTACGGCGACGATCGCATGAGCGACGAGGCACAGGCCGCGCTGCAGAAGCTTCGCGACGGCCGCACCGCCGACGTGCAGGCCGTCTTCGACGAGTACGGCATCGAGGCCACCGCGGGCGCGCGGACCGGCGGCCATGGCAACGGCATGGGCGGCGGCATGGGCGGCGGCATGGGCGGCGGCAATGGCGCCTGCATGACCGAGTCCGCCACCACCAACTGATCCAGACTGCATACCTCCCGCACCTGCGCCGGCCGGGCGAGCCTGAGGGGCTCGCCCGGCCGGTTTGCATCGTAGCTCCACGCCATCCTTTCCGGGAGGCTCGCGCACCGCCGAGAGCGCTCCCACCCATCCCTTCACAACCTCAGCAGAACCGGTTCAGAAGTCATTCACAAGTCCCTCGTAGCCTGTGGATGGCAGTCACAGACAGGCCGCACCGCGGCCAGGAGGAAGCCAGATGAACAGACCGCACGTCCCCCAGGTGCACTGGATGGTGCTCGGCGCAGGGTTCGCCGGTGCCGTGGGCGCGCTGACGTCCCCCGTCACAGGCGGTCTACTGGCCATCCTCGCGATCCTCGCCTGCACGACCGTACTCGAGCCGTCCGCGCTGCAGCCCGTCGAATCCAGCCCGCCGGCCTGAGCGTCTCGCACAGCCTCACCCATCACCCTGGAGGGAGTCATGTACTTCACCTACCTGTTCCGCGAACTGCGTCGCCGCCACCGGCAGGCGCTGCTCGTCTCACTGGGCCTCGCCCTGGGCGTCGCCCTCGTGATCGTGGTCTCGGCGACCAGCCTCGGCGTCAAGGAAGCCCAGGACGAGGTGCTGCACGGCCTCTACGGAATCGGCACCGACATCACGGTGACGCAGGATGCCGAAGCGAACTCACAGGGATCGCTCAAGTTCGGCATGGCGGCGCAGACCGATGACCCGGA
>Ga0172370_10007250_pt1 | contig 13654 bp, 8 predicted proteins | sample LakKiv5m_FD_114538 | JGI IMG/M metagenome (GOLD analysis project Ga0172370, IMG submission 114538) | Freshwater microbial communities from Kabuno Bay, South-Kivu, Congo - kab_022012_11.5m | ecosystem: Environmental > Aquatic > Freshwater > Lake | place: Democratic Republic of the Congo...
CATTGTCCGATAGAGTCCGCATCAGCCATTGGCAGCCAATGAGTCCGGTGCCAACGTGTCCCTCGGCTTCCCCCATGATTTTCTCCACCAGATTGTCGAAAGTGCGGCTGCGGTGCTCATCGGGTACCAAGCCGAAACGCAAGGCGAGAATGTTGGAGGTTTGGGAATTATTGGAGTATTGCATGGAATTCTTGTCGAGAAATTTCTCATTGAAAGCTTTCTTCATCTGCTCGGCGCGGGCGCCGAATTCGGCCGCTTCCTCCGGCTTGTTCAGCAGCGTGGCAAACTTTTGCATCAGCTTCAGCTCATAGTGAAAATAGGCGGTGCCGATCAGCTCGGCGCTGGTGGTCTGCTTGTGATCCGTGGTATGAATGAGCCGCAAATCCTTGGGCGGTACGCACCAGTCGCCGTAAGTATCCTTCTGCATGATGCCGTCCTGCACATATTGGCTCATGTGCGCGATCCACTTTTTCATGCTCGGATAGTGCCGCTCGATGGTGCGCAGATCGCCGTACTGTTCATAGAGCATGGCCGAGATGATCAGATAGGATCCGGGCCAGGTGGTGTTATCCGAATAGATAGGCCAGTAGGAGGGGGCAACGTCGGGAATGCTGCCGTCGCGTTGTTGGGCATCCTGTATGTCCACCAGCCACTTGTTGTAGAAATTGGCCACATCGAAGAGATAGCTTTCCCCGCGCGATTCCGCCGACCGGTCGCCCAGCCAGCCTTGCCGCTCGTCGCGTTGCGGGCAGTCGGTGGGAATGCTGCGATAGTTGCCGCGAATGCCCCAAACAGCGTTCTGATAAATCTTGTTGATGAGCGGATTGGAACAGGTGAAAGAGCCGGCCTCCGGCAAAGCATCGTGCACGACCCTTCCTTCAATGGCGGACAAGTCCGGCTTGCCCGGATAGCCTTTCAGCTCCACATAGCGAAAGCCGTGATAGGTGAAACGCGGCTCCAACACTTCGACGCCCTCGCCCTTGAGAATGTAAACGTCCGTCACCTCGGCGCCGCGGATGTTGTCCATGAACAGCGTGCCGTCGGATTTCAGCGTTTCCGCGAAGCGGATGGTCACTTTGCTTCCGCCTGGTCCTTTCACTTTGAGCCGAACCCAGCCGACCATGTTCTGCCCCATGTCGATGATGAACACACCGGGCTGCGGCTCCGAGATGGACACCGGTTGGACAATCTGCGTAACTTTGATCGGCTCGATGGTTTGTGCCACCAAGTGTTCACTTCCCTTTCCCACAAACTCAGCCTTTTGCCAGGCCGAATCGTTGAAACCTGGTTCCGACCAATGCGGCATTTCCTTGCGGGCATCGTAGACCTCGCCGTCGTATTCGTTGTTGGTACGAATGGGGCCATCGGCGGTGAGCTTCCAGCCCTCGTCGCTGATGAGCCGGGATGTACTGCCGTCCTCATACTGGATATTGATTTGCAGCAGCAACTTGGGATAGCCGAAATTTCTGGTGGTTTTGGCATCGCGCGGAGCGAAATACCGACCGTTACCGAGGATGACGCCAACGGCATTCCTTTCCGGCAACAGATCATGGGTCACATCGAAGGTCATATAATAGACGCGCTTGTCGTACTCGCTCAAAGCCGGCGCCAATACCTGATCGCCGATTTTCTTCCCATTGAGGTGGAATTCGAACAATCCCAATCCGCAGACAAAAGCCGTTGCCCGCTTGACCTTTTTATCAATTTGGAATTCCCGTCGCAGCATTCTGGCGGAAAGCCGACGATGCTCGGCGTTGGGATCGTCCTCTCCTACCGCTTGGTCGAGACCGATCCACTTTGCCTTCCAGTCCGACTCTTTCAGCAAGCCCGTCGACCAGAAAGCAGGCATACTCCAATCGGTAGCTTTCCCATTTTTGTCCCAAACCTGCACTTTCCAGTAGTAAAGCTGATCGCTTTGCAGCGGCATGCCTTGGAAGGGAATGTGACTCGTTTGGGCGGACACGACTTGGCCGGTGTCCCAAACGTCACCTATGATTTTGTCAAGCTTTTCTCTGCTGTCGGCGACCAAGATGCGATAGGCGGTTTGCTTCTGACCACGCTGCCCGGATTGCAGCTCCCAGTTCAAACGCGGATTGGGGAGATCGATGCCCAGGGGATTGTCGCGGAATTCGCAGCGAAGGTAAAGGATTGTAAGGTTTGAGGAATTGGCTGCGGAAATGAGGATGAAAATAGCTAAGAGCAGAGCGAAAAAGATGGCTTTGGCAGGTCTCATGATCAGCGCTCGCTTAGGTTATGGGGGAGATTCTAGACGCTGCCCATACTTAATATGGAGAGCATCTTTCTTATTTTACCTTGCAAATTGAAAGTTCAACTTTCAATTTGCAAGGTTATTGGTTCTCAGGCAGCTTTTTGACAACTCAATGGGAAAGCCGCTTTCTCACCGCGGATTGGCAGGGAGGAACACGGAAAATTTCTCCGATAACGCTCACTTTCAATCTATCTCTTTCCGTGTCACATCCGTGTTGTTCCGTTGAAGTTTTTTGTGAGCCATTTCGGTTTGCAGGTAGTAGGAAAGGTTGGGATTCCTTCTGCCTTACCGTTCACTATTCCTGCGGATATTCAAAGACGTATTTCCCGGAACCAAGAGAGAGAACCACATCGTTCCCTTTCTGTACGGCTTTGCCGGCGCCCAGAGATTTCGCCAAAGGCTTTCCGCCTTCCGTGACCTCGTCTAATTTAGCTTTTGGCAACGTTGCAGTGGCGGTGGTATTTGCCGGCACCTCCAGCGAGACTTGCAACCGCTTGTCCTTGATCTCCCAATTGCAGGCCACGCGACCGTACATGGTATGAACCCCGGCTTTCACAAACGTCAGCCCGCCGCCGGGATGTGGCTGAAAGAGGATATGCTTGTAACCCGGCTGCTGCGGATCGATTTCGATCCCGGCAACGACGCGATACAGCCACTCACCAATCGCCCCGTAGGCATAATGGTTGAACGAGTTCATGCCCGCATCCTGAAAAGAGCCGTTCGCCTTGATGCCGTCCCAGCGCTCCCAAATGGTGGTCGCCCCGCGGGTAATCGGATACAGCCATGAGGGATATTTGTCTCGGTTGAGCAGCATGAAAGCTTCATCATTGTACCCATAATCGGTCAGCGCGTGACAGACCAGCGAAGCCCCAAGGAACCCGGTGGTGATGTGCTTGAATTTGTTGACGTCATCAGCTAAGCGTTTGGCGGCTTGTTGGCGCATGGATTCCGGCAGCAAGTCAAAGCACAGTGCCAGGGAGTAGGCCGTCTGCGTGTTGGGCGAAATACGTCCGTTGCCGGTGACAAACTCTTCCAGCAGAACCTTCTTCACCTTTTGCAGCAGGTCCGCATACTTGGCCGCGTCTTCCTTTTTGCCGAGGATTTCTGCCGTCCGCTGCAGCAAATCCGTAGAGTGGGCAAAATGCGCCTGACAGACGAAATCCTTATCCGTAGTTGCACCGGGATAATCTGAGTTGTTGGTGGCATACGCCAGCCAATCGCCAAAGGTGAAATCCATGTTCCAGAAATAAGTGTCGCCGGCCTTTTTCGCCATATAATCGACCCAAGCCTTCATGCTTGGATATTGCTCCTCCAAAATGCGTTTGTCGCCATAGCTTAAATAAACGATCCACGGCACCACCACGGCTGCATCGGCCCAACCGGCAGAGGCGACGTTGGCATCCGGTTTTTCCCGATCCAACACATTGGGAATCACGTGCGGCACGGCGCCGCTGGGCTTTTGATCGATGGCCACGTCCTTCAGCCACTTGGTGTAGAACGACGCCACGTCACTATTGAAGCAAGCCGTGCGGGCAAATACCTGCGCGTCGCCCATCCAGCCGAGCCGCTCATCGCGCTGGGGACAATCGGTCGGGACATCGACGAAATTGCCCTTTTGTCCCCACTGAATGTTATGCTGCAACTGGTTGATCATAGGATTGGAGCACTCGAAGCTGCCGGTGGGGGTATAGGCTGAATGCACGACGATGCCCGTGATGGCCTCCGGGGTCAGCTCGCCGGGATAACCTTCCACTTTGACGTAGCGAAAGCCGTGAAAGGTGAAATGCGGCTCAAAGACTTCCTCGCCGCTACCTTGCAGAATGTACTCATCCGTCTGTTTGGCGCCACGCAGATTCTCAGTGTAAAAGTTGCCGTCCTTGTCCAGCACCTCGGCATGCTTCAACGTCACCTTGGTGCCGGCCGCACCCTTTACCTTCAGGCGCACCCAACCGACCATGTTTTGGCTGAAGTCCACAACGGTTTCGCCTTTGGGCGTCTTGATCACTTTTGCGGCTTTGATCTCTTCAATTTTTTCTACCGGCGGCCCGGCCGGCGCAACCAATTCTTTCTGCGGCGCGGCAATCTTCACTACTTTTGCCCAGCCGGAATCATCATAGTCGGGACTGCTCCAGCCTTTTTTAACCAGCCGCGCATCGTAGATTTCACCGTGATAGATGTCGGAAGCAAGGATGGGGCCGTTGCTGCATTTCCAGGTTTCATCGCTGCCAACAGTCTGCCTAAGCCCGTTCTCGTAAGTGATTTCCACCTGCAAGAGCAGCGCCAGCTTGTCGCCGTAGAAATTCTTCTTTCCGGACCAAGTTAGAAATCCTCGATACCAGCCGTCGGCCAAGGTCACGCCGATGGCGTTTTTGCCGAATTTGAACAAGGGTGTGATGTCGTAGATCTGATATTGGAGACGCTTGTCATAGGCCGTCCAGCCGGGAGTAAAGACCTCATTGCCGACGCGCTGGCCGTTCAGCTCCATCTCGTACAGTCCCAGACAGGTGACGTAGGCGCGGGCGGAAGCAATCTTGCCGTTCACGTTGAATTCCTTACGCAGCAGGGGAGAGGGATTGGTCTTGTTTTCTTCCTCCGGTAGAGTCGGCTCGATCCAGGCTGCTCGCCAATCGGCAGAACTCAACAGGCCCATTTCCCAATAAGCAGCCTCGCTCCACGGCGTAGCCTTGTCCTTGCCGTCCCATGCTCTCACTTGCCAATAATAGCGCGTGCGTGAGGTGAGCGCCGGGCCGCTGTACTCCACATGGATCGAAGCAGCCGAGTTGACTTTGCCGCTGTCCCAAACAAGATTCTTATTCTGCCGCAGATTGGCTAAACTTGTAGCCACCCGAATTTGATAAGCCGACTGGACAACGTTGCGCTCCGTAGCATTCATCTCCCAACTCAATCTCGGCTTGATGACGTCGATTCCCAGCGGATTGACTTTGTATTCACAACGCAGGTGCGAAAGGCTCAGAGCTGCTTTGGCTGCATAACTTAACGCTACCATTCCAAATAGCGATACGATTATCAGGCAAGACAGTAGGTTTTGGTGCTTCATGGACTCCTCCTCGATTAGAATTCAGAACTGCAAACTCCCATAGATCGTGGCGTGATATTCCCCAATTGATGCGGCTAAAAATAGAAACTTGATAAGGGAAAAGCAATGAAAAGTTGAGGGGGAGTGACTTCTTTTTGAGGAGATTGAATGTCCGGTACCAACATTTATTTTAGACCGGTCTCGACGCTGGGTGATTTTCCTTCTGCGCGAAGAGCGCCTTTTTGCATCCTGGTGAGGTTAAAGAAATCACAGATGCGTTCCTAATCAGTATGGAACTGAGCATATTCAGGGTTGCCCCGTGTGAATATGATGTCCCCAAAATTATACGCACCAGCGACAGCTTTTTGGATTGTGGATGTGGCCAACACCTGGCTTAATCGCCTGATAGCCAATGATAAGAAAGCCCTTGAGTTGAGGTGCACCAACACCAACCAGAAGAAAGGCCCGACGACCAACAAACCATGGTGGGAGGAAACGCCGAAACCTTCGGAATTGTTGGTGCCGGCAAAGTTGAGAATGGGAGCAGCCGTGCAATTCGATTAGGTTAAAGGAATTGGTCAAGAGATCACTGACGCGTGTGACACAATTATGTTGATCTCCCCGAGGATAATTGGGTGGCAAAGAATTCGTGCCTTTTGCCGCGCCAATTCACCAGCGCTTTTAAACAAAAACGCTTCTTTATTGAAGATTTCGTCTTCGTTCATTTCTGATCTTTCAAATCATCGAGAATTTTTCGGATTGAAGATTCCAACTCGGGAATTTTGATGGTAATGGTGTCCCAAACGAGATGAAGATCGATGCCGAAATAGCCATGAATGAGCCTATCTCTCATACCTGCGATGTCTTTCCATGCGACCTTTGGGTACTGTTCTTTTATTGCATCCGAAACGTTTTTGGCGGCCTCCCCAATGATCTCGAATTGCCTGATAACCGCACTGCACGTCTTCTTATCCTGAACAAATGTGTCGTAATCCATGTCTCCGACAAAATCTATTATGTCCAGACAAGCCGCAACAATATCATTTAAAAACAAATTAACATCCCTTTTCATACCAGTACCAATTCTTCATAGACATTGGCCTTGATCTCCTCCCTCAGAGCATTTTGGGAGACGATATCGACTTTGCATTGCAATTTCTGCTCCAAGAAATCACCTAGACCGGAGAGGTCAAAAAGGGTCGCACCTTCAAAAAATCGAACCAGTACATCTACATCGCTATTCTCCTCTCCCTCACCTCTGGCATAGGAGCCAAAAATCCCTTTGAGATCAGCTTTGTACTTGTGCCGAACTATATCCTTCACGGATTCAAGCGTCTTGAGAATCTCATCTTTTGTCATTTTGCTTTCCTAAGTACCTTGATGTAGGGGCTGGCATGTTTAGCAGGTAGATTTCCATCTGAACGAACATTCGGGAGATCGAAAGTCAGAGGGATCCCCTGCCACTCGGCGAAGAGCACGACGCTGACAGTGAGTTTCCTCCGCCGATCATATTCAATACGCTTACAAGATGCACAATTTGTAGATCAAATTCAATACTAATGTCAAAGCCACGGGGCTTTTCAAAACTATCTCACTGTTTCGTCCCCAATACTTGATGGTAACAACCCTTTCCTAAACTCCATCTTGTCCGCGGAATTCTATGGTATCAAACTCTGGCATGGTTCCGTACCTTGTCCGAATGATGAAGCTTTCTTCACCTCAGGTAAAAACCACCGTCCGGTTGCCATGCACGATCACCTGGCGATTGAGATGCAAAAAGATGGCGCGAGAGAGGACGACCTTTTCCAAATCCCTGCCTCGGCGGATCATGTCGCTGACCGAGTCCCGGTGGCTTACCCGGACGATATCCTGTTCGATGATCGGACCTTCGTCGAGGACCGAGGTCACATAGTGCGCCGTGGCGCCGATGAGCTTGACGCCGCGCTCATAAGCTTGATGGTAGGGCTTGGCTCCGGCAAAGGCTGGTAGAAACGAATGATGGATGTTGATGATCGGATTCTTGTAGCAGGCTACGAACTCATCCGAGAGGATTTGCATGTATCGGGCTAATACCACGAAATCCACTTTTAACTTTTCGAGGAGATCGAGCTCCTTTCGTTCCTGTGCCGATTTGTTTTCCCGCGCAATGGGGAACAGATAGAATGGAATCCCGAATTGTCTTGCCACGCTCTCGAACTTTTCATGATTACTGATGATCAGCGGAATTTCCACGTTCCACTCTTCCGACTGATAGCGCGCCAGAATGTCCCATAGGCAATGACCTTCCTTGGAAACGAACACCACCATCTTGGGCCTGGCGTCGGAGAAGGTGATTGACCAGTCCAATTGTAGTTGTTCTGCGACCTGAGACTTGAAACGATCACTGATTTCATTCTTACCGATGGCAAATGAGCTCAAGTCCCACTCGACGCGAATGAAGAAACGGCTCACGTTGGGATCGACGTGCTGGTCAAGATGCAGAATGTTGCCGCCATTCTCAAAGATCCATTGCGTGATGGCTGCGACCAATCCTTCCCGGTCTTGACAATGTCCCATCAATATGGCTCGATCAGCGTTTATGGCAGCCTCCTTCCTCATAGAATAAACTCCAACGGCCTGAATTGTGCGCTTTGAGTTGCTGCAAAAAGTGAGGCGATGTGTGGGCGCAACGCCGATTAATCCATAGGTCGGTAAGATACGGCGCTGGCTGATTAATCATTTCCATTCCTCAGCGATCTTCCACCAAAACTTTCCAATCTGCGAACTCGACCGTGTATTGCTTTTGATCGGGAGAGCCGGCGGCCAATCCCAAATCTACGGCTTGCTGCAAGCCGGGTATCTGGTTGGTCTGCCGCTTGATGATCCAATTTTGCCCATCCAGACTGACAGAACCGGTGAAGCGATTGCCGTGCCGTTCCAATCGCACCCAAATGGGCGTAGGCGTATTTTCCGGCAGATTCTCGCTGGCAGCCTTGTGCATGCAGCCATCCCCGAATTCGTCGTACTCGATTCCTGCCCGTCCCGGCGTGCTGAACATCAGCACCGAGCCTTTGCTGCCGCGCTCCACATCAAAGCTCTTGGTGATGTCGTTGCGCACGAACAGTCCCGACCGGTACCATTCATTGGTGCGATCTCCGAACGAGGCGATTTTAACCGTGGAAACGAAATCGCCTTTGAGCTGTCTCAAATAAACCGTGGCGTAGGCATCTTCCGCATGGTAAAAGTCCCAGCCGCTGGCTTTGACGACGAAGCGATTCTGTTTCTGGTCCACGTTTACACTGGCGGGCTTGGCTTTGGGCGAGATGTAGGTTTGCAGCTTTAGCTTTTTCAGATCGAGCTCTTTGCTCCGCAACACCGTTAGCTGCACCTCATCGCTGTTGCCGATGCGAACCGCATAGTCGCCGGCCTCAGGCCGTATCTCAAAGTTAACCTCTTTCGCCTCCTTGCCTTTCAGCTCAATGGACTGGCTTTTGAACTCCTTGCCATTGGCGTACATGGCAATGGATGAGCGCAGGCTTGCAGCTTGTAGATTGGTTGCCAAGGCTGTAACCTGAACCGCTTCTCCGGCCAGCACTCTTTCCTCCGACAAACGAATCTTGTCATAAACAATGGGCGGCCTTTCTCCCTGCACAGTGATGGCCCGTGCATGCGTTTCGCCGATGGAGATTTCTTGCCGGCCCGGATCGTTCAAACGAAGGTCGAACTCGATCGTCCGGCTGTTGTTGCGAATGACCGGGAACGGCTTGCTCTCGGCAACTTTTCGATTGAGGTAAAGGGCGACCGGCGCCACTCCCGAGCTGCCGGTGTTGGAAATCTCAGCTTTGACTTTGACCATGGTTCCCGCAGCGATAACATCCGGCGCCGGTTTGCCATTGAGCAGGATCTGTAAATCCGAATAAGCAAACTTTGGCTCGCCTTCGATAATCTGCTCGGGCGCGATCAGCGGCGGCTCGATGTGAAAGTTGTCGGAGTAGTCATTGTCGATCAAATAGGTGCCGCAGGTTTTCATGTCCGCTTGTTCGATGTCGTAGTAGATATTGTTCTTCACCGCCCAGCCGCTGGACATGTTGTCGAACCAAAAGGCCACGTTATCGCTGAAAAAGCCGCGATGCACGCGATGGATCAGATTGTTACGGACATAGGAGTTGAAGGTCATGCCGTTCACCACCATCACGCCGGCATCGTCCGCGTCGTATTGGACGTCCTCAAAGTGATTGTACTCGATCACATAGTCGCCATTGATGGTTCCTTCTAAACCACCGCCGCCGCAATCCATGGTGTAAGGCCGGCCGGTCTTGGTGATGTAATTGCGGGAGATGGTCGTGCGCAGGGTGCCAAATGCTGCCAGCGTGATGCCGCCACCGTGACCGCAATTGGAGATGATGTTGCGGGAAATCATGGTTTCGCGAGTCACCTGACCGAGTTTGCCGTTTTGCAAATCCCCGGTGCCGCTGACGCCAATAGCCCCCTGCTCCATCCCGTCGAATCGATTGCCAAAGATGCGGGTGTTGGTACATCCCAGTCCGATGGTCATGCCGACGCCGGCGCAAGCGCGCAGCTCCGAGTTGGCAAACTCGCAATCGTAGGCATATTCGTAAGAGATGGCGACGCAACCCGGCGTGGGGTCATAGTAGTGGGGAAAATCGCGAAAGTTTTCCTTTGCTCCTTCGAATATCAGACCATAAATGCGCAGATTGCGCACCGGCTTGGTTTCCTCCCCTTTCACCTGCACCAGCCGGTTGATTTGCGGCACAGACAATGATGCCTGGTTGGGATCGGTAACTCCGTCCACCGGGATATAGCTGATTTCACTTTTGCTCTTGTCATAGAACCACTCACCCGCAGCATCCAGAAATGCTTTCACATTTTCCACGTAATAGCGCGGCGGCACCACCAAAAGTCCGTTGTGGCCGTCCGGTCCGTTTTCCGGCTGCTTGAGATAGGCGACCCTCCGGCTCTCGTCTACCTTGGCAATCGAGTTATACGCGCAGCGCCAGCGCAGCAAAATGGCGATGCGATTGTCTTGCATCTCGCTCCAGCTCTTGAGGTCGCCCGCATTGAAAGGAATTTCCGAGGCCGATGACGGCGTAGTTCGCAGGGTGAAATAACCTTGATTGGGGGTTCTGGCCAAGGTTTGTTTTTTGCCGTCCACAATCAACGCGGACACATCCGGGTGAGGGAAGGACGCCAACCAGGCGCCGGCCTCTTTTCTCCAATTCTTCACTTCCACGGCGCCGGAAATAACCGGCTTTTCGCCCGGATAGGCTGAGTAGGTCACGTAATTATCCCGCAGGTGGTGCCACTCAAACGCACCGGACGGCAAGTTGGTTTCCACGCGTTCGCCGCCATCTTCGGGGGTGAAAACCAAGGGCTCGCTCAGGCTATAAAATCCTGCGCGGATGAAGACCACGATATCCTTACCTTTGCCGAATGGGTAGGAGGTGCCCACGTAGCGAGCGTCGATGGCCTTGCCTTTGGGCAAATAGACTTGAGCTTTCAGCGCGCGAACAGCCAGCTTGGCCCGCTCGATGGTGGCAAAGGGGCCATCGGAGCCGTCGGCGTTGGGTTCTGCAAGGGCGCCGGACCAATGGTCATTGCCCTGGGGTGAAACGTAAAAGTCCGCTTTGGCCGATTGCGGATCGAAGGGCTGCCACACCTCACTTCGCAGCAGCTTGCCGTCTCGCGGCTGAGCGAAAAGGCCGCTCGCCAAAATTATCACCCACAAGAATACGACGGCCGGCTCGAACTTGAACAGTGTCAGCTTCATGGTTCTCTCTCAAAGGTTATTGATACATTGCCAGTCAACTTAACGCCAAGGCAAGGACAAAGGATCGCAGCAGCTATCCGGGCAGCAATGTGATATGGCTGCGCAAGAAGACGACCTTCCCATTAACAATGGCTCCGCCCCTGCAATGATCCTGTGATGAAAGGGTGCGAAAACTAAGAAGATTGAGCTTAAGGGACAAGTGTTTTTTCTGAGAAAGCGTAATAACTTATTTATTGGTGGAAATGCCTGCATCCGCAGGCATGACACCCGCTACAACGTCATTCCTGCGCATGCAGGAATCTCCATCGATGCCAATATAGGTTTTCCATCCACCCGTGAGGTTTTACGAGAAAGCTCGGGGAGGAAAAGTGATTGACAGAAGCTTACCAGCATGAAAGACGGGGGTATTGGTAGGCTCGCTTTCGACTTTGGGATGTTGGAGCTTAATGGCGCGCCTGCGAAGCCACGCACATTGAACGTCCGATCTTTGCCCAGTCCGAAATGGCACTTAATAGTGGCTTCACAATCCCAAATATTTGTCCCGCCCCTTGACAAGCGCTTCAATCTTGCGTTCGGTGACCGAGCGTTTCAGCATCCAGAATCCGCAATCCGGATGAACCCAGCGAATGCGGCCTTCCCCAAGATATTTTTCCGCCTTTTCGATACGGGCGGCCACATCGTCCGCTGACTCGATGTGATTCACTTTGACGTCGATGACGCCGATTCCCAACTGAATTCGTTGGTCAATTTGCGCCAAGGCCGCCAAATCGTCTCCGGGCCGATGCGCCATCTCCAACACCAGATGGTCACAATTCAGACTATTGAGAAATCCGATCAGTGTCTTCCAATTGCCCTTTTGGATGGACTGTCCGCCGTAATTGCCAAAGCAAAAGTGCACGGCCTTTTCGCATTGGATGCGATCCAGAATTCGATTGATCGCCTTGCCGGCCATCTCTCCATCTTGCGGATTTCCGGTCACGTTTGCTTCATCGACCTGAATGCAGGCGCAGGGCAGTTCCCCAACCTGTTCGGCCAATACGTCGGCTATGGTCAGAAGCATTCCTTCAAAGTCTCCGTAGTAACGATCCAGCAGCGTTCTGGCCAACATGTAGGGACTGGTTAGCGTGAATTTGAAAATGCCTCCCGCCACCGATGCGGCTCTGACACAGTCGGAGAAGAGGTCGAGACTTCCCTCGCTGATTTTGTCGACCACTACGCCGGCGGGTTTGCGGCGAAATTGCATTTCCTCCTTTTGCCGGAAGGCATTGATGTCGCTGAGACCGATTTCGCTTTTAATTCCGCCCAGACGGCGGGTGAAATAGTCGATCATCCCATTGGTGTCCGGATGATTGACGTCGAATCGGTAAAGCTCCCCATCGGTCGGCAGATCGATTCCCAGGCTGCGTTGGGTGTTGATGACGACGCGAGTGGCGTCGATCAGGCTTTGTTCCGTCGGCATGGCCTGCAGCCAGTCAATGGAGGAATACGATCCTACCGTTGTGGTAAGGATGCGAGGGGAGGAAGGGATGCTGTTGTTCATTTTCTTCTTTCGTTAGGACCTGACATTACAATGATCGAACGCCGGTATATAGCTTCACCCGACGGTGCTGTTAGGTCATTTCATAGGAAACGATGGCTCTGTTTTGACGGCGGAAGCACACAATGGTCGGCTCTGCCAAATATCTTGTAACGATTGTGTGCGATTCGGTCATACAGCCCATCTCGAATTCGCTTGGGAATAACCTTTATCAAACGCAGCAAATTCCAGGGGAATGGCAATTGACTGATAACGGCAATGAATGCATCACTCTTGGTGAATACACGACTATTTTGCACGAGTAGCATGGCATCGAGTCGATTGCCCGGCACGGCAAACCGGTCTAAAATCGCTTGTCCCTTCTCTGGTTGCATAGGACAGAGCTTGAAGGCGCGTTTTGTATCGAAGCGGATGATGACCCGACGCCAGCCATGGCAGAGGCCGTCGAACAGGATCACGTTATCATGCGGCTGAATTTTGGGCGGAGCGATGGTATTCATAACTTGGCTATGTGGCGAGCTTGGGCCGTTCAATCCGTAGCACCTTTATAATGGATCAAATAGGACTGACTACCAAAACAATCCAAGAGCGTGCGTCTTGCTCCCGACCTTCAGGACAAAGTCTGTTCGCTTTGCACTTGCCTCTCACAGTTCAGCATAGATTATCTCCATCGGCAACCCTCTGCATCCCGTTCTGGCCTTTCAGGCAATGTACCCAATGAAGGATGGAATTTTGCGGTCACCGCTGCAGCCAAGGCATCGATGATGTCGTCTGCCGCCACAGCATTCCGTCGATGCTTTTCCTTAGCTGCCTCCACAATGTCTTTAGCGTACCAACAGTGGCGTGACAAAAGAGCGAGCCGCTCATTAAAGCCTGCTTGGCTTTTTTTGTTGTGCTTCATTGCCACCCGTCTGTTTAGCGCCCAAAAGCACACTTCCGGATGTGTCTCCCGAACCTTATTGACTGCTTCCACCTTGGCCAAGAATTCATCCATTTCCCTGATTTTTTGCACAATGCCCCAACTCTGCAGCGATAATTTTCTGC
>Ga0172370_10007251_pt1 | contig 13654 bp, 11 predicted proteins | sample LakKiv5m_FD_114538 | JGI IMG/M metagenome (GOLD analysis project Ga0172370, IMG submission 114538) | Freshwater microbial communities from Kabuno Bay, South-Kivu, Congo - kab_022012_11.5m | ecosystem: Environmental > Aquatic > Freshwater > Lake | place: Democratic Republic of the Congo...
AAATTGCCCGACACATCCCCTGTTTACAGGCCCCGAAAGCCGCAAGAGTCGCAATATTATCAGTGTGTTGAAGACAACTTTGAGACATTGGAGCAGGTCTATGACGACCGGTTCGCCACCCGTTACGGGTTTATCCGGCCCTATGTGAAACAGGTGAACCATCGTGTCGAGTTGCAAAACCGTCTCCGTGGGGCAATGACCCACTTCGGCAACTGATTTTCAAGGTTGAGGCTTCCTGAGCGCCACGCTGCGGGGCCGGTTCTCGATTTTGGGGGACCGGCCTTTTTTGTCGTTTTGAGGCTTCTGTGTTGGGTATAGCGTTGGGTATAAAAAAAGGCTTAGAGATTTGATTTCTCTAAGCCGTTGATTTCTTTGGCTCCCCGGGACGGACTCGAACCGCCGACCAAGTGGTTAACAGCCACCCGCTCTACCGACTGAGCTACCGAGGAACAATTTTGGTTTTGCCGACCCAGTGGTTAATCCCGCCATCGGCGGGACTCTACCGATCCCGCATCCTGCGGGACTACCGAGGAACAATTTTGGTTTTGCCGACCCAGTGGTTAATCCCGCCATCGGCGAGACTCTACCGATCCCGCATCCTGCGGGACTACCGAGCAATAGGGATCATCATCAACTTAATATTCATTTCTATCAGATATGGCTATCTGAGTCAATAGAATTTTTCAGGGCATCCTCTGCTAATCGGCTTGACACCCAAGCCTGTCCCATACTATTTTGAACTCAGAACGCCCTGTCGCCGGATCGGGTTTTTTCCGGCAAATGGCACGTTTTATTCTTAAACACAAGGGGTTATGATGAAGCAGATTGTTTTGGGTACGGCGGGACACATCGACCACGGCAAGACCTCTCTCATCAAGGCACTCACGGGGATCGACACGGATCGCCTCAAGGAAGAGAAGGCCCGGGGCATTACCATCGAACTCGGGTTTGCCCATCTGGAGCTGCCCGGGGGCCAACTCCTTGGGATTGTGGATGTGCCGGGACATGAGAAGTTTGTAAAAAACATGGTTGCCGGGGCCACGGGCATCGACATCGTCGCCCTGGTGATTGCCGCCGACGAGGGCGTCATGCCCCAGACCCGTGAGCACTTAGAGATATGCAAGCTATTAAAAGTGAGACAAGGGCTCGTTGTATTGACCAAGATCGACATGGTGGACCCCGACTGGCTCGATCTGGTCAGAGAGGATGTCTCCGAATATCTTTCAGAGAGCTTTCTGGCCGATGCACCGATGGTTGAGGTCTCGTCCGTGACTGGAGAAGGCCTCGATGAATTGATTCAAAACCTTGGTCGACTGGTTGAAGAGATCCCTGAACGGGATAGAGGGCATCTCTTTCGGCTCCCCATTGACAGGGTGTTTACCATGAAGGGTTTTGGGACGGTCATTACCGGGACCAGCATTTCTGGGAACATCCATACGGGGGACGATGTGACCATCTATCCCCAGGGCATTTCTTCCAAGATTCGAGGGCTCCACGTCCACAACAAAGAGGTTGCGGAGGCTGGGGCGGGGCTCAGGACGGCCATCAATCTTCAGGGAATCGAGAAGATGATGCTGAACCGGGGAGATATCCTGGCGACCAAGGACTCGTTGCGGCCCACCTACATGGTGGATGTGGTCCTTGAGCATTTGCAGAGCGCGCCACGCAAGCTGAAAAACCGGGCCAAGGTGCGTTTCCATGCCGGCACAGCCGAAATCATCTCGACGCTGATCCTTCTGGACAGGGATGAACTCAACCCCGGGGAGACCTGCTTTGCCCAGATACGACTCGATGCGCCCACCGCGGTCCTCAAGGGAGACCGCTATGTGCTACGAAGCTATTCTCCGGTCCAAACCATTGGCGGCGGTGAAATCCTAAATCCCCTCCCTGGAAAGAAGAAGCGGTTTTCAGAAGCGGTCGTGTCGCAGCTCCAGACCCTCCACACAGGGGGAGGAAAGGAATCGGTGGAGCTGTTTGTGGCCCTGGGCCGATTTCATGGGGTGGAGGAGTCAGAGCTCTCCTTTCTGGCAAATATGAGCAGAAAAAAACTGGCAGAGCCGCTCAATGCCCTGAAGGCCCAAAAACGCATCGTCCAGTTTGACAAGGAGCCCCCTCTCTTGATCCATGCCGACTTCCTTCAAAAGGCCCGGGAGGAGGTCATGGAGACCATTGAAGCCTATCACCGGAATTTCCCGCTCAAAACAGGGCTGCTCAAGGAGGAATTGCGGTCCAAAACCGCCGGCGCCAAGAACCCGAAACTCTTCAATTACCTGATACAGCAGCTCTCGCAGGAGGGGACGCTTGTCCAGGAGAAAGAGGTCGTCCGCCTGAAGACGCACAAGGTCACCCTGGCCCAGGATCAGAAAGAAGCCCGCCAGAAACTGGAGGCCGTTTATGAGAAAAGCGGCCTCGAGCCCCCTTATTTCAAGGAACTCAAGGAGGAGTTCCCCGGTAATACGGCCTTAGAGGTCTTGAGCGTCATGGTCAAGGAGGGGCGTCTGCTGAAGGTGAAGGAAGACCTCTATTTTGACCGAAAGGCAGTCGATGCGCTGGAAGACAAACTGATCGCCTTTTTGAAGTCCCACGGCGAGATTACCACCCCGCAGTTCAAGGACATGACGGGGACCTCTCGGAAGTATACCATTCCCCTCATCGAATACTTTGACCTAAAACAGATAACGGTCAGGGTCGGGGATAGCAGGGTGCTTCGAAAGAGATGAGGGGAATTGAGGGATTGAGGGATTGAGGAATTGAAGGCGGTGCATGGGTGTTCAATTTTGAATCGGGCAGGGCGAAGGGATGGGTTGCCGCATTAGGCCTCGGTCTCAGGGAACATGTGGCCATTGTGGGGGGAGGGGGCAAGACCTCCCTCTGTTTTGCCCTGGCCAGCGAGCTGTTGGGTGCGGGAAAGCACATCATCACGACCACCACGACCCAGGTCTGGCGCAAAGAGGCCGAGTGTGCTCCCTGCGTCATCTTCTGGACTCCTGATTCTTTGGCGGTCAACCGGCTGAAAGGGTGCCTCAAAGAAAAAGGCCATGTCTTTGTGGCCGAACAGCCCCTGGATTCCGGCAAGGTGAAGGGAATTTCACCCGAAAGGGCAGACGCCTTTTTCCAGGATCTCGATGTGGACTATGTGATTACGGAGGCAGACGGCGCTGCGGGAAGGCCCGTGAAGGCGCCGGCGGCCCATGAGCCGGTCATCCCCTCTTCCGCAACCCTGGTGATCGCCCTGATGGGCCTGGAGGCCATGGGGATGCCGCTCAGTCCAAGTGTGGTCTTCAGGTCGGAGCTGTTCAAAGAACTGACAGGTCTTGATGAGGGGGACACGCTCACCCCAACCGCTCTGAGCAGGGTCTTCCTGTCGCCCATGGGCCTCTTTAAAGGGGCACCTGAAACAGCAAGGAAGATCGCTTTCTTGAATAAGTCAGACCGGCTCAACCCAGATCCGGACGCAGATGACCTGGCCCGTCGGCTCCTCCAGTCGCCTTCTGGGTTCATCGAACGGGTTATCGTCGGATCGTTGTTGAAAAGCGCCTACCGCGTCTGGATGCGAGACCAAAGGCGGATGGGTTAGATTCACCGATTCAGTTGGAATCAGAATCATCCATCCCTGAATTCGTAAATTCCTAAATTTACCATTCCGGTTTATCCGGTTCAGGAATATCATATGGACGAGATATACGAGGCAATCGGAAGACTCCTTGACGAGGGCCGGTCCGCGGTAGTGGCGACCATTATCCGTCAGGCAGGCCCATCACCTCGGGGAATTGGGACCAAGTGCCTGATTTTCAATGACGGGTCGTTTGTGGGCACCATCGGAGGGGGCATCCTTGAGGCCCGAACACTGGATCAGGCCAGGGCGGTCTTTAATGCCGAGCTTCCGGAGCGTCTTCATTTTTCGCTCAACGGAACGGATGTGGCCGAGACCAATATGCTCTGCGGGGGCGAGGTTGAGGTCTTTTTAGAGCCGGTGGCGGCCCGCAATCCGGCCTGTGCCACTCTGTTCCGAAGAGTAGTGGAGGACCTGCGGAATGGACAAAGCGGTCTCCTGATCACCCTAATGGACTCGAGACATTGGCAGAAGGGTGCTATTCCCAAACTGTTTCTGAAAGAAACCGGGGAGGCGTTCGGCTCCCTGCCGGGCGCCCAGGCCATAGCTGAGGCCTTTTCACATGGCCAAAAGAAGGTCATGGGATCGCGGCCTCTGTCGGTTTCCGAAATGGCGGACGACGCCGGCCGCGGCGTAGAGGTTCTGGTTGAACCGATAGCAACCCCCTCGATCCTGTACGTTTTTGGGGCCGGGCATATATCCAGGCAGATTGTCCCCCTGGCAGCCCGGGTCGGCTTCCAGGTGGTGGTCATTGATGACAGAGAGGAGTTTGCCGATCCCATCCATTTTCCGAACGCCGCCGAGGTGCGCTGCCTCCCTTTTGAAGGCGTCATGGAACGGGTGCCCGTGGAGAGAACCTCCTTCCTGGTCATCGTGACCCGCGGCCATATGGGCGACAAAACGGTCCTGACCCAGGCCCTGAGGACAAAGGCCGGGTATATCGGCATGATCGGCAGCAGGCAGAAGAGGAAACAGATTTATCAGGCCCTATTGGACGAAGGCTTCACACAAAGGTACCTGGACAGGGTCCATTCGCCGATCGGCATCGAGATCGGGGCAGAAACCCCCGAAGAGATCGCCGTAAGCATTGTGGCCGAGTTAATCCAGGTGAGGGCGGAGGGATTGAAGATTGAGAATTGAAGATTGAAGATGGGGAGCTGGGTGTTGGGGGTAATGACGCAACGGTTTGGAGGATGATGATGGAGAATAGGTACCAGTCGTGGCTTTGGGGAAAGTCAGGGGAAAGATGCGTCACGAACCTGAAGAAGCACGGGTTTGACGCCCATCTTGTCGCCACGCGGGAAGAGGCCAGGGACCTGCTCCTTGGCATGATTTCAGGCTATGAGACCTTCGGATTCGGGGGGTCCGACACCACGAGATCATTAGGCATCATGGAGGCGCTGAAGGCCAAAGGGAAAACCCTCTATGATCACTGGCAGACGGGGCTCGCAAAGGATGAAGATCTGGAGATACGGCTCCTGCAGGGGAGGTGCGACTGTTTCCTGTGCAGCGCCAATGCGATTTCAGCCACGGGCGAGATCATCAATGTGGACGGCATCGGCAACCGCACCAATGCCATGACCTTTGGCCCGAAAAAGGTCTGTATCGTTGCCGGGATGAACAAGGTGACGCCGGACCTCGAATCGGCGCTCAAACGGGTGAAAGAGGTTGCCGGTCCCATGCGGGCCAGGAGTCTGGGGATGGAAACGCCCTGCGCCGAGACCGGTATATGCAGCGACTGCAACGCCCCCCAGCGCATCTGCCGCGCCACGCTGATCCTTCACCGGAAGCCGATGTTGACCGACCTATCGGTGATCCTGATCAATGAATCATTGGGGTTCTGATGACGACGCATCATCACCAATTTGTGGAGACCTATGACGGCCCGGTGGGATTTGGCCTTGATCAAAAGCTGGACGAGAACACCCTCATCTGCTATCTGCAGAAATTTTCAGATGACGATCTCATGGGCCTTATCAGCGAGCGAATGTCCCAGAAAGACATGGAAGAACTTTTCGACCTCCTCACGCGGCTATTGAAAAGCTATCTGACCGAACCGGAATACCACCGCTATTTTCTCAAAGATGGCGGGTGAGGCCCCATCCCCTGCGTAACCCCCTTCCCTCAAATGGGAAGGGCAAGGACCGGATTATCGGACGATGGTCGGCCGTGTCCACTTCATTCCAGGAGTTGTTCCTTGAAGAGCGCCAGAATCTCGTCGGTCAACCCTGCCGCTCTCTTCAGATAACCGACGGGAGAGCCATATGCCTTGTGAAGATGCGCAAGGAGTGAGATGATGCATTCCCGGGGGGCTGTGAAATAGGGGGAGAGCTTTTGAGGGTCCACGCCATAAGTCGCGATCCGCTCATAGACCCGTTTGATCAGATCCGCGATCAGGATGTTTGACAACTGGTGATCCGCAATGACCGTTTCCTCGGGGACCCCGAGGGCGAGGAGGATCAGCGCTGCGCAGGTTCCGGCTCGATCTTTTCCACCGGTGCAATGAAAGAGAAGAGGGCGGTTTTCAGGCTGTGTCAAGCGCCGAATGACCTCTCCCCATATGCCGGGGAATTCATCCAGGTTCTGGATATACCCCTTCACCATAAAATCCTGGGTAAGCCAGGTGTCATCACCCTTCTTGATCCGTTCCACGGCATCCACAAAGTCGAATTCACCATGGGCGATGGGAAGATTCAGATAGGACAGGGATTCCCTTTCCGGCAGACGGTCAGGGGATTTCTTTACCTCCCTGGGGGTTCGGAAATCAATAACGAGACGCAGTCCAAGATTCCCCACCTTCACCCGGTCCGGCTCAGTCAGACGGGCCAGGCTGTCCGACCGGAATACCTGTCCCCACCGAATTCGCCGGCCGTCCATCGTCTCATAACCGCCCAGATCGCGGCAATTGACGGCCCCCTCCAGCGCCACCTGTCGCTCGGCAATCACCATGCCCTCCTCACCATCGGGGACCACCCGGAAATAGTAGCGCTGATCCGGGTCGAGTCCGGCAACCTCGGCCTCGTTCGTCCCCCTGACCCTGATGGCAGAACCAGCGTCAGGGGCTGCCATAGCGGGCGAGGCAGCATAATAAACGGAAACGCCATCATCCGGCCGCTCTGACGTCCAGCGTATGCGAACGGACTCCTTTCCCTGTCTTTCAACCGTGATGCCAGATATCATAGATGATGGCGTCCCCATGTCCATTCAATCGAGTCGGTCTCACGCTCCTTTCTGCGTTCGATCCGGATCACACTTAAGCCACAGTCCCTGCCCAAGTCAAGTCTATTCAGTGAAGCGGCGATTTCCTGTATGCGCTTTCATCTCCTTCTAACCCTGAATCCCGCTGCATCGGGAAACCCGGAACCTCTGAACCCTTACATGCCGTTTGACAGGCGGTCGCAATTTATCTATAGTTCTTTTGAGAGAAAACAACCGGTTATGCCGAGGGTCGCAGCAGGTGTGAGGCATGTCGATCAGACTTGTCGCCATGGCAGATGGGACGGATGGAACGATGGGGATGAAACAGGCGATCTGGTCGATGAAGGATCTCATCGACCTGGAATACTTTCTTCAGCAAGACGAGAACGAACAGGGGGAATCCGCCCAGGCCGCCTTGGCCAAACGGGATCGGGAGATATACCTCAATAAGATCAGGCCGTTGGAAAAGAAAAACCAGGCTCTGACGCCGGGACGTGTCATTCGATCGTGGCTCGAAGAGCGAAGAACGTCAGAGGAAAGATCCGCTGCCAGTCTGAAGGCCCCCCTGCCCGGTGAGGCCTTTGCCGATATCTACCGGCTGATGGGATACGGCTTTCTGATTGTGGGTGTTTTATCGGGTTCAGGGCTGGCCTTTTCGCTCTTGAACTATCGGGGGACCGAGCCCCTCAATGTCTCGGTGTATCTAACAGCCTTGGTTCTCTCCCAATGTCTGGCTCTCCTCCTCCTATTGGCGATCCGGTTCATTCGAAGGATGAGGGGATCGCCCTTTCGCGGGTCGGTCGTCTTTACATGGATCAGCGGACTTATGACGAGACTCATCGTCCGGATGAAGGAGGGGCCGCTCAAGGGCTTGGAGGGATCCCAACGGGGGAGCCTCGAGGCGGTAACGGGCCTTATCAGGGGGAAGAGGCAGGTCTATGGCTCGCTCTTTTACTGGCCGGTATTCATCCTCTCCCAGGTCTTCGGCATCGGTTTCAATGTCGGGGCCCTGACCGCTACCCTCCTGAAGGTCATCGGATCGGATATCGCCTTTGGATGGCAATCGACCATCCAGTTCAGCGCCCAGGCGGTCTTCAGAATGGTCCAGACCATTGCCCTTCCCTGGTCCTGGTGGGTGCCGGCGGATGTGGCCTACCCGTCTCTCTCTCAGATCAAGGGGAGTCATATGGTATTGAAGGACGGCATTTACCATATGGCCACACAGGACCTGGCCTCCTGGTGGCCCTTTCTCTGCCTGGCTGTTTTGACGTATGGTCTGGCGCCGAGAGTGATGCTGCTCGTGATGGGTCTTGTCTTTCAGAAGGGATCTCTTTCGAGGGTGAATCTGGGTCATGCAGCATGCGTCAGGCTGCTGCACCGCTTGACCACACCCATCGTTGCGACCCAGGGGGCCTTGCCGCAGACATCGGGGGCCGGAATTGAACGTGGGGACACCATTCAAACCCCTGAAGCCTCGGTCCGGGATCAGGGAGATGCAATGTGCCGGACACCCATCATTGCGCTGATTCCGGACGATATTTTTGAAACCTGTCCGGACAACGACCTGGAAAATGTCGTTTTCAAGGCGCTGGGGTGTGCCATCAGGGAAAAAATGCGGTTCGGTCAAGATCTGAAGGGGGATGAGGAGGTCCTCCAGAAACTGGCTATCATTCGAAAAGAGGGTCTTGTAGAAGGCCTTCTCCTCGTTCAGGAGGCCTGGCAGCCGCCGATTCGGGAGAACTTGAGCTTTATTCAGGACCTGCGGACGGCATCCGGAGACAGGACCATGATCTGGGTGGGCCTGATCGGGAGGCCCCGACAGGGTGCGGTATTCACCCGTGCGACAGAGGAGGATGTGAGGGTATGGCAACAGAAACTGAAGGCCCTGGGAGATCCCTACCTCGGGGCGGAGAGACTGGCGGCCGATAATGAGTGACGGCATTCCGGAATTTGCCATTGTGGGACACCCCAACGAGGGTAAGTCGGCCGTGGTATCCACCCTGGCTGAAGACGACACGGTCCGGGTGACCCCCTATCCCGGAGAGACCCTGGTCTGTCAGACATTTCCAGTTGTCATTGATGGAAAGGAGGTGATCCGCTTTATCGATACCCCCGGTTTCCAGAATCCGAAAAGGACCCTGAAGTGGATAAAGGGGTACCGGGGGGATCCAGCGCATATCCTGTCAGCCTACCTCGAAACCCATGCCAAAGACCCGGATTTCAGAGACGATTGCAGGCTCCTTGAACCGATCGCCGGGGGCGCCGGGATCATCTATGTGGTGGATGGGTCCAGGCCGGTGCGGAACGTAGACCTGGCGGAGATGGAGGTCCTTCGCCTGACCGGACGGCCCCGCATGGCCGTCATCAACTGCAAGGAGGATGAAACCGCCTACATTGAGACGTGGAAGAGCGAATTTCGTAAACATTTTAATGCGATTCGGGTCTTCAATGCCAATCAGGCGACCTATGCGGAACGGATCGAACTCCTCGAAAACCTAAAGGTGATTGATCAGGACTGGGGCCCCGCCCTGGAGAGGGTCATCTCTGCATTCAAGGAGGACTGGCAGCAGCGGAATGGCATGAGCGCGCAACTCATCTGCGATTTGTTGGAGACATCGCTGAGCTATTCTATTACCCGGTCTTTTACGGAAACCACCAGCGAGAAGTCCCTGAAGGAGAGGCTCCAGAAGGAGTATGCATCCGCCATTGAACAGATTGAGGAAAAGGCGCACCGGAAAATCCGGAAGCTCTTCAAGCACAATATCTTCAATTATTCCCTCCCGATCCATTCCGTTTTGAACGAAAACCTTTTCAGCAGGAAAACCTGGCAGTTTCTGGGCCTCACTCCGGTGCAACTGATTGCCGCGGCCGGTATGGCAGGGGGCGCCGTGGGTGCGGTCCTGGACCTTGCGGCGGCCGGGCTGACCTTTGGCATCTTTACCTCATTGGGAGGTCTGTTAGGGGCCGGGTGGGCGGCCCTGGGAGGCGGAAAGCGGCTGGCCCGAATGAAGGTGGTGGGCCTGAATTTGGGCGGAGAGCAGATCCAGATCGGGCCGATAGAGAACATCCAGTTTGCCTACGTACTCCTGGATCGCGCCCTTATTTTTTACGCGCACGTCATCAACTGGGCCCATGGACGGAGGGATTATCCTGCCCAGGAACACCCTGACAAAGGACCGGCCAAGGCCGGTCTCACCTTTGAATGGGATGACCGAAAGCGGAAGATCTGCCAGGCCTTTTACACGGCCGCGCGCGGCCGTGACGACCCGCGGAAGACATCGGCCCGAAAGGCCCTGATGGAGATGCTTCAGGAGGTATTGCTCGACATATCGAGCAGCGAAACGCGGTACGGGGTTGTTGCTCAAAAATAGAGTAACGTTTTAGAATTTCGGGGTAAAGCTTCAAAGAGAAGCTTTCTTAGGGGGTCGCCGAAAAGTCAGCATGCGGGCGGTTCAGGGAAAATCAAACCCGATTCAGGTCGTCGGGCTGGGGCAGGTCTGCGTGGATTATGTGGGTCACGTGCCAGGCTATCCAGTCGAGGACAGCAAGACAGAGCTGGAAGGGCTGGATACCCGTTGCGGGGGACCAGCGGCCACGGCCCTTGTCACCCTGGCGCGGGCAGGCATCGCCACATCTTTTCTGGGAAGCATTTCCGATGACCCCTTTGGCGTTCAGATTGTCGATGCCCTCAAAGAGGAGCATGTGGACATATCCTGCTTGAAGATCACGCCGGGGCACACCTCTCAGTTTGCGTTTATCGCCATAACCAGGGGTAAGGGACAGCGAACTATTTTCTGGCGCCGTGGCAGCGCCCCCGAGTTGACCCCGGAAGAGGTGTCTCTGGACGCATTTCCGAACGCCCGCATCCTGCACCTGGATGGATTGATGGTGAATGCCGGCAAGGAAGCGGCCTTGCAGGCCAAGCAGCGGAACATGACCGTGGTCATGGATGCCGGTACTCTCAGGGAGGGTACCCTGGACCTGGTAACACGGGTCGATGTCTTGATTGCGTCGAAGGCGTTTGCAGAGTTTCTCCCTGGAGCCGGGGGCTCACATCAAAGGGCCTTAGAGAAGTTGCGAGATCTGGGACCCCGGCAGGCGGTGATCACCCTGGGCGATAGAGGTTCCATCGGGCTGGATCAGGGAGGGATCATCCGCCAGGCCGCCTTTTCTGTGGCGTCGAGGGACACCACCGGCGCAGGCGACGTGTATCATGGGGCCTATATCTATGGATTGCTTCGAGGGTGGACCATGGCACAGTGCATGGCTTATGCCTCTGCGGCGGCTGCCCTCAAGTGCATGCACGGCGGAGGATGGCGGGGCATTTCAGGCATTCGGGCCATTGAAGATTTCATGAAGGAACTTCACCATGCGGGAAAATGAGCGTTCACGACCTGCCCCGCAATCAGCAGGAATTTTTCGAGGCATTAAAAGCACACGTCAACCCAACCCGGTTTCTATTGACGAACTGCATTCCACACCTTATCTTTTTTCCAATACGAGAAGGAGGTGATGACCATGGGGAACTGGTTCAAGACAACCCTGCTGCTGGGTGTCATGACGGCCCTTATTGTATGGATCGGCGGTATGTTTGGAGGAAAACAGGGGATGATCCTGGCCTTTATTCTGGCCATGGGGATGAATTTTTTCAGCTACTGGTATTCAGACAAGATCGTCCTCAGGATGTACCGGGCACAGGAGGTGGGGCCCCATGATTTTCCCGGCCTCTACAATGCGGTCAGCCAACTGGCGCACAACGCAGGCCTTCCTACGCCCCGGATCTTTGTCATCCCGGAGGAATCCCCCAATGCCTTTGCAACGGGAAGGGACCCCGAGCATGCGGTCATTGCCGTGACCGAGGGGCTTCTCAAGACCATGAATGATGAAGAGGCCACCGGGGTCCTGGCCCATGAGATGTCTCACATCAAGAACAGGGATATCCTGATCGGTTCCATTGCGGCGACCATGGCCGGGGCCATCATGATCCTGGCCTCCATGGCCCGCTGGTCGGCCTTTTTCGGTGGCGGGTCCAACGATGAGGAGGGGGGCGGCGGTCTCGGCGCCGTCGGTATGATTATCATGTCCATCCTGGCGCCCATCGCGGCCATGCTCATCCAGATGGCCATCTCCCGCTCACGGGAATACCTGGCCGACGCCACCGGCGCCCGGCTTGCAGGGAATCCCGAAGGCCTGGCCAATGCCCTCGAGAAATTGGGGGCGGCCACGCGTCGGCTTCCCATGAGGGAGGCCAACCCATCCACGGCCCATATGTTTATCGTCAACCCCCTCTCCGGGGGGAGCCTCATGCACCTCTTCTCAACCCATCCACCCCTTGAGGAAAGGATTGCCCGTCTCAGGGGCGGCAGCCCGGACCTTCCTGTGGAACAGGAAGAAACCACCGGGAAAAAACAGGCTGAGGCCATGTGGAGACACCTTTCAGGGAAGTAGGCTGAGGGCGCCTTTCGCGACAATCACCCGCTGAATATCCAGACTCCCCATGACCACCTGAGCGCTGATGGCCTTCTGATACAGGCCGGCGATATCGTATTCCATACTGAGGCCATACGCCCCATGAATCTCCATGGCATCAGATGTAATCTCCTTGATCTCGCCTGCAACGAACAACTTGAGGGCAGCCGCCTCCATGAAGACATCTTTCCCCTGATCCACCAGGGCACAGACATGAAAGAGATAGGCCTTCATGGCCTCTGTCTTTGTCAGCATCCTGGCCAGCTTCACCTGGGTCATCTGGAACCTGGCGCCGATCGGTTTTCCCCTGTGGCACCGAGTGGACGCATACGTGACAGCGAGATCCAATGCCCTTTCCGCGATCCCCACAAAAAGGGCGCAGAAGGCGATCTTCCCTAATGTCTCCGTCCTTAGAAGGATGTCAAACCCCTGACCCACCCGGCCGATCAGATGGGTATCCGGCGCCATATAGTCCTCAAGATAGAGATCCCCGTTGTCAAATCCCCTGGCATGGATAAATGACTCTCTTTTTCCTGCCCTGTATCCTTCCCTATCGGATTGCACCAGAAAAGCAGATACGCTGTCTCCTGTCTTAGCGAAAAGGATGAGATGATCGCATATGCTGGAATGGGTAATAAACCGTTTTGATCCGTTGATCAGCCATCCCCCGCTCACCTTCTGTGCGGTGGTCTTGAGCTGAATGGGATCGGACCCGGTATCCGCTTCAGTGAAGGCGAAGGCCCCTATCCGTTCCAGCGAGAGGAGAGGCCCCAGATAGGCGGACTTCAACGCGTCGGATCCATAGGTCAACAGGGGGTAGGCCAACATGAAGTTCTCAAACAGCATCCAGGCAGGCACCAGGGTCGCATAGGACAGTTGTTTCAGCGCAATGACCAGTCCTGTAAATGTTCCCCCCACACCGCCCCACGCCTCGGGAAAAGAAACCCTGAGCAGGCCCATGGAAAGGAGCCTGTCCCGGACGCGATCAGGAAGGAATCCTGTTTCATCCACCTCCCGGCAAATTGGGAGGAGGTCGTTCTTAACGAATTTCCGAACCGATTTCTGAATCTCCCGCTCCTCAAATGAAAACTTGATCTCCATGACATATTCCTCTTTGAATTAAAGTAACCGTTCACGGGTTCAAAAGTTCAGGGTTTCCCGTTAGTTTCGGGGTCAACTGGTCCTAATGTTGAGGCTCAACGAACCATGCATGGGCCTTAACCCACTACAGGGAGGCGACAAATGGTTCACCGGGTGAACACATGCTAACTGCGAAACGTCCTATTGACTGCCAGTCAGCTCTTCAATGTACCTCTTGCGAGGAAACCCTAAACGTTAAACCCTGAACCTGTGAACGCTTACAAATTAAAGACT
>Ga0172370_10007253_pt1 | contig 13653 bp, 9 predicted proteins | sample LakKiv5m_FD_114538 | JGI IMG/M metagenome (GOLD analysis project Ga0172370, IMG submission 114538) | Freshwater microbial communities from Kabuno Bay, South-Kivu, Congo - kab_022012_11.5m | ecosystem: Environmental > Aquatic > Freshwater > Lake | place: Democratic Republic of the Congo...
TTCGCGCCGTTCAGGACGAAAATACACCTCATCCTCAATTACCTTCGCGGTTCATGAAAAAAAAAGTCATCCAGCTTGTCCGTCGGTTGGAATCACCGTGCCTGTTCGCATTCTTCGGCTCGGCTTTTCTTTTTTTCTCCGCGCTTTCCCTGTGGAGATACAACTCGGGCCAGCTTTTTTACTGGGATTTCGGTCATTATTCGCGCATCCTGTGGCTCATGTCCCGGCTCCTCCCGCCCATCATCCCCCACAAAGTGCTTGGCAATATTCTTTTCCTGGGAGATCATTTTGCGCCGGGGATGGCTCTTCTGGCTCCGCTTTACTGGTTCTCATCGAAGCCTCCTATCCTCCTTCTGGAACAGGTCCTTGCAACGGTCGGAGCAGGAATCATTATCTACAAAATCGGCAAAGCCATGCGACTCTCGTCACTTGCCGCATGGGCGGTGTCTTTTGTCTTCCTGCTTTTTGCCGGAGTCGAAAATCCCCTGGTGACCGATTGGCACACCGAATCAACTTCCGTTTTGTTCCTCGCTTTGTTCCTGTATTGGTTCCTCACGGGCAAACGGATGCTGCTTCCGACAATCGCCGCATTGCTCTTTATCAGCCTCAAGGACAGCAATCCCTTGTCTCTATTTTTCCTGTTGATCCCGCTTTTTTTCGCATATCCAAAGCAACGAGCCTATGTCCTCTTTCTTGCCTTATTCTCTTTGGCGGCATTTGGCCTGATTGCGTACGTGATAACACCCCTTATTTCCAAACAGCCCTATCTCTATTCTCCCGTCCTCCCGAATCAACCGATAGAATTCATGACCCAGTTCTTTAATCAGGACATCAAACGCAAGCTCCTTTTCGATTCGTTTGCCTCGTTTGGATTCGTGCCGCTCCTGTCCGGTTTCTTTCTTCTGCCGATCATCGGCGAACTGAGCATCCGGCTTGTCCCGACATACCTCCATTCCCAGAGCTTCACTCTGGGCATGCATTATAACGTCTACCTCGGGTTCTTCCTCGCGCTGGCTTCCATGCACGGCATCATTGCCTTTGGGCATGTGTTCCGTCATCACAAAAAACAAATCGGCATCTGGCTTGCTTGTTTTCTGGTTGTAGCTGCCGTTGTCACCGCCAAAAAGATTACCCATCCCCCGGCACTGCTGGCGTTCAATACCGTTTTCTGGAAAGAATGGAACGTCAAGAACGATCTGTTCCAAAAAATTCATTACATTCCGCAGCGGGGAAGCATCATGGCGCAAAACAATATTCTCCCTCTCGTTCTTGCCCGAAAAGAACCCATCTACCTGCTTTCCTATTCATATGCGGCCAGTTTGCCCGACGTCATTGTCTTGGATCTTGGAAAAGGACAGAATCCCAACAATTTTTATTCGGGTGAATTAAACAGCGAGGATCACGCTATCCGATTGAAAACCATCCTCGAAGATGACGCAAGGTATGAAAGAATCAGGACGCCCTACCCTTCTTTGTACGTGTTCCGGAAAGTAACGGCAACCCATACGATACAACCAGATAAACCGCGTTCAGAATAAAGAAAACGAGTATTATCTGATGTTTCAGCAATACTTTTTCCGGCTTATCCCATCCTCCAAGCCGGATATAGGGATAATAAGAAAAAAGGAGCCCGGCCGCAAAAATCCACAACCTCGAAACCAACTTGGGCCACAGGGGTATGAGGACAAAAAGCGTGATGAAGTACCATGGTTGGATCTCCATCTTCGTCGCCATGTAGTACAAAAGCCCGAGCTGCACCGACCCGACAAGAAAATTGATGACGACGGCGCGTTTGTCCTTCGAATCGGGTTTCATGAGGAGAAGAAATGGTGCGGTCGTATACTTTATGCCCGCGCCGGCAACAAGACAAATGCGTCCCCATAAAGACTTCTGCTTTGTAAGCAGAAACCATCCCGCAAGGACAAGCGAGACGGCGACAAGGTCGTTATGGGAACATACGAGTCCTTCGATAATGACCAGCGGATGGGTCGCGAATGTCACGGCCCATTCTTTTTTAATTTTGGCAAGCGAAAACACCCCGAGGACATAGAAAAACCCGAAAAAGGCCTTGAATAAAAGAAACGTAGGAAGGAACTTGCCCAGTCCAAGGAACGAAGGAATGAAAGACAAGAGAAGGAAGGTAGGACCATACGGATAGGTCCGGTGCGTCCAGTGCATGAAACGGACCCACTGATCCGCGGGGAAATCAAGGGCACGGTGCAGGTATGGATTCTGGTGATAGAATGTCGCGATACGGGCATCGAACATGTAGTTGAAAAGATCATGCGACAACAAGGGATAGGAGATGATAAGAAAAATAGAAATCATGAGGGCAAGGCGAACCGGATGCATCTGCCTTGCGTGCCGGTTGAAATACCGGTGGAACAGGAAAAGAAGGCAAACGACCGCCACGAAAATCGCCCATGTGATATCGCGCCGATAGTAACCGATATACACCACGGCATCACGGAACGTGACCCAAACGGGATGCCGGAAAAACGTGATATTGGGATCAATGAGGACGAACGAAAACATTGACAGGAAACCAAGGAACAAGAAATACAAGACCGTCACCATAGACCATTATTGTATAATATATAAACTTCAAAAACACATCATGGAAAACATTAAAAAGAAAATAAGCCTGTTCTGGAATCATAAACACAACAGAATACAACTTTTGCTTCTTGCAGCACTTTTTATATTGTATTTCCTACCGCGTTTTTACAACATCCAACACCGTATAGGCTTTGATTGGGACCAGGAAAAAATCGCGACTGAGGTGCGCAATGTCGTTCGCGATCATAAACTGAGTCTCTTGGGACCCAGAGCAAACAATGATTTAGGTTTTTTTTTGGCGCCATATTTTAACTACATGATGATTCCTTTCTTTCTTCTTACCGGCCTACATCCATGGGCATTCGTCATCTTTCTTATAATCTACAACCTGGTTTTTTTTATTATCGCATTTTTTGTCGTCAGGAACATGTTTTCCAATCAGGTTGCACTGTCCTTTTTGTTTATATGGGCACTTAACACAGTACTGTTTGAGGCAGATATTGGTCCGTGGTGGCCGGTGGTTATACCTTTGGGAGTAATAATCACATGGAACTTATTATGGAACATTTATTATACGAATACCCGACATGATTGGGCGCTATTAGGATTGACTTTGGGTGTGTTTGTTAATATGCATTTCCAGTTTGTCTTTATCATTGCGTTCTCGGCCGTATTCCTCATTCTCCATGCAAGAAAAACGAAGCAGTTCGCACTTAAAACTACTATTCTCCTTTGTTCTTTTGTCGCAGTGTTTACACCTCTTTTCTTGTTTGATCTACGCCATCAATTTCTTAATACCAATCTATTCCTTCATTTTTTTACCAATAGTGATGCCAATATGCCACACGATATGTTCTCATGGATTCCCGTGCTTACCAATGCGTTTCTGCCATTCTTGTTTATCAAACTAACGTGGTTAACCTATTTATTTTATGGAATAGTAGGAAGCACAATGATATATCTCACCATGAAAAAGAAGAAATTTGCACGTTTATTCTATATTTCGTCTCTTGTACTCTGGGGTTTAACACTTCTCGGATTTGCTATATATGGCAAACGACCATCCGAATATTATTATATCTTCACCTATGCTTTTATTATCGTTGCCCTAAGCGATCTTCTCATAACGCTTAATAAAAAGTATATTCTTTATACACTCCTTATTGTTTATACATTATTCAGTGTTCCGCTCATCATAACTAAAATATCAACAATCGGCCTTAGTTTATATAAAAAAGATCGAGCAATCCAGAAGCTAAAAACACTCGTGGAAGGAAAGAAATGCAACATCTCATACAATGTCCCCCTCGGTCGAGATAATGGATTCAAATACCTTGTCGAATACTATAAAATCAAGCAAACCGGCAACTGGAGCGATCCTCTTGTCGAGATACGGATCCCTCCCCAAGGTAAAGACATCGTCGTCGAAGGAATCGGCATAAAGATACCGCCCGAGCTCAAATAACTAACGGAAGATGAGATCGTGAATGAGGTTAGGATCAGACGCGACTGCTTCTTCCTCCGGTGTGAAGACGTATTTTTCGATATACGAACCCTTGTAGGAAAACACTTCGTCAGGTTTCCTGCTTTTGGGAATCATTACCTTGTTTTCCTTCCACCACAGTTCGCTGATATAGATATTGGTGCTAGGAAAAATAATGACGTATGTCGTGTGTTTCTTTTGAAAGGGATATGATTTCTTCGTTTTGAAATACTGCCGCATATAATCCATGCCGTATCGCGAGGAATATCCAAACTGATCGGCAGTGAAAATATAATACCCGAACTCGGCTGGCGCATCGGTGAATATTTTCTTTGCCTGTTCCTCATATAGGCCCCATGAGCTCGTATCGTTCCGATAAAATCCTGGTTCCCTGGATGATTGCCGGAAAAAAACAGACATGTTCACGGCGACGAGGACCGCAAAACATGCATAAAACAACCGCCTGTCCACGACCTTGACAAGCGAGGCAAAGCCAATCGCGATAACCGGAAGGAACGGCCAATAATAATAACTCCAAATAGTTCCGCCGAAAAAGAGGGTCAAGAACCAGAATCCGCCATACAGATACAGAAAAAGATAATACCAGCTCATGTCCGCTTTCTTGCCTTTATGCCGGACAAACGCAACAAGAGCAGACAGAATCAATGCAAAAAACAGAATGGAGACTGGCAGGATGCCTCTCGTAAAATGGCTCGCTCCCCCAAGCAGGAATCCGTCAAGCCGGCTTCCTATGAGTTGAGTAAGGGTAAGGTGCAGTTTGCCGGTGTTCTCTGCTCCGGTCAAAAAACGCAGGACCGATTTGGTCTGGAGGAACTGGTGACGTACATCAAAAAGAATGAAGGTGGAAAGAGGCAAAGCAAGCACGGAAAAAATAAGAAAGTGAACAAATTTCTTATGCTTGACGATAATATACCCCAGCAAAGGAATCATGAGAACTATCAAAGGAACCCCGAATGCCATCTGGAATTGCACGGTCAGACCAAGCGTCAAGAGACCCCAAAATAAATCCCACCCGTGCCGTTTCTTAAGGTACCGCCACAAGAAGAAAATAACCAAGGGCGCCAACATGAGGGCGCCATACGGATTGTACAAAGACGAGACGGCCTCTGCCGTGCCGAGCGCAGTCAAAACAACGGCTATCAACGCGGCTTCCTTGCCAAAGATCGCAATCGTTGCACGGTAAACGATATACAACGTGGACAAGAACAGCAAAACCCAAAACCATCCGACGACAACCGGATCGCCGTGGCCGATGATATATGCTGGCAGATTCAGATATAGCCATAGAGGACCATGGAAAACTCCTGGGATGCCACCCGACCGTGGCCCAATGAGGGCCGGCTTCTTCGTCGTCAAGACATCCTGTAGAAGGAGAAAATCCCGAGCTATGTCGGTATGAAAAATGATGCTGTTATGGAGGACAAACCACGATGCAATCACCAGAGATATCAAAACTACAACACCGCCAACAATTACAAGTATCTTTTTCATACTGGTACGATGCTTAATTATAAGGCATTTTTCGGAAAAAACCTATTTTGGTATAATTTTATTGCATGAAACAAAGCATAAAACACCATTTCTTCGCTTCAAAACCGCTTTTAATCCTACTTGGAATAATTATCATCGGCTTTATTCTACGAATGGTCAATTTGAATAATAATTTCTTCTTTGGACATGACCAGGCAAGAGATATCCACGAGGTTTATGAAATGATCACCATCCCAAAACTGAAAATAGTCGGGCCGGGAACCGATATCCCCGGGCTATTTAGCGGCCCCCTGTTTTACTATCTGCTTGTCCCTGTATATGCATTGTCTCATTTCGATCCAAATGCTGCGGCGTTCCTTTTAATTTGCATTAACATTACGGGCATCCCCCTGCTATATTACCTCGGAAAAAGGATGGGGGATGAAAGACTTGGTCTGCTCGCGGCATTCTTATGGTCCGTCTCCTATGAACAGGCTAATTTTGCAAGATTCATATCCAACCCTTCTTTTATTTCCATAGCTACTATCCTGTTCTTTGCGGGCTGTTATGTTTTTTTTGTGAAAAAGAACAATTGGGGCCTTGCGTTAAGCGTGATTGGAATCGCTACCGCTATCCACCTTGATTTCTACCTGGTTTATTTACTTCCTTTCTATCTGCTCTTCTATCTGTTATATAGACCCGTGTTATCTCGTAAGGTCTTGTTGGCAAACCTGCTTCTCCTGTCGCTGCTTCTTAGTACGTTTGTCATCGCGGAAATCAAGTTCCACTTCCTCGGAACAAAATCCCTGATCCAATACATCCTCCAAACAAAAAACTACCATGGAAGCGGTTCGCCCTTTTCGTTATTTATTGACAGTTTATCGAAGTCGTTATTCAATTCCTTTTTTAGTTTCCAACAGTATGTAGCGCTTGCTTACTTCATACTATTGTGTTTGATTGTTGTTTTCCAAAAACCAAGGATAAAAGAAAACACGGTCTTTATTTTTGTGTGGCTGCTGTCAACCGTTCCATTGTTTGTGTTCAGGTCTAATGTCGTCGGAGGGAATTACATCCATAGCTCAATCCATGGAGCCATCATACTCACTGTTGCCTATGCTATTTGGTTATTAATAAAAAATAAACTATATATCCCTGTGGTCGCTGTCGTAGCTATAATCGTCATGAGCAATGGGATATTATTTCTACACTCGCATTTTTACTCAAACACAATCCTCAGCCACCAACCCATGACATATATGGATCAGATAAATGTAATAAATTACACATACGGATCTGCAGCCAAAAAACCCTTCAGCATTTGCACATTAAGCAATCCGCTATTTATCAATCAATTATGGTCTACCGCCTATAAAATCAGCGGCGAAAAACGTTTTGGATATCTGCCATATTGGTCAGGACCGGAACAGAATATAAGCAAAACATTCTTACAACCGGACAAAGCGCATGTCTCAACGAGATACCTTATTCTTGAACCAAGCAACCAATTGCCTTCACATGCGAAAAAGGCAACCATCTTCGAGGAAGATAAAAGAACACGAATAGTCGAAATTAAACAGTTTGGTCAAATCACAGTACAGAAAAGAGTTTTCTTGGCGCCGGATGAAAAGCCCGTTGATTCACAAGAACTCTCCGAAAGGGAAAAAAATGACTTATCTCAAATCATTTCCCGGGATTACCGTTACTCCTGTTATTATTGAAATCACGCTCGATAATGAAAATGACCGACTTTTTCGACTATATAAAAACGCGCAAACTGATTCTTCTCATCACCTTCTTGTTTTTGATTGTGCGGCTTGTGGGGTTGTCTCAGACGTTTCTTCTTAAGGACGAGCGCGATATTGCGCTAACCGACTATTTCCTGGCCAAAACAGGCAAAGATATCTACGGGAACAAAGCACCGGTAAAGTTCGGCCGTATTTCTCCCCAAGCGCCGGTCCTGGGCATGTATTACGGCGTTATGTTCTGGAAACTGCCCATCCCAAAAACCGTCGAGATGGCACGTATCATCTTCATCATCCCCTCTACCCTTCTCCCGCTTCTCGCATACGAAATACTCCTGTTGATTCTCAAGAAAAAACGCATCGCGCTCATTACCGCGGCTGTTTTTGCATCCAGTCCATGGATATTCCATGTAACCCGTCTCGGTGTCGAGGCGAACCTCGCGTATCCCCTTCTATTCGGTGCCATCCTGTTCCAATTGAAGCGAAAAATCCCCCTTGCCTGGTTGCTGTATGGCCTTGCGTTCTTTACCTATCAGGGACTGCGTCCTTTCATCCCTGTCGCGATGATATATTTTGAGCTGCCCGTAATCTCGCGGAAAACATACAAACACAGCCTTGTTCTCATTGTGTTATCTCTCATCACTTTCGTTGCGGTGTTCACGACAAGTTTACGTTTGGAAGGTAATATCATCTCCCGCGGTTCGTCTGAAATCCTTTTCCTCGCCACGGAACGACTTACCCAAGAAACCAATCACGGCAGATTCATCTCGCTTGCCCCGCCCAAATTAAGACCGTTCTTCGACAACAAAATAACCGCGTCAGTCGACTATCTGACCGGGAACATCCTCAAAGGATTCAATGCGTCCTTTTTGTTTGAGGACGGTGACTATGTCGAGAATTATGCAAACGGAGTAACCGGCCAATTTTTTCCTCTGTACGCGCTATTTCTCGTAATGGGTCTTTTTGCACTTGCCCATCTCAAACAACGCGAGCCCTACATCGTCGCCGGACTCATCATAGCAGGTATGATCCCATCCCTCATAAATATCTATTCCCTGACATTTTCCCTCCGTTCTTTGGTTGCTGCAATCGGGTTCTCTTATCTCATCGGGCTTGGGCTGGAGCTGACCTTTCTCAAACTTAATGGCATCAATCAAAAAAACGCATATTTCAAGAGGGCGGCATTTGTCATCGTGTTGTCGCTTATTTCCATGCAGATTGGCTTCTTCTGCTACCGGTATTTCGCTCAGCGCCCTTCGTTAACGGCAGAGTCCTTTTTTGAAGAAGAACGTCAATTGAGTGGCTTCCTCCAACGGGAAGGAAGACCGTTCAAAATCGTTACCACCGATGCATTCTCGCATTTCATGACGCATATCTTTCTTGTTCCGTTACGGGATAACGAGTTGACCGGAATACAACATATTCTTAAATCAAGCACGGTAAATTTTTCTTTCAAAGGCATTGACTTCAGTGAATGCAATCCCGAAATGATCGAACTTATTGCGACTCCTTCCGGAACAATCATTGACGACAGATGTTTGACTGCTCAATCCAGACAAAGAGTCATGGAAAATAAAATAGCCGCTACCGCAAATATTCGTTTATCTTCTTACAATCAACTTGATTTCAACCTGCAAACCAAGTTCTATGTGTTTAAATAAAGTATGGACGTCATAACGATTGTCATCGAAGCGCATAACGAAGAAGGACATATTGTCGACTGCATCAATGCCGCTCATCTTTTGAGCAAAAATATCCTCGTCGTCGACATGGAAAGCACCGATGGGACCGCTGCCCTTGCCGCAAGAGCCGGTGCAACCGTCATCCCGTTTCCCCATCACAGATATGTCGAACCTGCCCGCAAGTTTGCCGTCGAGACAGCCCAAACCGAGTGGGTCATGATACTCGACCCCGACGAGCGGATGACTCCTGATCTGGCAAAGGAAATCAAACGGATTGCTTCAACCGATGTCTGCACTCATTATCGGATACCCCGGAAGAATATCTTCGCCCATGCCAAATGGCTCAAACACGGCGGTTGGTGGCCTGACTATCAACTCCGCCTTATCCATAAACCGCATTTCCGCGACTGGCCGACACGCATCCATTCGACACCCCTCATCGAAGGAGACGGCGGATTCCTCAAACACCCGTTCCTCCATTACTTCCATGGAAATCTGGAATCGATGGTCGGCAAGACCATGCTTTTTGAGGACATAGAATCGGAACTGCTTTACAAGGCGGGCCGGCCCGTGACGACCGTCACGTTCTTCCGCAAATTCATGGGCGAACTGTGGCGCCGCATCATACGGAAGGCGGGGTTCATGGACGGTGATATTGGTATAATAGAGAGTGTTTATCAGGCATTTTCGAAAACCATAACATACCTGTATCTCTATGAAAAGAAAAACCGCCGCACTGTATGATCCGTATCTCGATACGCTCGGTGGCGGCGAAAAACACATTCTTTCCATCCTCAAGGTACTGGAGGATGCGGGATATGATTTGACTATTTTTTTCAGGATTCCCCTCTCGCGGCAAATCGAAGAACGCTTTCATCTCGGCCTGAAACGCATAACGTTCAAGCCGTCCCTCTCGAAGCGAAACGCATGGGAAAAAATGCACACCCTGTCCGAATACCATGCTTTGTTCTATGTGACGGACGGCAGTTATTTCGTCTCGACGGCCCACCGCACATTCATCTTTGCCATGGTCCCGGACCGCAAACTGTATCATATGTCGGTCAAGAATCGCCTCAAGACAACCGGGAACATATTCATTGCGAACTCGAAATATACACATGCCCATCTGTCGGAATGGGGGATAAAATCAAAAATAGTATATCCTTTCATTCCCGACGAGTTCTTTGCTGAGGCTGACAAGAAACAACCCCTCATCCTGTCCGTCGGGCGGTTCTTCCCGCATCTCCACGGCAAGAAACACACGGCAATCATAGAGGCATTCGATAAATTGTCACAGATGAAAGGATTCGAGAGACACAGACTCGTCCTGGCGGGCGGGCTCAATGAGGAAGACGGCGAATATTTCAAGACAATCAAAATGCGGGCAGACAAGAACCCCCGTATCACCCTGGCGCCGAATTGCTCATATGCGCAGCTCCTGTCGTATTACGCGGACGCTTCGTTCTACTGGCACTTCGCCGGGTTCGGAGAGGACGAGAAAATACACCCCGAACGGGTGGAACACCTGGGCATGACTCCGCTTGAGGCGATGGCTGCGGGGGCGATTACCCTTTGCTACCGCGCCGGAGGACCCCGGGAACTCATCCGGGAAGGCAAGAACGGATATCTTTTTTCGACCGTTCCCGAGCTTCTCGGACAGATGATGAAACTGAAGGAAGATGATAAGCTTTGCGGAAACATAAAGGTACACGCGGCACGATTTGTCCGCGACACATTCTCGTATGAATCGTTCCGCCAAAACGTGGAAAAAACAATTCTTGCAAAACTATGATTTCCGTAATCATCCCAACATACAAAAGGAGGTCCGAATTCCTTGCAAAACTGAGACACAATATCCCCTTCCTACGCGGATGCGAGATAATCGTCGTCAACGATGCCCCGACGGACTCCCTCAGAGAATCGATGCGCGGGTTCGGTGACGTCCGTCTCATCGAAAACAGGACAAACATGGGATTTGCCGGTGCTGTCCACCGCGGCATAATGGCGGCAAAACACCAACACGTGGTACTGCTGAATAATGATGTCACCCTCGCAAGCGATTCGTTCAAAAAGGCAAAGCAGCAGCTGGAGCAGGATCCCCGGCTCTTTGCCGTCGCGTTCTCGCAAACCGAGAAAGACGGAAAAAAGGTCGGTAAAAATAGAATATTCTGGAGCAATGGCTTCTTTCAACATCACAAGGCAGAGTCGATGGACAGCGGCGAAACGGCATGGGCAGAGGGCGGGGCATGCATGATTGACCGGGAAAAATATAAACTGATCGGAGGGTTCGACACTCTCTTCTCCCCTTTTTATTGGGAAGATATCGACCTCTCCTACCGCGCACGCAAGGCGGGTTATCATATTGTGTTCGATGACTCCATCACCGTCGAACATCATCATGAATCGACCATCGGGTCGGAGTTCAAATCGTCGGAAGTAAAAGCGATAGCTTACCGGAACCAGTTTTTTTTCATCTGGAAGAATATAACCGACAACAAACTCATCAACTCCCATATCCTCCATCTCTTTCCCGCACTTGCCGTCTCCCTTCTCAAAATGGATTGGGCTTTTGTCTCGGGTTTCCTGCAGGCTTTGCCCCGGATAAACGAAATCATACTGAAGCGTGCCCAAGTATCGCGACAGGAAAAGGTGCCCGATGTTACCATTTTGAATGAGTTTCATGCCTAAAAAAATCGTCTTCATCCTTTGCTGCATCGGGATTGTCTCGTTTTTCCTGTCCGTTTACCAGCGCAAGCCAACCCCTCCCTGTCTGAATGCGGATGAGGCAGCCTTCAGCTACAACGCATACTCCATCCTCAAGACAGGACGGGATGAATACGGCGCGTTGCTGCCTCTGCGTCTCAAATCGTTTGGCGACAACAAGCTGCCGCTTTTCACCTACCTTTCCGTTCCGTTCATTGCGGTATTCGGCCTGAACGAATGGGGCGCCCGCGCTCCCAATGCGTTCTTGTCCCTGCTCTTTCCTTTCGTCGTATACCTGTTCACGCAGGAGCTTTTCGGCCGGAAAAAAGTGTCTCTTCTTGCAGCCCTTCTGTCCGCCCTCTCCCTGGGACTCCATATCATGACCCGCCAGGCGCATGAAGGATATCTTGCCGTGTTCCTGACGACGACTTCGGCCCTGTTGCTTCTGCGGACACTGAAAAAACCGTCATTCCTGCATCTTGTCCTCTTCATCCTATCGACGGCATGCATGCTTTTTGCATATCATCCGGGACGTTTGTTCGCGGGACTGTTCCTCATATATGCTTGCGTGTTCTCATTTGTCGCGAAACGCAGATCATCCGGCGTCATTGCGATTCTCGTCCTCGTCATCGGTCTTTTCAGCCTCACCGACATCGCGTACAAGCCTGAACGGCCTGCATCCCTTTTCTTTTTCAACAATCCCGGAACCGCCCTCAAGGTCCAGGAACTCAAGACGGAAGGCGGGATCCGGTATCTCTACAATCCGATCCTTGTCGGGCTCAAGGATATCGTTGCCGAGCACCTCTCCTATTATTCGCCCCAGTTCCTCATCGCAAACGGGGACGAGAATACCCGTTTCGGATATCCCGGCATGGGGATTGTCACTCCTGTCGAATATGTTCTTTTTTTCGCGGGATGCTACTTCCTCTTCCGGAAAAAAGAAAAAAGCCGTTACTTTGTCTCCCTGCTCCTCCTGTTCGCCCCTCTTTCCGCGTCTCTGTCGTGGTCCAAAGGCTCGCTGACCCGGTCGCTGTTCCTTCTGGTTCCGGTCCTGGTAACCGCCTCCTACGGAGCCGCCTCCCTTTGGGAAAGCATGAGACCGGGGACGGGAAAAAAGATCGCACTGGCGGGTGTCATGGGCCTGTTTCTTCTGTTCCAGGCCTTCTCGTGGGACTTCTATCTTTTCCATTATTCCAAACGGCTCATCACCATCCATTCCTGGCAATGCGGATATGCCAAGGTCGCTGATTTCGTCAAACAGAACTATGATTCTTATGACACGTTCTATGTCAGTAAAAGCATCGGCCAGCCATATATCTTCATGCTGTTTTATCTCAAATACGATCCCGCCACGTACCAGAAACAGGCTTCGCTTTCCAAGACGGACCAATACGGGTTCGGTCAGGTGGACCGGTTCGACAAATTCATCTTTGAATTCCCCGATCCCGCGACCAAACGGCCCAAGACGGCCATCATCGGTTCTGTGGACGATTTCAAGGGAGCGAAGTATCAACCGGTATCGGAAACACTGAAAACCGTCGATGTAAATGGAGAGCCGATGTTCCGCATACTACCGTAACGTATCAGAAAAGAAGTGCAAACGAAAGATTGTAAATAGCATGGATTATGATGGGGACGAGGAGGGTCTTGCGTTCGAAATAAAGAATAGACACGACAAAACTCAATATCAGGTCTGTCGTCATCAGACGAAGCAGCATGAATCCGGACAGTTTGTCATTGGTAAAGAGCATCGGCACGTGAAGGAAAAAAAACAGGATGCTTGACAGAAAGACCGCCTGCCATATGTTTTTGGAGTCGGCGTACAATCTTTTCAGGATGAAACCCCGTGATAGAATTTCTTCGGATATGGCTGTCGCCAAGGAGATGAGCGTCAGGAAAACAATCTGGGCCGCTCCCAAGTGGAACGCTCCGGAAAATGCCTTGAGTCCTTGCCTCAATATAGTCCCGGCCTGACCGCTGAAAAAGAACAGAA
>Ga0172370_10007254_pt1 | contig 13651 bp, 9 predicted proteins | sample LakKiv5m_FD_114538 | JGI IMG/M metagenome (GOLD analysis project Ga0172370, IMG submission 114538) | Freshwater microbial communities from Kabuno Bay, South-Kivu, Congo - kab_022012_11.5m | ecosystem: Environmental > Aquatic > Freshwater > Lake | place: Democratic Republic of the Congo...
CGTTGCTCTGTTAGATGAAATTGCTTTTCTGGAAGAACAAATTATTTCGGTAAAAGATAGATTGTTCATCAGCCAGAATGCTCATTTGATTATGCCATACCACAAAGTGCTCGATTCAATTAACGAAAGCGGAAAAAATAAAATAGGAACAACCGGTCGCGGTATTGGTCCGTGCTACATTGATAAATACGCGCGTAAAGGAATCAAGATAAACGATCTGCTGCATCCTGAAGTTCTAAAAACAAAAATCAGAGAAAATATTGCCGAGAAAAATTTACTGCTGAAAAATATTTATCATCACGAAGAATTAGATGTAGATGAAATCATCAAATCCTATTTAGAATTTGATGAGAAAATTGATCAGTATATTAAAGATGTTCCATCCTATTTAAATCAAGCTATCAAAGAAGGAAAATCAATTTTGTTAGAAGGAGCGCAAGGCGCGCTGCTTGACGTTGATTTTGGCACCTACCCTTTTGTAACCTCCTCACATCCAACTTCCGGCGGAGCTTCCACCGGAACCGGCATTCCCCCGAACAAAATTACCGATGTGATAGGCATAGTTAAAGCTTATACAACGCGTGTCGGCGAAGGTCCGTTTCCAACGGAATTACTTGATGCGGACGGTGAAAAACTTCGAAGTGTTGGAAATGAATTTGGAGCTACAACCGGCAGACCCCGCCGGTGCGGCTGGTACGATGCATTTCTCGTTCGCTATTCTGCAATGATAAACGGAATTGATTCTGTTGCACTCACTAAGTTGGATGTGTTAAGCAGTTTTGAACAAATTAAAATCTGTACCGGATATGAATATAACGGGAAAATGCTTAAATCTTTCCCGACAGACTTTGAACGGCTTTCAACCGCGAAACCCGTGTACAAAACGGTTCCCGGCTGGAATGAAGACATTTCGCATTGTGAATCTTATTCCGATTTACCGCAAGCAACAAAAAATTATTTGAAAATTATTTCGGAAGAATCGGAAATGAAGATTACAATTGTGTCTGTAGGACCTAAACGCGCCCAAACTTTTTTTGTTTCATAACGTAATTCTTATTTCGGGAATAGCCCCATGAAGATGTCCGGCGGTCCAGCTTCGGTAAATATCAAAATCATTCTTTTACTTATTGCTATCGGCATAGGCGGCGGAACGCTCTTTTTCACAAGCGATTTAGTTGATAAACTTCAGGAAAAAGAGAGACAAATTGTTCAACTGTATGCAAAAGGATTGGAATACGTTGCCAACACTTCCGATGTGAATGCAGACATCACCTTTCTCTTTGAAAATATTATAAGACCCATCGATTTCCCCCTTATTCTAACGGATGAAAACAACCATATCAATTTGAAAAGCAAATCAGACATCCGGAATATTCGGTTCGATTCAACTTTATCCGAAGCAGCGCTTACAAAATTTTTCCGCAACAAACTTCGCGAAATGGATGAGGTAAATAAGCCCATCAATGTTACTTACGTGGCAGAAAAAGATACCATCATCTTAACGAGAATTCATTATGGAAATTCGGGATTAATTAATCAGCTTAAGTACTATCCCTATTTGCAAATTTTAATCGTGGGACTCTTCATCATCATCGGCTATATTGGTTTCAGCCAGATAAAGAAAAGCGAGCAAAGTAATATTTGGGTTGGGATGGCAAAGGAAACCGCACATCAATTCGGAACGCCAATATCAAGCCTTATGGGTTGGATTGAGATTTTAAAACTTCATTTCAGCGATCCCGATAAAGTTTTAGACACCGCCGAAGAAATTGAAAATGATGTTGAAAAGCTGAATAAAATCACCAACCGCTTTTCAAAAATAGGAGCTAAGCCTGACCTGAAAACCGGAAATGTTACTGAACTGCTTTTAAATGTAGTTGAATATTACAAAAGAAGACTTCCGCAGACCGGCAAAAAAGTTTCGCTTGAGCTGCTGGAGCAAACAAAGATTGAAGCAAAAATCCATGTAGAATTATTTGAATGGGTGATCGAAAATCTCATTAAAAATGCGCTGGATTCCATAACACACGACAATGGAAAGATTACGCTGTCTGTTAAAAAAGTAAGACACAAAGTCGAAATTGAAATTACCGATAACGGAAAAGGGATCGACGCTAACAGGCGTAAAGATATTTTCAGACCGGGTTACAGCACGAAGAGGCGCGGCTGGGGGCTTGGGCTAAGCCTTTCGAAAAGAATAGTTGAAGAATACCATAAAGGAAAAATTTTTGTAAAAAGCAGTACGCTTAACGAGGGAACTGTTTTCAAAATAATTCTTAACGCCTGACAATCAATATTCTTCTAATTGATAAATTTTTCTCCATCGATACAAAAATAAAAAAAAGCACTTAAATCAGATTAATTTCAAATGTTATTTAGTGGCATAAGAATTGTTTAATACAAGCCGTGTATGAAATAAGTATTTATCTCTGCATAGCACCCTCCTTATAGAAACACATAAACTGCCAAGGTCTAGCCCTCTTCCTTGGCAGTTTGCTTTTTAAACAACTTACTACCCCACGTTACGCAATTGTAGGACAATTCTCCGAATCGCCTATGCATTTTGTTTTCAAATATCAATTTTTCGAGCGAAACAGAGTTTCGCTCTACTAGAATGCGTAACGTGAGTTACTGCAACATTTTACACTAATCAATAATTTCTGATTTGTAAAAATGAGCGAGCACTGAGTTAAGACAAGAATGGAAGATGAATAAAAAAGGAAGTCCCTGGCCGGTTTTGCGCAGCAAGGCTTGAAGGACTTTTTACTTCTACTTTTCCACCGTGTCGTTCAATAATATGTTTGATGATCGATAAACCCATTCCGGTGCCTTCGTACCCTTTACTTTTACTATTTGATGCGCGGAAAAAATCGTTAAATATATTTTTCAAATCGTTTTCCGGAATACCGATTCCGTTATCGCTTACTTCAAGTTGCAATTCTTTTTCATTTGCATCGATAGAAATCTGAATCGTTCCTTCGGTATCGGTATATTTTAATGCGTTCCCGATCAGGTTGGAGAAAGCGATTTCAAACAGAAAGAGATCGCCGATTATTTTAACTCTTGCAGCTCGATGATCTTCAATGTGAACTTTAATTTTTTTATTCTCAACCAGCGCCCTCTGTCTGAAAAGAATCGAACCAAGCAGATCGCGAATTTCAATTTCTTCTTTTGCAATTTCATCTAACAGACGAAGTTTTGAAACTTTTAAAACATCATTCGTCAGTTCAATTGCTTCGGCAGAGCGGGCGCGGATACGCTGCAATTTATCCAATACTTTTTCATTAACCGGACCAAGAAATCCTTGCAAAATAACATCGAGATAAGAGTGAAGGGCGGTTAAAGGAGTTTTAATTTCGTGTACCACACTCATTACATATTTCTGTTTTTCTATTTCTGCCGACTTAAGTTGTTCCAGAGATTCACCTAATTTTTGCTCCATCTTGTATAATTGATGCGCGATATTGTTGGCAAGAATTACGCTCATCAACATTACAAAACTGAAAATAGCCGTGTACGTTGTAATAAACTTGATGTTATTGTAGAGAGGAATTTGCAGCAATCCCTCAACGCCGTGATGCGGAATAACGCGCAGATATTCACTTAAAACAATTCCACTATAAATGATGATGATGCAGACGGCAATTGTGTGAATGACTCTACCGGGGAGAATGAGGCTGCCGATAATCATGTGAAAAACGAAAAGCATCGATAACGGCGTTTCGATTCCGCCGGTATAATAAACCAGCAGCATGAGCGCGGTTAAATCCAACGCCATTTGTAAAAGTGAAAAATGGAGCGGATTAAATTTTTCAGCTTCACATTTCAAATATTTTCTTACTTGATGCAAAACTACATTGTAAAGAAAAATGAGAAAAGTGATGAGAGTGATTGCGGTTATTTGCGCCGGCGTAAATCTGATCGCTAAAAGAAATTCAGCGCTGAGGAGGAAAGCGAACAGCATAAGTACGGCGCCGTAACGGAGCTTGATGAACCAGAGATTTCTCCGTTTTATTGCCTCCCAGAATTCATCATAATAAATTGCCCAAGACGGAATTAATGAAACCATAAAATCCCTTAGTTTCTTTAGATAATAATTGTACTTTCAATTGAAAGCCGGTAAGATTACTACCGGCTTTCAATGCCGATTTCTTTCTGCAAAATTACGAAATATATTTTCCCCGTTTAGTATAATGTGTATGGAGTAATTTATGTGAGAGTTTTCCACAAGGTCCATCGGTTAAGAATTTTTGGTAAATATAATTTACGTGCGGATTCTCGTGTGATTTTCTAATCGGAAGAGACGCTTCCTCTTCATAAATTGCCGAAGCGCGTTTTGCTCTGATCTCTGCGGAGGTTGGTATTGGCTGCCCGCCGCCGCCAATGCAGCCGCCGGGACACGCCATTATCTCAGCAAAGTGAACGTCCTTCAGTTCGCCATTTTTTAACATCTCCATTACAATTTTTGCATTTGCAGTTCCGTGGGCAACAACAAATTTCAAATCAACTCCTTCAAGAAATTTATATGCCTCAACACAATTTTCCAATTTTACGGAAGCTTGTTTTACTCCGTCAAATCCGCGGCATGGTTCAATCACAAGATTTTCAAAAGGAACTTCCCTTCCCGTAACCAATTCATACGCGGTTCGTAACGCGGCTTCCATTACGCCCCCGGTTGCGCCAAAAATTAGTCCAGCTCCTGAAGCATCACCAAAAGGATCATCAAATTGACTCTTCGGCATTTCAGGTAAATAAATTCCGGCTTCGCGAATCATCTTTGCCATTTCGCGCGTCGTTAATCCGTAATCAACATCTTTAAATCCGGAATCATACATCTCTGGTCTGTTGCATTCAAATTTCTTCGCGGCACAAGGCATCAAAGCCACGGTAATAATATCGGCGGGATCAATGTTTGCTTCCTTTGCGTAGAAGGTTTTTATCAGCACGCCGAACATTTGCTGCGGAGATTTTGCCGAAGATAAGTAGTCTAAAAATTCAGGATAAAAATGTTCAATATATTTTACCCAGCCGGGTGAACATGAGGTAAATTGCGGAAGTTTTACCGATTGATCTTTATCCACAAGCGCTTTTTTCAAACGTGTAAGAAGTTCAGTGCCTTCTTCCATTATCGTAAGATCGGCAGTAAAGTTTGTATCGAAAACTTTATCAAATCCTATTCTGCGCAGCGCCGTATTCAATTCTCCGGTGAAAGATTTTCCGGCGTTCTGTCCGAACTCTTCTCCAATAGCAGCGCGCGGCGATGGCGCAGTTTGAATGACGACATGCTTCTTCGGGTCATCAATAGCCGCCCAAATTTCATCGGAAGGATCGTTGGCACGCAATGCGGAAGTCGGACACCGGTTGATGCATTGTCCGCAATTTATACAGATAACATCGGCAAGCGGTTTGTCTAAAAATGTTCCAACATGCGTTTCATGTCCTCTGTTCACGGCTTCAAGCACGCCAACTTCCTGCAGATCAATACACGTTCGTACGCACCGTTTGCATAGTACGCATTTATTCATATCTCTTACCACGGCGGCAGAAGAATGATCGACTTCGTAGCGCGGAGTTGTAACATGTCCGAAACTATAACTATCAACGCCGTATTCTTTGGCAAGATTTTGCAGTTCGCAGTTACCATTTCTGAAACAAGAATAACACTCTCCGTAATGTTCGCTTAAAAGAAGATCAATAATATGTCTTCGCGCTTTTCTTACCATCTCGGTAGACGTATTTATTTTTATCGGTGACGTTATGGGAAAAGAACATGCGGTTTGCAGCGTCCGCATTCCTTCAACATCTACAACGCATACGCGGCAAACGCCGGCAATACACAAATCGGGATGATGGCACAGCGTAGGAATGTGTATCTGATTTATTTGACACGCTTCCAATATTGTTGTTCCCAACGGAACGGAAAGTTTTTTTTCGTTTATTTGAACGGAGACCGTTCCGCCGATGGCAGTAAGGTCTTTAGGTTTATCAACAACGTGCGCTTGCTGGCTTACCGGAATTCTTTCATTCTCTCGCTTAACCATTATGTTTTCCCTTTCCTTTTGAACCGAATAATTCATCTTTAAAATTTTCAAGAATTGAGATAAACGAATTTGGACTGGACTGCCCTAATCCGCATTTGGATGCTACTTGCATCGTTCTTCCCAATTCTTTTAAATTATTTATGTACATGAATGTGAAATCATCATTTTCAATTTTCTCTACCGCTTCCAATAATTTTGTGTTTCCGATCCGGCATGGCGTGCACTGCCCGCATGACTCTTCAACAAAAAATTTCATAAAGTTTTTTAATACTTTTAACATGCTGCGGTCTTCGTTAAAGATCATAATGGAACCGCCGGTTGCGGCATCTTCGTATCCCAGCGCTCTAGCAAATTGCGATTTCGGCAGACACGTTCCCGAAGCGCCTCCAACTTGTACGGCTTTCGTATTTTTTGCCTCAACAAGTTGAAGCAATTCGTTGATGGTTGTTCCCCAGGGAAGTTCATACACTCCCGGTTTTTCGCAATCACCTGAAACTGAAAAAAGTTTTGAGCCGGTCGATTTGTTTGTTCCATATTTTTTAAACCACTCTCCTCCTTTCAATAGAATATGAGGAACGGAAGCTAACGTTTCAACATTATTTACAACCGTTGGGTGACCGAGATAGCCGGTATTAACCGGGTACGGCGGACGGTTGCGCGGTTCGCCTCTATATCCTTCAAGCGATTCGATCAGCGCGGTTTCTTCGCCACAGACGTAGGCGCCGGAACCTAATCGAATTGTAATGTCAAAATCAAAATCTTGATGTTCGAGAATTTTTTCACCTAAGAAATTAGATTGTCGTAATGTTTCAAGATAATCTTCAAGCGGCTTGAGCATATATTCATACTCGCCGCGCAAATATAAAATTCCGGTTTTTGCGCCGATGGTGTAACCGGCGATAATCATTCCTTCAAAAACAAGTTCCGGATATTCGAGGAGAAGAACTCTATCTTTGAAAGTTCCCGGCTCGCCTTCATCCGCGTTGCACACTATAAATTTTAACTTAGATACAGAAGCAGCCGAGAGCATCCATTTTGTTGCCGTTGGAAATCCGGCTCCACCTCTTCCTTTTAATCCGGAGTCTTTCAGTTCGAAGAGAATATTTTCTCTACCGAGTTCAAGAGCTTTTTTAACGCCGTCGCCCTGTTTATAATCTGAGAACAAAACAGGTCCGTTTCTTTTTTTAGTTGATGTTGTAACTGTTTCCATTTTTAGCCTACTTAATCTCATTCAAAATATTAATTGCCGTTTCGGGATCGAGCCGTGTATAAACTTTTTCATTTACCAGCATTGCCGGACCTTGATCGCACATGCCGAGGCAATTGGTAAACTCCAGAGTGATCCGTTTGTCTTTTGTAGTTTGTCCAAAGTTGATACCTAACTCACGCTGCACGGCTTCTTCAATTTTTTCTTTTCCGAACATATCGCAAGCAATCGTTTGGCACAATCGAACAATGTTGCGTCCTTTCGGTTCGGAATGGAGGAATGAATAAAACGTTATCACGCTGTTCACTTCAACGGGATGAATACCCATCATGCGGGCAACTTCCTGCTGCGCAAAATCGGAGATGTGTTTATGCTTCCGTTGAATTGCCTGAAGAATTTGAAGCAGCGCGGAACGTTCTTTTCCGAATTGATTGATCAAACTTTCTATCTCTTGCGAGAGAGCATTTTTTTCTACTACGAGCATGATGAATTCTCCTTTCGCAATTGCAGCAGCCGCTCAACTTTTTCAACAAGCAGTTGCGGGGAAATCGGTTTTTCAACAAAATCATCAACGGGAACAATTTCACTAACGCCAAAATCCATCCCGATTGTTTTAGAAACCGACGAGTACATCAAGATAGGAACGGTAATTTTGTTTCTTCTGAATTTTTGTGCAAGGAAAAAACCGTCGTCCGGTTCATTCATCATAACGTCGAGAATAATTAAATCCGGTGTAGCATTTTTCACAAGTTGAAATCCGTCATCCGGATTTGTAGCCGTGGATACTTCGTGTCCCTTTGAATGAAGCACCAAACTGCTGGCATCAAGAATGTCGGGGTCATCATCAATAATTACGATCTTTGCCATTACGTGTCCTTTCTTTTATAATTATTTTAAATTCGAACGAAAACTTTTTACGCTTGCACATAATTTTCAACATGATCTTTTAGTACCTTTGATTTTAAGGGAAGGCGGACAACCACTTTTGTACCTTTCCCAAATTCACTTTCAATTTCAATTTTTCCGGAATAAGAATCAACAATTCTTTTTACAATTGAAAGTCCCAAACCGGTTCCACTGATCTCTTTGGTAGATTCATTTTTCGCACGGAAGAATTCTTGAAACAACTTTTTCTTTTCTTCATCCTTCATTCCAATTCCGTTATCGATGATGGATACTGTTACAAAATTTTCCGTTTGTTCAATCGCCACGTCAATTTCACCGCCGTTTTTATTGTACTTTATCGCGTTACTAATCAAGTTGGTAAACAGGCGGTTCATTTCTTCTTTATCGGCTTTAACCTTAAAAAGATTTTCAACCACAGAAAAATGAACGGTTAAATTCAGTTCTTTCATTTCAAGCGAAAAAAATTCGAGAATAGATTGAACAACTTCCGCAATGTTTAATTCCATTATTTCTCGCTGTACAATTTTCATTTCCATTCTTGAAATATCGAGCAAATCGTTTACCATTTTAAGCAACGCGTCAAGACGGAATTCAGATCTTTCAACAAACTTTTTTTTCTGCGCTTGCGTTAGCTGTACCGAATCATCGGATAAAAGTTTTAGATAACCGTACACTGCGGCAACCGGCGCTTTTAGTTCGTGCGAAACCATCGAAACAAATTGTGACTTTAATTGCTCAATCTTTTTCAACTCCGTGATATTCTTCAAAACGATAACTACGCCGGCAAGTGAACCATCCGGATGCGGCACGGGCGAACAGGTAATTTGAAGAAACGATTCGTTCAATTCATTTAACGGCAGTTGAATTGAAAATGATTGCGGCAAATATTTTTTCGCCGAAAGATACCGGTTTATCTGCGCGGCAATTTTTATATGGAGTTTCGGAAGAATAAATTCTTCAATTACAATTTTATCAAGCGATAAATACTTTAACGCTGATGGATTATACAAAACCGCTTCGCCGTTTTTATTTACAACCAGAACGCCGTCTTCCAAAGCGTTTACAATCGTATTCATCCTTGTTCGTTCAAACGCGATCTCGAGCAGCCGGTTTTCTCTATCGTTTCGCAGCCGTTCAGTTTCCAACAGCAGAAGGCGCTTTTTATAACCGAGTTGTAACTGCTGCAATAGTTCTTCAATCGAAAATGGTTTTGGAATATATCCGTCGGCGCCTAATTTTGTTGCCTGGATTGCGGTATCATAACTTGCAAAAGCGGTAGCAATAAAACAGACGGTGTTAGGTTTGGCTGCGTGAATTTTTTTAAGGACTTCCATTCCGTCTTTATCCGGCATTTTTAAATCGATGATCGCAAGGTCGTACTCATTATTTATTCCCAACAAAATTCCTTCCGTTCCGGTTGCTGCAACATCAACAGCAAAGTCTTCCATTTCAAGCAGACGTTTTACACCGTTGCGAAGTAAATCTTCGTCATCAACAACAAGAACTTTAGGAGAATCGAGTTTAGCCATCTCTCAACTTTTCACTTTTTATGTGCGCCCTTGGAGCCATCACGCAAAGCGGGATTTTTCTTCATCTCTAAAAGCGTAGCAACAATTTTATCAAGCTCTTCAATCACTACCGGCTTGTTTAGAACGGCATCGCACTTTGTCCATTCCTTTTCTTCAACGGTTGCCGCGTCAAATTTTAATCCGGTAACATAGGTAACCGAAGTTAGAATGATCACCGGAATATTTTTTTCTCCGGAAGCTTTTTTAATTTTATAGGCAAGTACAAAACCGGAATCATATTCTTCCATTATCAAATCAAGAATTGCAATGTCCGGCTTTTCCTGCTGAAATTTTTTCCAGCCTTCCGCGCTTGAATTTGCCGTAACTACGATATAGTTTTTTAACTCAAGAAGTAGTTTCGTTTGTTCAAGAATATCAGGATCATCATCGACTAATAATATTTTGGCGTTCATAATTTTTTCTTTCTAATGTGATTTCATTATTTAAAGTAAGATCAAGGTCTAACGGAATTTTGACCGTGAACAAAGCTCCTTTACCCGCTTCGCATTTAAAAAGGATTTCCCCTCTGTGCATTTTTACAATGCCGTAAGCGATTGCTAAACCAAGCCCGGTTCCCTTCCCGATTTTTTTTGTTGAAAAAAAGGGAGTAAAAATTTTCGCGCTGTTTTCTGCGGCAATGCCGATGCCGCTATCGCGTATTTGCACAACTGCAAAATTATTTTCCACGGTAAGCGTGAGAAAAAGATCCTTCTCAATCGAATCTTCCATCGCTTCGCAGCCATTTAAAATGATGTTAAGAAAAACTTGCTGAAGCTGATCTTTATCTCCCGTAATTTCTAATGGGTGTTCCGGAAAAGAAAGATGCAAATCAATCGGAATATATTTTCCGTTTACTTTTACCGTGCGCAGAATGCCGCGGAGCAATTCGCACAAATCAAATTTTGAAAGAGATAATTTACCCTGCCGGGCAAAGTTCAATAAATTTGAAACAATATTCTTACACCGTGTAGCTTCGGTTGAAATCATTTTCAGTTCGGTTGTAAGCTGCTCATCCGCTTCCTTTATTTTCAATTCTTTTTTTACAAGCGAAGCGTAAAGCATTATTGTTGTAAGGGGATTGTTGATCTCGTGAGCAACGCCTGCGGCTAATTGTCCAATTGAAGCAAGTTTTTCCGCTGATCGTAATTGTTCTTCGGTGATTTTTAATTCTTCGTAAGCGTGCTGTAATTCTTCTATCAAAAAAGGAAGACACATTTCCTTTTCGCCTAATCCTTTGCTGATAGTTACGGCAAACTCGCGACAAGTTTGATAGCCGCACGCTCCGCAATTTAAGCGGTCTTTCTCTTCCGGTTTTCTAATTGAAGTTAAAATACTTTCTATTTGTTCCTCATCGGGCATCGGGCGGCGTTCATTCTGCGGATGAAATTTTCTGTGCAGATTTAAATTGCGGCTGTTAAAAAGATTGCTCTTCCAAACATGCTTATCTGAAATATTTTTTCTCTCACTCATGTAGTCGATAACCTTTTCTCTGCGGGAATAGTAGTTCAAACCGGTATCAATAGCGGGTCCGCTGATGCAGCCTTCGCAGAATAAGATGTCTAAAAATTTAGCATTGATATTTTTTTTGGAAAGATCGTCAATAATTTCACAAACTTTATTTTTCCCTTCAACTACAATAATCTCTTTTTCAAGAATATCGCCCGAAATGTTTGCGGTTTTTAAAAGTCCGCCTGCTAACGGATACGCCCTTCCCATCTCTGCATACGGCGGATCAAATTCACCGTCATCCAAATCGGAAAGATTTATATCAAATTGGCGGAATAAATTTTTCACTTCGGTAAAAGTTAAAACCGCATCGATTGTTCCCGCAACTTCTTCATTTAGTATTTCATCTTTTTTTGCGACACACGGACCGATGAAAACATTTTTGCATTCTCTTCCAAATTCTTCTTTTAAATAACGACTGAGTGCGACCATCGGCGAAACTATTTCGGCAAGGTTCGGCACTAATTCAGCATAATATTTTTTTATGTAGTTATTCACAGCGGGGCAGCTTGAACTTATGAGCGTTTCTTTACTTTCGGATTGAACTTTCTGCAAATAGAGTTCGCTTATCAAGTCGGCGCCAAAAGCCGTTTCAATCACTTTGTGAAAACCGAGCAGACGAAGCGCGGTTGGAAGTTTTTTATGTTGATCGGGGAAAGAGGCGGCAAAGGAGGGCGCGATTAATGCTGCATTTTTTGTGAAAGGAAGAATTTCATTTTTTACATAATCAATTGAACCGGAAATTTTTTTTGCACCTTGCGAGCAGACTTTAACGCAATGCCCGCACACGATGCACCGCTCAGAAATTACCACCGCCTGTCCGTTAAGTACTTTTATCGCCTGCGCGGGACATTCGCGAATGCAAGAGTAACACCTTTTGCATCTATCGGGGATCGTGCTGATAATTCCGGTAACCATTTTCTTTAATAACTTTGTCTCTTAATCACTTCATTTTAGATGCCAGATTCCCGGAGAAAAAAAGTTGATTTACGTTAAATTGTGATGAGGCGAAAATGAAGCGATCGGATTTTCTTGTTTTTAAGAAGTCTTCACATCAGAAAGGAAGAATAGTTGATAATTGAATACTGTAAATAATTGAAAAGGGATGCTGCGGGGGAAATCAAAATTAGAAATTAAAAATTAAAAATTATAAATTAGAGAAAGAAGTAAGTACAAACTGTCTTTGTGCCTTAGTGGCAACATTCTTTTTCGCCACAAAGGCACGAAGACACGAAGGAAAATGATGCTCAAATTGATTAGAATTATCTATTCGTTGACATCAACAAAATGAAAAAACAACTCAAAAAAAAATACTTTCGGTTGCTCGGAATTTGCGAATAACTTCCCCACATAAAAGTTAAGCGATTAACGCCAACTTAAAATCTTATCTCTTCTTCCCCTTCTCATTCAAAATTAAATGTCCCATTTTATCACGTTTGGTTTGAAGGTAGCGGAGATTGTTTTCGTTGGGGAGAATTTCAATTGGAACGCGTTCTACAATTTCGAGATCGTACCCTTCGAGTCCGACAACTTTTTTAGGATTATTAGTAAGTAATTTTATTTTGCGGATACCGAGATGGAGCAGTATTTGCGCGCCGATACCGTAGTCGCGCAAGTCAGCACGGAATCCAAGCGCTTCATTAGCCTCAACGGTGTCTTTCCCTTGATCCTGTAAATTATAAGCGCGGAGTTTGTTGGCAAGACCGATGCCGCGACCTTCCTGCCGCATATAAACAACAACGCCAACGCCTTCCTCTTCAATCATTGCGATTGCTTTATTTAATTGGTCGTGACAGTCGCAGCGCAGCGAATGAAAAACATCGCCGGTCAAACATTCGGAGTGCATCCGTACAAGCACCGGTTTCTCGGGATTAATTTCCCCTTTTACCAGAGCAAGGTGTTCTTTCTTTTCAATTTTATTTTCGAAAAGCACCATTCTAAAATTTCCTTTTGAGGTAGGAAGTTGTACTTCGGTAACTTTTTCTACAAGACTTTCTTTTCTTATCCGGTAATGAATCAAGTCCTTTACCGTTAAAATTTTTAGATTGAATTTTTCAGCAAGTTCGGTAAGCTGGGGAACGCGCGCCATTTCTCCGTTGTCTTGTAAAATTTCGCAAAGCACTCCGGCGTGGGTAAGTCCCGCAAGAGCGCAGAGATCAACCACGGCTTCGGTGTGTCCGGCGCGGCGGAGAACGCCTTCATCCATTGCGCGAAGCGGAAAGATATGTCCCGGCACAGCAAAATCATTTCTGCGCGAATCCGGATCGATCATTTTTTTTATGGTTACCGCTCTATCTGCAGCGGAAATACCGGTGGTAGTTCCTTCAACGGCATCAACGGTAACAGTAAATTGTGTGCCGTGCAGCGCGGAGTTTTCATCAACCATTAAGGGCAATTCAAGTTCTTCCAGACGTTTTCCGGTA
>Ga0172370_10007259_pt1 | contig 13645 bp, 14 predicted proteins | sample LakKiv5m_FD_114538 | JGI IMG/M metagenome (GOLD analysis project Ga0172370, IMG submission 114538) | Freshwater microbial communities from Kabuno Bay, South-Kivu, Congo - kab_022012_11.5m | ecosystem: Environmental > Aquatic > Freshwater > Lake | place: Democratic Republic of the Congo...
CATCCTCTGCGTAACGAAACTCCAACCTGCGTAAGCGCCGATGCCAACAGCGACGGCTCAATCAATATCTCCGACGTCCAAACCTGCATCAATGTAATTTTGAATACTGATACCGACCCATCTCACCAGACCTGCAGTGATATGAACGGCGATACTAATATAAACATCGCTGATTGCCAGGGGATTATCAATAAAATCCTCGGAACTTAACCAATCACTTGGAAACCGAGTTTCCAAGTGCAAGTTTCTAAAGCCGAGCTTTAGAAAGTGAAATAGAATAACCACTTGGAAACCCGGTGTCCAAGTAAGTAAAAAAATGAAAAGATATATTTCATTAAAAAATATCTCCAAAACCACAATTCTATTTTTCGCTGTGGTTTTTTTGTTTACGCCTTCCATAACCAAGGCGGCCAACTGGTATGTAGATAATGCCGTAGTTGCCAATGGCAATGGCCAATCCTGGAATACGGCTTGGAAAAGTTTCAGCAGCATTGTCTGGGGCGCAAACGGAGTCAAGGCTGGCGATACGCTGTATATCTCAGGCGGATCAACATCTAAGACTTACACATCAGCATTAACAATCGGTGCCAGTGGTAGCGTAGGTAATCCCATTACAATTAAGATAGAACAGGATTCGGGGCATAATGGAAAGGCTGTAATAACAGTTTCCGATAATAATGGAATTACAATCAGCAACCATTCCCATATAACCATATCTGGACAGGCAGGTTCTGATACAACTCCCAAAATCCAACTGACAAGAAATTATTATTCCGGCGTAGAAATTGCTGGAACGTCAGATAACATAATTGTTGAGTATGTTGAAATAGATAATAATGATATGGTTGTCTCAAGCGCCATTGGCGGATTAAATATAGCATCGAGTTTGAATCCTGGTCCGTCTAATATTGAACTACGTTATTTAATTGTTCACGACAATCAAGATGACCAGTTTCATTTTGTCCAAAATACCGTATATGAACCTACCGGTTACGATAAAATCAGAATCCATAATTGTGAAATATATAACCAGCATGACGATGGCGTTGAATCGTGGATTGGCGGAGTGAGTTTCTATAACAATCGCATGCGCGACAGAATTTCACCTTATCGAGGCCACCCTGATATGATGCAATTATATAATACCTATTACAAAGTTTATAACAATATATTTGAAAATCACTATGGAGATACGCCGGAATCCGATGGTGGAACAGGCGGGCAAATAATGGTGCTATATTTTGAACTGGACGGCGGGGATAATGATGAAATTACCTGGAACAATCGTATAGGAAATTTGCAAATATATAACAATGTGTTTTATGAACCCAATGAATTTCAGGTGAATACTTTATATGTAGCTCAAATTTCTTTGGCAGTATCTGACCCCGATTTTACCTCTGTGGGCAATATTTATGTTTTTAATAATACTTTCAGCGGCGCCAGCACCAACAACGCGCTGGCATTGTCATTTTCTGGAAGTCCCAATCATGCCGTCGTGCATGATATTTATATAGAAAACAACAACTTTTATAACGCCAGTTATGTTTCTTCGTCAGTTGCCTTGGACAGGGGCGATGGTTCTGATATAACGTATGGAAGCGTCGGCGATGCGGCGGATGTTATATTTGATTACAATGCTTTTTACGGTTCAGGTGCTTCAAATATATATTATGGCGGCGCACAACTTGCCTATGCAAATTTTAAAGCAACATCAGGATGCCAAGATCATGAGGTGACAACCAATCCCAATTTAAGCGCATCAAATTATTTTCAACAGGGAAGTGGATCATCTCTAAATGAATCTGGATTTTCTCAAAGCAGTTATTTTTCCACAGACAAACTTGGCACCACCCGCCCCCAAGGCTCGGCCTGGGACATCGGCGCCTACGAATACAATTCTGGCCAAACCACCTGCACTCCCGGCGATGCCAATAGTGACGGCAATATAAATATCTCCGACGTCCAAACCTGCATCAATGTCATCCTGGAAACAGATACTGATCAAAGCCATAAGACCTGCAGTGATATGAACGGCGATACTAATGTAAACATCGCTGACTGCCAGGCGATTATCAATAAAATACTGAATCCTTAATCACTTGGAAACCGAGTGTCCAAGTAAGTAGTTTAAGGGTAAAATTGATTCTGTAGCGGCCGAACCGCTACAAGCCTGGTAACGTATCATGGTACGTTACTTTTTAAAAATAAATTTAAAGACACAAAAAAATCATCCCGCTTAGCGGGATGATTTTTTAATGAAGATTATTTTTTGATCAAAGCTTTTATCTTGGCATTCAGTCTGGATTTTCTGCGGGCGGCGGTGTTTTTATGAATAACTTTTTTTTGGGCGGCTTTGTCCAGGGCTTTAACGGCTTTTTGGAAAAATTCTTTGGCCTTGGTCGCATCTTTGCCGGCAATGGCTTCATTGGCGGCTTTGATGGCACTGCGAAAAGAACCTTTGATTTTCCGGTTTTTTTCCGTCTTGGTGGCGGTTACCCGCATATACTTCTTGGCAGATTTTTTGATTGGCATAATTTAGTTGCTTTTAGCTGTTAGCTGTTAGCTTCTAGCTTTTAGGTTTTTTAATTGAGAGCATTTTTAGTTAGTATATATATTTTTAGCATATCAATCAGGTTTTGGCAAGTGTTTTAGAAGGTGTTAGAATTGACATGGAATTTCATCCCCATGAAAATGGGGATCCAGAAGTAATTTATTATAGACTAGATTCCCGCTGGAGTTTACCCTCGTGGACACGGGGGCGGGAATGACAATAAAATGATTTCAACCATTAAAGGCAAAATTGAATACAGCAAGGGCAATTATGTCGTTATTGATGTAAACGGCATTGGCTATAAGATTTTTACCACGCCGTATATTATTGGCAAAATTGCGGGCAAGGACGAAGTGAAATTTTTTATCCATACTTATGTCCGCGAAGATACGCTGGCGCTTTATGGTTTTTTAGCCATAGAAGAGCTGGAAATGTTTGAACTCTTGATTTCTATTTCCGGCATTGGACCCAAAGCCGGCTTGGGAATTCTGACGGTAGCCACGCCTAAAACCATCAAGACGGCTATCCTCAATGAAGACTCGTCTATTCTCACCAAAGTTTCCGGCGTCGGTAAAAAAACCGCCGAACGGGTAATCTTGGAGCTCAAAAACAAAATCGCCGATATTTCGGTGGGCGATAAGGAAGAAGCCGTGATTGACAGCGATGCCATTGAGGCGCTAGTTTCTATGGGCTACTCGGTGACCGAAGCCCGCGAAGCTCTCAAGGCTGTGCCGAAAGATTTGAAAGATGTCGGACAGAGGATCAAGCATGCGCTCAAGAATTTAGGAAAAAAATAATTCATGAAATCAGTTACTTTATATATAGCAGATTATCTAAGGTCACAAGTTGTGACCTTAGAAACCAACTTGAAGTCACAATTTGTGACCTCAAATTAAATTTTTATAAAGTAAATAATGAGAACTAAAAATTTAATTCCAACAGAGATAATTGAAAGTAAGATTTTTCTCATAAGAGGCAAGAAAGTTATGTTAGATAGCGATTTAGCCTTGCTTTATGGAGTAGGAACGAGGGATCTGAATAAGGCAGTCAAAAGAAATAAGGATCGTTTCCCCGTAGACTTCATGTTTCAATTAGACAAAAAAGAGTTTGAAATCTTGATGTTCCAATTTGGAACATCAAGATGGGGTGGTAAAAGAAAACTTCCGTATGCTTTTACCGAACAAGGAGTGGCTATGTTATCCAGCGTATTAAATAGTAAAAGAGCAATTGAAACCAATATTCAGATAATCAGGACATTCACGAAACTGCGGGAAATGATTATTAGTAATACAGAACTGCGAAGGAAGATTGAAGATCTGGAAAGAAAATATGACAACCGTTTTAAGTTAGTGTTTGATACGATAAAAAGGATTTTAATAACAACCAAAAAAGAAGCGGGAAGTCCGGTTCCGGTTAAAAAGATAGGCTTTTCTGATAAAAAATAATCTCGCGGGTATCGCCCGCCGGAGGCGGATAAATATAGCGGCTATTATCCCAGCACCAGAGCCGGACTCGGTGCGGGACAAGTATGACCTTCCTTTACCCCGCACTAAATTATTTATTCGCACAATTTATTGTGCGAGAATAGTACAGTGGTAGTACACCTGCTTCCCAAGCAGGCAGCGCGGGTTCGATTCCCGTTTCTCGCTCATAATAATTAAAATAAAAAAATGAAAAATAGATTAATAATTTATTTAGTTAGAACAATAATATTAATTATTTCGATAGGAATATTATTCGTAGCTATGGAAAAATATTTAATTTTTCATATGCCAATACCACAGACTAAATTGTTAGGAGATATTGATATCACAAAGATAAATTCTATTACTTATAATTTTATATCTCCGGCAGATGACCCAAATGTAGATTTATCTATAGAAATTATAGATAACGGAATTGAACCTGATATCGCAATAGCAGAACCAATAAAATCAGATATAGTCTTTAATGTATTACTAAAAAAATATGGCAATGTTGTTGCGAATAAAGAATATTCGAAAGAAAATTTGTCAGGAGGCAATTGGCACCAGCCAAATGGCGGTATTATTGGATTCGGATTAGGTAGCTTACAAAAAGGAGCTCAATATGAACTTACAGTAAATATTAATAAACCTGATAATTTATATAACAATTATAAATCGAGGTCGTATATAGATTATTTGGATACTATTGGTAATACAGAAGAACAGCCAAGAATTTCACAATTATTATATTTTTTGATAAGTATTATTGGATTTATTTCACTGATACTAATCTGGAAAAAATTTCCAACAAAGCCTTAACATCTTAAGTAATACGCCTCACCTAATTTTATGGATTTTTTGCAATCAAACCAGTGGCGGAAGTTTCAGGAATCGGTCGGACGGAAAACTTTTCTGATTGACACTTCTGAAATGCATGCCAGCATAATTGAACACAGTTTGCCTATCGTCGGCAAATATTTTTATATTCCCCGCGGACCGGAAATTCATGAAACATACAACATGAAACATGTAACAAGCGAATTAATAGAGTTGGCCAAGAAAGAAAAAGTGGGCTGGATTCGGATTGAGCCAGAGAACGCAGAAATTTTAGAAAAAATAAAAAAATCTACCAATTATAAAATTATTAAGGCGCCGCATGATATGCAGCCGAGGGAAATTTTTGTGATTGATATAAACAAACCAGAAGAACAGTTACTTTCTGAAATGAAAGAGAAAACCCGCTATAATATCAAGCTTTCACAAAAACGAGGCGTTTCCGTGAAAGTAATTTCTAATAATTGTCATCCTGAGCGAAGCGTAGCGGAGTCGAAGGATCTAATTGAATTAGATTCCTCGACTGCACTCGGAATGACAAATAGATATTTTAATGAATTTCTAAGGCTGGTAAAAATTACTTCGGAAAGAAATGAAATTACCGCTCATCCAGCTGAATATTATCGCCAGATGTGGGAAACAATTCCGGCAGAAAATTTAAAATTATATGTAGCCGAGTATCAAAATAAAATTATCGCCGCCAATTTAATCGTATTTTTTGAAGACACGGCAATTTACCTCCACACCAAAACTATTAAAAAAGGATCTACAGGTGAAAATAATATTCCAAGCGAAAAAAATAACAATTTTGGTGTGGGGGTTTATCTACACGGCGCATCGGACAATGAATATCGCAACGTCATGGCGCCGTATTTGCTGCAATGGCAGGCGATCAAAGACGCCAAAAATGCCGGATATAAATTCTATGACTTTGGTGGCGTGAGTAGCGGTCCGACCGCTCTCAATCAAAACGACCCTAAGCGGTCGGACCGCTACGAAAAATGGCAGGGTATCACAAGATTTAAGCTGGGTTTTTCGCCCAACACGGAGCCGAAAAAATTTCTCGGCAGTTATGATATAATATTGAACAAGCCAAAGTACTGGATATATCAAATGCTCAGCTGGATAAAAAGCGGATAAAGCAATGGCAACTGAAAATAAAAAAAATAATTCAATAATAATCGGCGCTGTTTTTTGGGCGCTATTTTTATTTATGCCAATAATAACTTTAGCCGATTGCGACCGGGACGGCGTTTGCGAAGAAGGTGAAGCAGCCAATAACTGCGTTTTTGACTGTATGATTTCCACTAATCCTAAAGATGTAAAGATTGCTGCCACTCCTGACAGCATTTCCCAAATAACCAAGTTTGATGTGAATAATAACGCAACTGTCATTACCGATGGTCCGTCCATCTTTGATTTTTTAAGCAATAAAAACTATATTGATCTGCTCAATGGCAATACTATTCCATACTATACCAGCGCCAAATATTTATCCGACTATGCTCCGGATATTCCCACATTGAAATATTGGTGGGGATTGGGCTTGCAGTCATATTACTGTAAATCTTCTGTTGTCAATGAATATGCTCTCTGCCAAACAGCCCTAAGTGGAACTCATGAAAATTGGTTTTTGCACCAACTTGGACTGCCAGCTACAGCTGAAAACCGAGTTCTCCGGCAATATTACAGCGGCTACATCTGGGATAATTCCAGCACTGAATGGCAAAATGCTTTTACGGATGCCATACAGACTTATTATAATGGCAATCCTAATATTGACGGGATATTTTACGATGAAACTTTGGCAAAAATGAGTACTAGTAATTTGGTTGTCAATCATACAGAAGATCAAGCAGTAAAGGGAGAAGCTAATGACCAAGGCCTAATCTATAAATACATAGCTACCGACTACCCCACTTATAAATATACTGGTGGCGTGGAAGGTGCGGGCAATCCTCTGACAGTCACTAATAAAAATGATCCTACTAAAAAATACCAAGTAGCGCCCAATCCTGGTACAAATATGGTTTATTTCAATGAAGATGTGGATGTTGGCACCACTGTTGCTGTCAATTATTATTTTGAAGCTTCCATGGATGCCAATATTTTAGATGATTGGGAAGCCAGTAATACTTCGATGCTGCAACAAACGCGCCAAAAAATAGGGGGCAAGCTGATTATCTTCAACGGCTTTTTATACAATACCGATCACAGCAATTTTTTACAGTATGCTGATGGCGGCATGCGTGAAGGTGCTTTTGTTTATAATGTGGCTGAAGCGACTTGGAAGGAGCAGATGGATGAAATGGCTGGCATTTCCAAAAGCAAGATTTATTATGCTTTGGTTTATTCAAATGTTCCGGGTTATCCCCAAACACCGACGGACAAGATCCAGCAGCATGCACTTTTTGCTTTCACCTCATTTTTACTTGGTAAAAATAAATATGCCTATTTTCAATACTTGCCTGAAGTCGGAAAATTTTATTGGTTTGATTATTGGCAGACACCGATTGGAAATCCCTTGAGTAGTTATAGTTTGCACGGCAATTTTAATGGATCAAATGTCTATCAGCGAGAATACGAAAACGCTTTGGTGCTTGTTAATCCAGGCGTAAATGCAACCGGCAGTATCAACTTAGGTGGTGAATATCTGACTTTAACCGGAAACAAAATTTCAAATATTAATTTATCTTCCAAGGAAGGCACCATTTTAATTAAAAATTCAAATCCTGCAATCGTCTGCGCCACCGCCGATGCCAACAGCGACGGCAGTGTCAACATCAGCGACGTCCAAACTTGCATCAATGTCATCCTGGAAACAGATACTGATCAAAGCCACAAGACCTGTTCGGATATGAACGGCAATAGTACTGTGGAAATCTCCGATTGCCAGGGGATTATCAATAAGATACTCAATCCGTAAAAATCTGGTACGTAGATTGGTACGTACCAAGTAACGTGAGGAGTAACGTTAACTGGTTTACGCTAAAAAATATAGTTTACCCAGCACCCACAATGCTCCACGCGTCAGCGCGGAGATGGATGGGTAAAAAGACGCATAGCACAATTGACCCGATGCCCCGGGCGCGGTCCCGTGGGTGCTGGGTTTACCTTTTAATTTTTTAGGATATAATAAAGATATGGAAGATATTAAACCAGCCAAAAAATTATCCACGGAAGAAATTAAAGAGATAAAGAAAGAAATAAGCGGTGTTTCCCAGGTAGCGGAAAATTACCAGTCGGAAATAAAGCCGGAGGAAAATAAAATTGGAGCGGAGCTGAAAAGCGCTTTTGAAAATGAAGCGGAAAAAATGGATCTGAAATCCAAACTGGAAAAAATATACTCGTGGCGGCAAGAACCGGAAATAAAAGAGGAAGCGGTTGCAGAAAAAAAAGTGCCCTGGGTTCTGTTTATTTCCATTATCGGTGCAGTTTTAGTGCTGGCCGCGGCCGGAGCTTATTATTTTTTGAAAATTAAAGATAAGCCAGTTCCAACCCAGACTGCGGTTGAAAATACGGAACCAGTGCAGCCGGAAGCGGAAGCTGTGGCTGAAGAAACGCCACCTGAAGAAGCCGGGGCAGAAACCCCTATGGTAGTTGAAAAAGACTTAAAACCGGCCGAAGTTAAGATCTTAGTTTTTAATGGAGGGGCGCCAGCCGGTACGGCCGGTAAAGTTAAGGCGCTTTTGGTTGGTAAAGGATATGTCAAAGCCGAAGCTAAAAATGCCGAAGGGGATGCCTATGCCGGCACCTTGGTTTATTACGGCGAAGGCCTAAATAAAAACGCGGACGCAATTAAAGAAGTTTTGAAAGTTAAATATCCGAAAGTGGAAACCAAAGCGGCTGCAACTGCCGAAGAAAAAAGCGCGGATATCGTGGTAATTTTGGGTAAATAAACCCCCGCACCGATTAAAGATATAAAATATAAGTATTTTTAAAATAAGCAGCTAGTCAAGCTGCTTTTAAATTAAGGTACAAATTATTAATAAAGTTAATATAAATCTTTAATTGGTATGGGGGTAAACTTGCCTTTTTTAATTTTTCCGGATAATCTATAATGAATTTATGAGAAAAATTATACCGCAATCCATCAAAAATATTTACCACTTGTTCCAGGCGATCCTGGCCAATTTTTGGTTTGGTTTTCCGTCACGGAAAATGATAGTCATCGGAGTAACCGGCACGAATGGCAAGACTACGGTCTGCCAGATGCTGGCTAAGATATTAGAAGCTACTGGCTTCCCCGTAAAGCCTGATGGCCACGGGGCAAGTAAAGTAGCCATGGCTTCCACTATTAATTTCAAGATCGGTAAAAAAGAGTGGATAAATAAGACTAAATTTACCACGCTTTCTGGCTGGAAAGTCCAAAAATTCATTGCTGAAGCGGCCAAAAAAGGCTGTAAGTATTTGGTTTTGGAAACATCTTCTCACTCCCTGGATCAAAATCGGGTTTGGGGCGTGCAATATCGGACGGCGGTGATTACCAACATTACCCGCGAACATTTGGATTACCACGAAACGATGGAAGCTTACCGGCAGGCTAAAATTAATTTATTCAAAAGGGCGGAAGTGGCCATTGTCAATTTGGATATGGAAAAGCCGGAAGATTTTTTAAGTTTGGATTATGAAAAATTATTAACCTATAGTTTAAAAAATGATAAGGCAGATATTTTGGCCAAAGATATTAAATTGGATTCCGACATCTCACATTTCACGGTCAATGGTTCAGAGTTAAAATTAAATTTATTGGGTGAATTTAACATTGAAAATTCTCTGGCGGCGATTGGTGTCGGCATTTCGGAGAATATACCCATGGAAAAGATTAAAGTTGCCATAGAAAAAATCAAAAGCATACCAGGGCGTTTGGAAAGCATCCCTAACCAGCGAGGATTTAATATCATTGTTGATTATGCTGTGACGCCGGATTCACTAGATAAACTCTACACGCTAATTAAGCGGATAAATACTAATAAAACCAAAATTATTGCCGTTTTTGGCGCTTGCGGCGAAAGGGATCGCGGCAAACGGCCGCTGATGGGGGAGATAGTTTCCAGAAATGCTGATTATATAATTCTTACTGATGAAGACCCATATAATGAGGAGCCTATGGGGATTATTAATGAGATTTTTTCTGGAATTATAAAAGACAAAAATATTTTAAACGGGGATAATGTCAACTCCTCAAAATCCCAAATCCCAAATCCCAAATCCCAAATAAATTTCAATAATCAAATTCCAAAAACTAAAACGGAAGGAGTCAATGTCTTTAGAATTTTAGATAGAAGACAGGCCGTAAAAAAAGCCTTGCAAATTGCAAAGCCCAATGACTATATAATTGTTACCGGCAAAGGCGCCGAAGAAACGATGGCGGTTGGCAAAAAAAGAATTCCCTGGAACGACAAAAAAGTCATCCAAGAATTGCTATCAGAACTAGAGTAAGAGCGAAGCCAAAAATCCCGCCGACAATCACTTCGCTGATGCGGTGGCCGACTCTTTCTTTGAGGCGGGGAAATTGTTTCTCGCTGATTTTCAGCTGTTCAATCAGCATGTTTAAATAACGCCCTTGGTCGCCCAGGATCATCCGCAACCTTACTGCATCGTCAATGACGATAATGCCCAAAGCTACTGAAATGGCAAAAGCGCCCGAATGCACGCCTTCGTAAAAACCGACGGAAGCAATCAAGGAAACCATAAAAGCCGTGTGGGCTGAAGGCATATGGCCGTGGGTCATAATATATCTGATGTCCCAGCCATGTTTCAGGGAATAAATGATGAATTTGATTATTTGGACAATCACGCCGACAATGATCGGAATGACAAAAACATTATAAGTTGTTAAGTAAGCCATACTTTTATATTATTAGTTACGCTTCTATAATACTATAAATTATGAAAAGCTGGTAATTTTCTGACTTGATAGTATAATTAAATCAGTAAAAATTAATTGCATTGTTGGTTGTAATAATACAGCCATTAAATGCCAGCAAAAAAATGGGAATAGGATTAATTCTAGCCGCCGTAGTTGTAATAATTGCAGTTTGGGTGATTGCGATTTTTAACAGCCTGGTCCGGCTGAAAAACCGGGTAGACGAAGCTTGGTCAGATATTGATGTTCAGTTAAAAAGGAGATACGATCTGATTCCGAATCTGGTCAACACCGTCAAAGGTTATGCCGCGCATGAAAGAGAAGCTTTTGAAAAAGTAACTGAAGCCAGGTCGCGGGCGATGGGAGCGGGAACCACCCAGGATAAAGCCCAAGCGGAAAATATGCTGTCCGGAGCTTTAAAAAGTTTATTCGCCATCGCCGAAGCTTATCCGGATCTGAAAGCCAATCAGAACTTTTTGGAACTGCAGAGAGAACTGACTGACACCGAAGACAAGATCCAGGCTTCCCGGAGATTTTACAATGGCAATGTCCGCGACTTCAACACTAAGATTGAAATTTTCCCCAACAATACTATTGCCGGAATGCTAGGTTATGTCAAACGGGAATTCTTTGAAACCGCCGAAGGCGAAAAAGAACCGGTCAAAGTTGAATTCTAGAAATCTCTTTACGAATTACGAATTAATTACGAATATACGAATAAATTTTGATTTATGGCAACTTTATACACACAAGCGGATAGAAACACTCGCCTGACTTGGATTTATATAACCGGTTTTTTGATTTTTGTCATCGGCGTCGGCTATGTTTTTGCCGGAGCGATGGGCAACAGCAATATTTTGTATTTCTGCGTCATTTTTTCCGTGGCTATGAGTTTTGGATCATATTGGTGGAGTGACAAAATCGTCCTGGCCATGAGCAATGCCAAGCCGATTGACCACGACAACAACCGGGAAATTTATCATTTAGTGGAAAACCTTTGCATTACGGCCGGGTTGCCGGTGCCAAAGATATACGTCATAGAAGATACGGCGCCGAATGCTTTTGCCACCGGCCGCGATCCTGCCCATGGGGTGATTTGCCTCACAACCGGCATTATTCAGAAGCTGGAAAAGACCGAACTGGAAGGCGTGATTGCCCATGAACTTTCGCATATCGGCAACCGCGACATCCTGCTTTCTACTGTAGTCGTGGTTTTGGTGGGATTTGTGGCGCTCTTGGCTGACTGGTTCCGGCGGTTTGCTTTTTTCGGCGGCCGGTCGCGGGATAATAACGACAACAGCGGCGCTATTGGCATAATTTTGTTCGCCGCCGGCTTGATTTTATCCATCCTGGCGCCGATTTTCGCCAAACTAATCCAGCTGGCTATTTCCAGAAAAAGGGAATTTTTGGCCGATGCCGACGGGGCGCTTTTGACAAGATACCCGGAAGGCTTAGCCAGAGCCCTGGAAAAAATTTCGGCCGACCAGGAGCCACTGGAAGCGGCTAACCGGGCCACGGCGCATCTGTATATTGTGAATCCTTTCAAGGGCAAAAAATTGGCGGCCTTGTTCCAAACCCACCCGCCGATTGAAGAACGGGTCAAGGCTTTGCAGGGGATGGCAATGTAGCTATGAATTTCAAATTGCCAAAAAATACCGAAAAATATTTATGGACTGAACATTCGGCCTATAAAATGAAACAATACGGTTTAAGCGCGCAGAGAGTACTGCGCGTTATTCGTGCGCCATGGCGTAAGGAAGAAGGGATTGTCAAAAATACCATCGCGGTCATGCAGCCTAACAAACCGGTCAAGCATACTTCGGAGATATGGGTGATGTACCAGTCCCGCCCTAGCGTGACAAATTCCAAATCCCAATTTCCAATTTCCAAACAAATTCAAAATTCGAAATTCGAAATTCTAAATTCGGCGAATCGCCAGATTCGCATTATCAGCGCTTGGCGGTATCCGGGCGTAAGTCCCAAGAGAAACCCGATTCCGGAAGATATCCTGGCAGAAATTAGCGAAATAAACACCGGCTAGATTAATTAAGCCCATGTGCTATAATTAATCCAGGAAATAAAAATTTAAATTAGGAAGGTAGGTGTAATATGGAAGAACAAAATCAACAACAAACTCCTCCGCCAGTGCCTCAAAGCGGCAACTCGGATGTTGAAAGCAATAAGGTTATGGCCATCGTGGGTTATATCATCCCGATCCTTTTCTTTATTCCGCTACTCAATGAAGAATCAAAAAAGAGCCCCTTTGCCAAATTTCACGCCAATCAGCAGTTAAATTTGTTGCTGGCGGCAGTTGCCGTTAATGTTGTCGGAACCGTCATACCAATTATCGGCTGGTTTATTATCCTGCCTATCGGCTCAATCATACTGATAGTGTTGGCGATAATGGGCATCATCAATGCAGCTAAGGGTTCAATGAAAAAATTGCCGATGATTGGAGGTTTTCAAATTATCAAGTAATCTATATTTAAAAAACAGGCATAGCTTTTGTATTTGCCTGTTTTTTTATGATGAATTAGGAATATACTTGTAGAAAGTAGCAGAGCAGTTTATTATTAAGAGTGTGTAGTTGTCCCGCACCAAATTTTGATATTAATTGTCAGATAAATATTAAATTAGTGTGCGGATCCGCCTTCGGCTTATGACAGTAATAATATAAGGTTAAGTGTTAAGGATTGGTGCGGGATGCTCCCGCCAGCAATGCTTCGCATATGCGATGCGGGCTGGCATAATTGCCTGCCTACCGGCAGGCAGGTAGCTGCTCGCTCCGCTCGCAGACATTTATGGCAAAAAAAACCAAAATCGTCGCCACTATCGGTCCGGCTTCGGCCAATCGGGAAACGCTTAAGTCTATGATTGAAGCGGGGATGAATGTAGTCAGGATAAATTTTTCCCATGGCACCC
>Ga0172370_10007263_pt1 | contig 13642 bp, 12 predicted proteins | sample LakKiv5m_FD_114538 | JGI IMG/M metagenome (GOLD analysis project Ga0172370, IMG submission 114538) | Freshwater microbial communities from Kabuno Bay, South-Kivu, Congo - kab_022012_11.5m | ecosystem: Environmental > Aquatic > Freshwater > Lake | place: Democratic Republic of the Congo...
TTAGAATCTATGTCCGTAACTTCTACGCAAAATGACAACATGTTTTCTTGGGCTTTTGTGGGAGAGGCTTCCAGCCTCGATCCTCGCGGCGAGGACGCCGCTCACACAGAGTATGGGATTCCTGATTAGGGAGCAAACTTCCACCATGACAGTTTGGTTGCGGCCGTCAGGCCGCCTTAGGGAATTGAGGAATTGGAATCCGTGAAATCTGCGTCATTTGTGGATGGAATTGAAGGAGGAAAGCATGGGACAGACATTTGATCCCATTACCTTAGAGATACTCTGGCGCCGCTTGATCTCCATCGTGGACGAGGCCGACAGCTCCGTGGCCCGTACCGCTTTTTCAAGCCTGCTCAGGGACGCCCACGACTATACCTGCATGTTTACGGACCGGAAGGGGCAAGAACTGGCACAGGGGTCCTTTGCCACGCCGGGTCAGTCCGGAGCCATGGCGCTGGGGATCAAGAAACTCGTCAACGACCTCCCCCCGAGCAACTTCGGTCCGGGCGACGTCTATATTACCAATGACCCCTGGGCCCTGGCGGGGCACCTGAACGATGTCTGCGTCATGAGTCCCATCTTCCACAGCGACCAACTCACCGGATGGACCGCCTGCGTGTTCCACCACTCCGACATTGGGGGCCGGGTATCTTCCGATAACCATGATGTATTTGAAGACGGCCTCTTTATCCCCCTGGTCAAGCTGGAGGCAGGAGGCGTACTCAACCAGGCCGTCATCGATATGATCCGCTGGAACGTCCGTACGCCCGACGAGGTGACCGGAGACATCCGTTCGCAGATTGCGGCCAATCATGTGTGTGCCGAAAAAGTCTGCCAGATGCTGGACGAATATCAATTGGACGGCCTGGACGAGCTGGCCGACGAGATTATCGGCCGCACCGAGAAGAGCATGCGCAACGCCATCCAGAAGGTCCCAGACGGCATCTACCGGGCAGAAGGGATCGTGGAACAGATAGCGGGGAAGGACGACGTGATCATCAAGGCGGCGGTCGAGGTCTCGGGAAGCAGCATCCATGTGGACCTTGATGGTTCTTCACCCCAGGTGAACTGGGGGGGGAACGTGGTCTACAACTTCACCTATGCCTATGTTTTTATGGCCATGAAGAGCATGTTTGATCCGGACATCCCCAACAACGACGGCTGCGCCGTGCCGATTACCATGACCGCGCCCGAGGGGAGCGTGGTCAACTGCCGGTTCCCTGCAGCAGTGGCCGCCCGAATGCAGATCGGGCACTTCATGACGGAGATCATCTATCGTGCCATGGCCGAAGCCCTGCCGGATCGTGTCATCGCCGGAAGCGGCGGGACCCCCGCGACCATGAATGTATTCTACGGCAAACGACATGACGCGACCCCCTGGCATGCGGTCATCATCCGGGGGGGCGGCATGGGGGCGAGCGCCCGCAACGACGGCTCCTATGACTACATCTTCCCGGCCAACGGGGCCAATACGCCGGTGGAGATATTTGAGAGCGACACCCCCCTGATCGTGGAAAAGCGGGAAATCTTGACCGACTCCGGTGGGCCGGGAAAGCAAAGAGGAGGATTGGGAAGGAGAGTCGTTTTCAGGGTCCCTGACGACGACTATGCCCCCATTCCCCCGGTCAACCTGGGCATCCAGTCAGGGAGATTCCACTATCCGCCCGAGGGCCTGTTCGGCGGCAAGGACGGCGCTAAAGCCCGGTTTCTGATCAATGACAAGGACGGAAACCCCTACGGATTGTCGCAGTTCGGCCCGGGCGATCGCGTCACCATGGACGCCGCGGGCGGCGGCGGATTCGGCGATCCCCTGAAACGGGCTCCGGAACAGGTGGAAGAGGACGTGATCGACGGCTATGTCAGCGTGGACCGGGCCCGGGAGGACTATGCCGTGGTCATTGATCCTGCAACCCTTCAGGTCGACCACAAGGCCACCGAAAAACTTAGGTCAAGCATAAAAGCAGCTTTCTAACATGTATACCTGCGTCCCATCTGACAACCTGTTGTATCAAGTGGCGGATTTTCCCGCTGAGACAAGATTTGGGGCTCAACACTTTTAGAGCCAAATTGGCATCCATTCTTTTCTTTGTGCCTTCGTGGCTTTGTGTGAGAATTCTTTGGGTTTGAATGAACCGCTTCATCTACCTCGACAACGCCGCCACATCTTTTCCCAAACCGCCCGAGGTGATGGAGGCGATGCATCATTTCATGACCGAGGTGGGGGCCAACCCGGGCCGTTCCGGACACCTGAAGGCGGTCGAAGCCGGTCGCATTGTCGAAAATGCCAGAAAGGGCCTGGCAACCCTTTTCAATATCTCCGACCCGAACCGGATCGTCTTTACCCTGAATGTCACAGAGGCCTTGAACACGGTCATCTACGGCTTTCTCAGTCCTGGCGACCACGTCATCACTACCTCCATGGAGCACAATTCGGTCCTCCGTCCCCTCCGTCACTTAGAGAAAGAGGGCATCATCACCCTCACCATTGCAGCGTGCGACGTACGAGGCCGACTCGATCCAGGGATGCTCCCTCCCCTGATTCAGGAAAATACCGCCCTCATGGTCCTCAACCACGCATCCAACGTGTGCGGCACAATTCAGGATGTGAAGGCAGTCAAACAGGCCATCGGACAGGTCCCTCTCCTCCTGGATGCGGCCCAGACCGCCGGGTGTTTTCCCATTGACGTTGAGGACGCCGCGATTGATTTTCTGGCCTTCACAGGACACAAGGCCCTGTTGGGGCCTCAGGGAACCGGGGGGTTGTACGTCCGCGAAGGACTGAGCATTCGACCCTTGATCAGAGGCGGCACCGGGAGCGTCTCAGAAAAGGAGATTCAACCCGACTTTTTTCCTGATATGCTGGAAAGCGGGACCCGCAACAATGTGGGGATTGCCGGGCTCGGCGCGGCCGTCGATTTTATACTGGAGACCGGCGTGGAGACCATCCGGGAGCATGAGAAGGCCCTTACCAGGGCCCTCCTCTCGGCCCTCCATGATGTGGCCGGCCTTACCATTTACGGCCCATTGAATGCCGAGGCCCAGACCTCCACCATCTCCCTCACCTTCGACAGCCTCCTCCCCCCGGGCGACCGGTATGACTACGGCGGGTGCGGGGCGGTCAATCTGGAACTTATGGAAGAAGAGGTCTACCCGGCCGAGGCCGGCAATATCCTGAACGCCGAGTACGATATCCTGGTCAGGACCGGGCTCCACTGTGCGCCCATCGCCCACAAGACCTTGAAGACCTTTCCTGAAGGGACGGTCCGGGTCAGCATGGGATATTTCAATACCCTTGGGGAGATGGAGATCACCGCCCGCGCCATTCGACGGATCGCCGGCAGGGAGCATTAGGCACTCATTATGGGAATCCTCCCCCGCATCAGACGCGACCTGGAATTTTTTCCGATCCAGCACCAGGGCCAGCAGTTTGTCCTGATCCGGGACGCTCTCGGGCTGGTTGATGAGGGAAAGGCCGTTGGGATGCCCCTCTACCAGATCATGGCGCTCTTAGACGGCGCCACAACCTTCAGCGACCTCCAGATGGCGCTCATGCGGCAGCAGGGAGGCGTCCTGGTGAGCCGGGATGAGATCAACGGCCTTTTGGCCCACTTAGATGAATCCTTTCTCCTCGACTCCGACCGATATAAAAAGGCCAGGGATCGGATCATCGCTGACTTTACCTCCCGGCGCGTCAGACCCTGCTCCCATTGCGGCAAAACCTATCCGGACAACCCATTGGAATTAAAGGGCCGCCTCGATGAGATTCTGCAAAGCCAGCCGATCCCGTCTGAACCAGGTGGGCGAAAGATAGTGGCGCTTATTGCCCCCCACATTGACCTCACCGTGGGCTACAGGGGCTATTCGACCGCCTACCAGATGTTGAAAGGCATCGCCCCGTCACGGATCATCCTCCTGGGCGTCGGGCACCACCTGCAAAACGGCCTCTTCTCCCTCACGGACAAGGATTTCGAGACCCCCTTAGGCATTGCCCAGGCCGATCAGGGGGCTGTCGCCCGGTTGTGGGAATCCGGCCGGGACATCATCGCCCCGGACGATTTTGTCCATCGCTCAGAACACTCCATCGAATTCCAGATCATCTTCGTGCAGCACATCCTGAACGATCACCCCGTTGCCGTGGTCCCGATCCTCTGCGGGTTTCTCCAGGCGGGCCTCCCTGAATACAGCAGACAGGCCTATCAGGAAACCGCAGGCCCTTTTCTCGAGACCTTGAAGACGCTCCTCCATGAACCGGGGGAGGATACCCTCGTTGTAGCGGGGGTGGACTTATCCCATATCGGCCCCAAATTCGGCCATGACATGCCGGCCACCGCCATGGAGAATCAGGCCCGAACACACGACCAGAGACTCCTGGAACATCTCAGCAGTCTCGATGCAGACAGCTTCTGGGAAGAATCCAGAAGCGTCAGGGATCAATTCAATGTCTGCGGGTTTTCCGCCCTGGCATGCCTTCTCGAGGTCCTGCCGGAATGCCGGGGAAAAATCCTCCATTACGAGACGTGGCATGAGGCCCCCACCCGCTCGGCCGTCAGCTTTGCCTCGGCTGTCTTCGTTGAGTAACCGATCCGCCCGTTGACGCAGCCTCTAACAGGTTCTATGACCATCCTGAAATTTCCTTGAGTATCCGGCGCAGGTATGATAAACTACAAAAAAATGAGGGTTCTCAATAAGATATGGCTTTACTCCATCGCCCATTGCGAACCGGTTTGATAATGATTCAAAAGGTAATAAGGAAAAGGGATCTGCGAAATTGCTCCGCGCGGGAAGACCTGCCCTTCTGGCTCACTCGCATCCCGGCCGAACGCATCGAGGCAGTCGAGATTCTCCGCCGTCAATACCATGGAAGTACAAACCGACTTCAGAGATCTGCTCGCGTTGTTGAACGAGCATCATGTTGAGTATGTCATCGTGGGCGGGTACGCCTTGGCCTTCCATGGAGCGCCCCGCTACGCGGGGAATATCGATACCTTGCCCCTTCCCGAATGGCCCTGATCCTCATTTCCTCTGCAATTGATATGTGTATTTGGGGACATTTTTCGACGCCATTGGAACTTGCCACCCGTCTGGTCCGCATCTTCTCCTTCATGGGTGACACCGTGTTAATATACCAAAATGTCATTCAAAAAGCACTCCCAAAAATGCAGATATTTGAAGTTATTTCAATTAGTTAATCCGCTCAAATGCTCCGACTCTGGAGAAGTGCAGAAATGAGTTGGAGGAAGTTTTGGAAGAATGGATCTTGTTTCGAGTATACATGAATCTGGAAATACCTCCCGTTAAACCAGTTCGCCCCAAAGGAGATGTTTGGGCTAAATGACAGTCAATGAATCTCTGATTACCATACACGGCGGCTACCGAAGCCTCAAGAGCTTTCAGGTGGCCCAACTGATATATGATGTAACCGTTCGTTTTTGCGACCGCTACATCGAAAAGCGGAGCCGCACCCATGACCAGATGGTTCAGGCCGCTCGGTCCGGGGTCCAAAACATCGCCGAAGGAAGCCAGGCCTCGGGAACCTCGAAAAAGACCGAGCTGAAGCTCACCAACGTGGCAAGGGCAAGTCTCGAAGAGCTGCGACTTGACTATGAAGATTTCCTGCGGCAACGCGGTCTGCCGATCTGGGACCGTGACGATCCACGGAGGCAGGCGCTGATTGATCGCCGGTGCGCCACTGCCGATGAAGTGGCTGTCTGGGTGCGGGAAGAGCACGACCGTGGACGAGGTGGACGGAGTGGACTAAGTGGACAAGCACAACCGTCCGCCAAGTCCAGGATGTCCACTTCCACCTTCCCCGAAGTTGCCGCCAATGCAGCCCTGGTGCTGCTGGCGGTGGCCTGCAGTCTGCTCGACCGACAACTGGCCGCCCAGGCAGCAGCCTTTGAGACCGAAGGCGGGTTCACCGAGCGCCTCTACCGGGTGCGCTCCCAAAAGCGCTCATTGCGGCTCCCGTCAACGCCGCCCCCACAGTCCACCCGATCCACTAAGTCCACCCCGTCCACCGATGATTGAGGAGAGACATGCTCGACACTGACACCAAAGGCCGTATCGATACCGCCCGAGACATCCTTGTGGGAAAGGTGCCGGACCCCAAAAGTCAGGTCGAGCAGATCACCATTGCCCTGATCTACAAATTCATGGACAACATGGACGCCGAGAGCGAGGAGTTCGGCGGCAAACGCAGCTTTTTCAACAAGGAGTTTGCCCGTTACGGCTGGGCCAGGCTCATGCGCTCCGGCCTGAGCGGCCACGAGACCCTCAACCTCTATGCCGAGGCCGCAGACAAAGATGGCAAGAAGGTATTTTGAAGATATCAGAGAAGGTGAACGACTTCGTTGTCAAGGCGTTGCGATAACCCGGGAGGACATCATTGAATTCGGGAAGAGATTCGATCCCCAGCCATTTCACACAGATGAGAATGCCGCAAAAGGATCGTTTTTCGGAGGTCTTATTGCCTCCTCGCTCCACACCCTTTCGGCTTGTACCCGCGCAGTGGTGGAGGCACAGGGCGACACAGCGATTCTGAGTGGTGTTGGCATGGATGAGGTCAAGATGTTCAATCCGGTGAGACCAGGCGACGTCCTTTCTGTAGAGGCCTGGTGGGTTGACCTCAAACGATCCGAAAGTAAACCGGGTATGGGTTTTGCTGGCATCAAGTGCAAAGTCACCAATCAGAAGGGGGAGCCGGTTATCGAATATGGTTATCGTTACATGTTGGCCTGCCGTGATTCGTCCCAGCCCTACGGGAGGTCCTACATGGCATCCACTCTTGGCTCACCTTGAAAGATGAACCACGCAATATGGCGATACTTTAGTGCCATCAAGAGATTGAGGAGAAAAAAATTGCCTGAAATCGCACGCTTTTTTGGTATAATCATACGAATGTTTGCTGAGGCAGGAGCCCCGCACCACCGTCCCCATTTTCATGCGTATTATCAAAATCATGTTGCTGTTTAATTGATTGATAATGTTGATTTAATCGGTGGTGGCTTGCCTCGAAAACAGCAGCGACTGGTGGAAGCATGGGCGGAAGTGCACCAAAGAGAGCCTATGGAAAACTGGGAAAGGTTGCAGTCCGGCCAGTTCCCCTACAAAATTGCCCCTCTTAAATAGCAGCGAGGTGAAAGATGGAACATCCAATCTACCTGTTGTCAGTTTTGAAAGGCCCGGCCTTACATATATCCTGTTGGTGAGATTTGATGACGGCCAGGAACAGAAGATCGATTTCAGGCCTGTGTTAGCAGGTGAGTTCTATGGACCTTTGGAAGATGAAAAGATGTTCAGCCAGGTTGAGATCGATCCTGAAGTACAGACCTTGGTATGGCCGAATGGGGCAGATTTTGACCCTGAGACACTGCATAATTGGCCCGAATATGTTGAAAACATGAGGTGGTTAGCTGAACAGTCAGATATCAAGAAAGCGCACGCTATGTAACGGGGATGCCCAACTGAAGCTTGCAATCGGAAACTTGGTCTTATTCGTGAATCTTTATAACGATTCGGCAAGCGGGACTGCAGGGTTTTGAGATGGGTCAGTTAAGGAGTTCAGAGTGAAGTTTAGGGATGTGTTCCAGCTCCTGTCCGATTTTTTTCAAGAGCAAGATGTGGACCACGCGCTGATAGGCGCTTTTGCCCTCAATTCTTACGGATATATGAGGGCCACACGGGACATTGATTTCATTGTCAGGAGGGAAGACCAGCGCAAGGTCATTGAGTATCTTGAATCCCTGGGATTTGAAACCATCCATCGATCAACGGGCTACTCAAACCATGTGCATAAACTGTCAGGCCTCGGTCAAATTGATTTTGTCTATGTCGCAGGCCAGACAGCAGATGCCATTTTCACAGAGGCTCGAAAAATGCCGGTCCTGGGTAAGCAGGTCATACCTGTGGTGAAACCAGAGCATCTGGCGGCGCTCAAGGTCTTTGCCATTAAAAATGACCCCTCCAGAAGGCTGAGGGAAATGGCTGACATCGAGTATCTGCTTCGCCTGCCAGGGGTGAATATGGCAGAGATCAGAGAATACTTTGAAAAATATGGTCAATTGAAGACGCTTGATGACATCGTCGGGGAGAAGGGAAGGGAAAAGAATGCTTGACCTTGACAACGACCTCCATTGGAGTCCCACAATTTCGTGTCAATCCGCACAGAAGCAATTCCGCGCAAAAAGGTCGCCGGACCTTGAGGCCTATCTCGATTTTCTGGAAGAGATAAACGCGTTTCAATCAGTAACGGTGAAAAGGGAGTCCTTTTTCTATAACGACGAGTTTGAATTGTGAGGATAGGTTTCAGATTGGGCCAGGCCAAGCCAGGCGCCTCTACCTGAATTTTGTCTGCCAAGTGCCAGCTTCTTCCAACCCCTGCACCGAGTTTACAAATCATGGGGGTGAATTGGGCATTAATGTGTGTTTTAAAAAGCCCAAAATGGCATAACCTTAAAGGCACTTGAGCGGACGGCGGGAAGATAGCCGTAGCGCCTCGCGGCAGGTTTTCAGGCCGTCGCCATTGAGGTTGAGAGTTGAGAGGCACGAGGAAATCCATGAACAGGAGAAGGTTTTTCAGACTTTCGGCAGCCTCAGTCGGCGGCATCTTGGTCGCGGGGGCAGCTTACAGGATTTTCCGACCATGCGACCCGCTCCACTCCTTCCACGAAAGCACAAAGACGGCCCTTGCCGCCCATTTCGGAAAGGACCGCGCGGCCGGCATGTTGAAGGACATCCAAGCTGAGTACGCCGGCATAGCCCCTTCTGTGCCGTACATCGGGGGAAAAGAGAGCATGTTTACCGAATGGCTTGATTACGGAGTCTACTATCTGGCCATGTACCGCGTGCTGAAACGGATCGGTTTCTCCGTTGAGCAGGCGGGAGAGATAATCTACCAAACCTACGAAATCATGGCTGATTATCCGGGGTGGTTCTTGAATCTGGTCCGTAGGCTGAAATACGGGAAGGGCTATGTTTCGCGTCTCAGGACAGCCGCTGAGGAATCCCAAGGCAGACCCTATCCGGCAGGTTGGGTATGCACGTTCGTGAATGGCGATGGTCGCGAGTTCGACTATGGGCTGGATATCACCGAGTGTGGGCTCTGTAAGTTGTATGCAGCGTATAACGCCCAGGAACTGGCGCCTTACCTCTGTTTGAGTGATTTTGTGGTCAGCAAGGCCTTTGACAGGGGCCTGGTCCGGCACTACACCATTGCAGAAGGAAGTGACCGCTGCGACTTTCGGTATAAAACAGGGCGGGAAACCTTCGTCTACCCTTTGCGTGACGGATGGCCTCCCCGGTTTTCAGGGAGATAAGGATATCATTGGGCGCAGACGGCAGGAAAGAGAGTTATAAGTATCGTCTTCCTACAAAGAATCCAGTAACGCCCGAAACCTTCTCCACTGCAGGACAACCAGAAAAAACAGGATGACGCTCAGGGCAATGCTTGCCAAGCCTACACTCCAGCCGATTTTATAGCGGACCTTTTCGGTATCGTTGATGTCTTTCACAATGCGTACCTGCATCTGAAACAGGTCGTCAATCTTGCGGGTAACCGGCTCAATGGCCTGATAGAGGTCCTTCTTGATGAATTCCGACAGTCCCTTCCGATCTTCATTCAAGAGGATTTTCTTAAGCTGCATCAGCGACCTGTCGGCAGATTCAAATAACAATTGAAGCTCCTTGGCCACCTTTTTCTCTTCCTCCGTAAGGTACGTTTTCAGGTATTCACCCCACAAGCCAGCAATCTTTTTCGTTGTCTGGTCAAGGAGGTTTCGGCCTTCCTGCCACGACATCGCATCATTGAAAACCTTGTTTGCGGTATCCACAATGGTGATGCCGTAGATATCAGAGAGCATCTTGAGCTGTTTTAACGGCTTGACGCGATCGTGGTAAATCGTCTCCAGCCCCATGCCAACGGTCTTCAGATTGCTCAATTTCAGGATGCCCAATCCTGCACCCAACGACACAAATGTCATCACCAGAATCAGCACGAAAAGCCTTCTCTTTGTCTTGGCATACTTATCGTAGAATATATTGCTTTTTACCATCTCTTTCCCCCCCAGCTAAAACTCTAACCTGCTGAGACACCCTGGTTTTCATGAGATGCCCGTTCCATTTTCAAAATATTCGGACTTACCCACTTCGCCTCTGGCAGGTTAGATAGAGCATTCCGTCTGAAAATTATGGGTTAACGATTTCTTGAAGTGAGTAATGCGATACCCGAATGAGAACGATTCTGCCTCAAAACAGAAAAAAACACAATGTTATTTGCATGGTCCTTCACTGCCCCGGCCCCCGCTTCACACCAGCAACGCCCATCCGATCCCGCGCCCACATTTGTGGCGGCACGACTGGATTTCTCTTGACCCTAAAAGCCACTTCCACTACCTTTCCTCCAAAAAGAGCAGCCTCTATAATCACCACCAAAGAAAGGGGGGCTGCCTCCAAACTTACGGGAGCTTGAAAGAATCATGGGTGCGAATATCTTTTCCCTGTTTTTTGAGCCTGACAGCGTGGCCATTATCGGGTCCTTCAGAAAGGGTGTTTTCGGCGGGTATGTGGCAGTCAAATCGCTTCTTAAGGCCGGTTACAGAGGCAACATCTACCCGGTTAATCCCTCATACAAGGACGTCCTGGGACTGCGCGTCTATCCTTCCATCGATGAGACACCGGACACGCCCGATGTGGTCCTCATCATGATCAATGCCCGAAACGTACCCGATGTCTTTGAGCAGTGCGCCAGGCGGGGAATCCGGGCCGTTATTCTGGTGGCGGACGGCTTTGCCGAGCGGGATTCGGAAGGGGCTGCGCTACAGGAACGGGTTGCGGTCATGGCCAGGGAGTGGGGCGTGCGGATCATCGGTCCCAACACGGCCGGCATCGCCAGCAGTCGCAACGGGTTCAATCCCTGCCCCTATGAGGCCGGCTACTATGGATTCAAACCCGGACCTGTGGCCATCTGCTCCCAGACCGGCATGATCAACCCTCAGGCCTACGCCTATCCCCAACTGGGAATTGGCATCAGCAAAATCTGCGATTTTGGAAACAAGTGCGACCTGGATGAGTGCGATCTCCTGGAATACCTGGAAAAAGATGCGGACACCCAGGTCATCAGCATGTACCTTGAAAGCATCCGGGACGGGGAACGATTCATCGAGGTCTGCGGCCGGGTGGCCTCAAAAAAGCCTGTGCTCGCACTCAAGCTGGGGACCACGGCCGAAGGCGCCAGGGCCTCCGCCTCCCATACCGGCGCTCTGGCCGTGGATGACCGGATATTTGATGCCGCATGCAGGCAGTCCGGCATCCTGAGACTGGCTGCCTTCAATGACCTTTTTGAAATGCCCAAGATCTTTGCCTCCCAGCCTCTTCCCAGGGGCAACCGGCTGGGGATGGTCAGCTATACCGGCGCCGTGGGCGTGGTGGCTTCGGATCAGGGTGCAGCATACGGGCTCGCCATGGCCCGGCTCTCTCCTGAGACGGCCGAGAAGTTCAATCGGATGTTTCCGGGGCTTGGCCATATGCCGGTGGACATCGGCCCCATGATCCCCTCCGTCAAGGATTTTTCCCCGGTGTATTCGGGCATTCTGGAGACCGTGCTTCGGGATAAAAACGTGGATGCCCTCTTTAATGTCGTGTGGGCCGACGCCAGGGGCAAAAACGACAAGGCCTATCTGGAGGCATACGAGGCCATCAAAGGCCTTGTTTCCAAACCCGTCGTCACATGGATCTACGGTCCCAATCCTTCCAACACCCGGACCTTGAAGGAGCGGGTTGAAAACATGGGTTTTCCGGTATTCAATGACCCCGAACACTGCATCAAGGCCCTCGGCATGGCCTATCGATACGCGCAAATCCGAAAAAACGGGCCTCGTTGAGATTGTGCCGGACCGAATCCGGCCCCCCTTCCGACGGAAACGACCTTGAAAAGGCCATCCCTGCATACCACATGACCATCATTGAGTTCCCTCAGCGCCCCCGCGTCTTCTTCGGGTCGAAACCGAGGCACCCGGTCATGAGGCCGTGTTTTCTGCTTAAAGGATACTGACGGCAGATCGCCGGCTTTACATCATGGATCAGGCAGTCCCATCGATTTTCAGAAGAGATCTTCTTCAAGAATGGGCAACTGTCTGCCAGCCGCGTCGTTCCGGGGATCGTCCATATCCTGTATTGTCTTACCTCACCCTCCCGTTCAATAATCCTTACCCATTTGAGGATATCGATCCGCCCCAGTCTCTCCCATCGGGCCACATCTTCCTCGATAAGCTCGTCGTGGTAATCGAGGGAGGTGCAGCATCGCCCGCACTGCCTGCACGAAAAGCCTTCCATGCCGGTTTCGATGCGGACCCCCATTTGCCCGGTTTCCCGATCCATCTCTTCAAGCGTCCGCGTATGAAATACCCTGGCGCAGATCGATGAAACCAACCGGGAATCCCGATCTGCTCCCTTGACGGCCGCACACGCGTATTCCAGCAGGTCAGGTCCCTCCATCCATCTCATGTTCGGTCGCCCCTGCATGCTGATCCATGCCCCGCCTTTCTGCCCTTCCCTCTCGACGTCAACAGTCCCGCCCGAAACCAGTCGAATAATCTGACACAACAGGCCAATCTGAGGGTCGTATCGCCGAAGATCGGTGCATACAGCCGCCAGAGCCTCGTCAATGGACAAAAAGATGCTGTCGCGCCTCATCTGACGGATACCACCCGTCCTCCTTCCACCCCCAAAAGGAGTCCACAGGTGTCCGGGCAATCGTGTGGGCACACAGAGCGTTTATAGGGAGGCATATCGATTACGTTCGACCCTCATTCATACCTTAATGCCTCTATGGGGTTAAGGCGAGCCGCCTTTCTTGCCGGATAGTATCCAAAAAAGACCCCCACTGCGGCTGCAAAACCAAAGGCTAAGGCAATGGACTCCGCCTCAATGACCGTGGACCATTCCCCCCACCTGGCGATGGATACGGAGCCCATGAGGCCCAGAATCACGCCCATGGCGCCCCCGATCAGAGACAGGGTTACCGCCTCGATCAAGAATTGCGCCAGGATGTCCCTTCTCCTGGCCCCCACGGCCATACGGAGCCCGATCTCCCGGGTGCGTTCGGTGACCGAGACCAACATGATATTCATGATCCCGATCCCCCCCACCACCAATGAGATGGAGGCGACCGCAGCCAACAGCACGGCCATGGCCCGGGAGGACTCTGCCCGGGTCTCGAGAATCTGGGAGAGATTCCGAATGACAAAATCATCCTCATCTCCGGCCTTCAGGTGATGGCGCTGGCGCAGAAGGTCCTTGACCTCTTGAGATGTCCCTGCCATCTCCTCGGAATCACGGACCTTTACAAAGATGGCATTCACCCCTCTGCCGCTCAGAAATCGCCCGCCCAAGACCCGCTTCCAGGCTGTGGGAAGAGGGATCAAGACAGCGTCGTCCTGGTCCTGTCCCATAGGCGTCTCTCCCTTCTCCTTCAGGACGCCGATCACGGTAAAGGGCACCCGCTTGATCCGTATCTCCTGGCCCAAGGGGTCTTGCCCGGGAAAAAGATTCTTGATGACCGTTTCTCCCAGCAGGACGACTTTGGCCGCGCCCTTCAAGTCCTCGGGAGTGAAATCCCGGCCAGAGGTGATCTCCCATTCCCTCGCAA
>Ga0172370_10007265_pt1 | contig 13640 bp, 8 predicted proteins | sample LakKiv5m_FD_114538 | JGI IMG/M metagenome (GOLD analysis project Ga0172370, IMG submission 114538) | Freshwater microbial communities from Kabuno Bay, South-Kivu, Congo - kab_022012_11.5m | ecosystem: Environmental > Aquatic > Freshwater > Lake | place: Democratic Republic of the Congo...
ACTGAACCGCGGTCGCGAGGAACCGTGGCCTGGAGCGAAGAATCCGAGAAGAACGTTTCACCACGGAGCACACGGAGAGCACGGAGGTTTCCCGGTCTCCTGTTCCCGGTGCTCCGTGCCCTCCGCGGTTTCCGCGGTGGAACGCGGTCGGGTTGCGGGCGCCGGCCCGTCGTGTGCGGCGGGCGGCGGATCGGCCGACCGACCTGCTGCGCCGGACGGGCAGCCGGCCGCGTCCATCGCCGTGCCCCGGATGGGCGCAGAGGCGCGGTCGGTCTGCCCATCCTACCCATAGAGGCTTCGCCTGCGGCGCGCGCCGGGGTAGGCTCGCCCGTCCGGGGAGGGCGGGCGCAGCCCGCGGGAGGGCTCGTGCAGGCCCGACGTTCCGTCCGCAGCACGCAGACCGGCGCGCCGCGCCTGCGCGTGCGCGTGTCCGCGCCCGCCGGTGCCGCGCAGGCGTTCCGGCCGCTCGCACCCCCGCGCGACGCGTCGGTCTGGCTGGAGGGAAGCGCTGCAGAACTGCTGGATCGGCTCTCTCTTCGATGCACGCTGGAGCTGGTGCCCGGCACTCACCGCATCGCGCTCTTCGCCGGCGACGTGCTGCCCGTGGAGGTCGCGCAGGGCGGGTGCTGCCGGGCGAGCGCGACGGCGGGGCGGCGCGGCGCGGCGCAGGCGCTCGTCGAGAAGGCCGAGTTCGTCTTCGAGCCCGCGCTCGCCGTCCACGACATCGTCCCGGTGCTCGCGCGGCTGCCGACCCTGTTCGAGGACAGGCAGCTCGCGCCCATCGCGGCGGCGCTGTCGCGGGCCGCGGGGCTGCGGGGCGGGACCGTCGCGCAGCTCCTGCGTCGCATCGCCGACGTCGTGCCGATGGACATCGGCACTCCGGAACTACGGGAGCGCATTGTCGCGGAGGTGCGACGCCTGGGCGGGCGGCTGCGCGGGGGCGCGGGCGACCTCGCGAGCGTGAGGCTGGAGCGCGCGGTCGGGGAGCCGGTGCGGCGCGGCGGGACGTGGCTGCTCGAGCTGCGTTTCTCGGGCGAATTCGTCCTCGCGGGACAGGTCCCCGTGCCGTTCCGCGACGTGCGGCTGCCCCATCCCGTGGTTCCCGCGGCCCACGCCGACCTGGCACGCCTGTCCGCAGCAGAGCCCCTGGCCACCGCGCGCCTGCGCACCGAGGGGCTGCGCGCGGAGGTGCTCGCGGACCAGCTTGCTGCGCTCCTGTGGTCTGCCAGCGGAACCGTTGAGTGCGAGGGTGTCCTCCCCGCGCTGTCGCTCGACGCGCTGATGCCGGATCGCGGCATGCTGGACCTGGATGCCGCCGTGCCCGGGCCGGTGCGTGCAAGTGCCCGATTTTCCACGCGAATCGGGCGCGAGGATGCCTCCGTTTTCGTCGAGGAGGCCGCCCTCGAGGCGGGCGGGAGGCGCCTCGCGGCGGAGGCGACGCTGCGGCTGCACGCGAAGGGCAGGGGAATCGCAGCCGCCTTGCTCGAGGCCGTGCAGGGGCGGCGCTTCCGGGGTACGAAGCTCGACGCGGAACTCGAGCTGCGTCTGCCCGCCGGATCCGAGCTGCCCGACTCGGTGCTGCGGGCGACCGTGCGCCATGCGGAGCTCACGGGCGGCATCGACCTGGACGCAGGGCTGGAGAGCGCGGGCGCGGAAGGGAAGCTGCGTGCCGTGCTCGAGGACGGGGCGCTTCGTACCGAGGGGGAGCTGGGCTTCCACGCAACGGTGCGTCTGCGTCCGGGCGGGGGATTCGACGACAACCTCGTGCGCGTGGTGCCCGAGGAAGCGTGCCTCACGACCGGCGGAAGTCTGCGTCTGGATCCGGGGCGCGCGGAAATCCGGCTCAACGGAACCGCCGACGCCAGGCTTGCCTGCGCGCTGCGCGTCGCGGCTCTTCCCGAGCTGGATGTCGACGACGGGGATTGGCGCGCCGAGGTCCCGGCGAAAGTCGCGTTCGAGGCGTGCGCGCGCGCGACAACGGGCGAGGGTGCGCTTCCCGAGCTGGACTTCTCCGGGACGGGGGCCCGGGTGGTGCTCGGCGCGGTGCGCGCGGAGCTCGGCGGGCGCACGCTGCGGATCCCGGACGGGGCCGTCGTCGACGCGACGCTGCGCGAGGGCGTCATCGCGGCGTCGGGGCTGGGGCGCGCGCTCGCCGACCTCGCGTGGGACCTGCGCGGGCGATTGCCGGTCCTGTCGCACGGCGCGCAAGAGGTCGAGATCCTCGTGCCGTCGCTCGCCAGGCGCGCGGTGACGGTGGCCCTGAGCCCTGCGGGAGGGCTTTCCTTCCGCGGCGATACCGGCGATCTCTTCGACGCCGCGCTCTTCAACGCGCTGGTACACCCGGGAGCGGATCCGCAGCGAATCGCGGCGGTTCTGGACGACGACGCGACGATGGACCGGCTGCTCGGGCCGGTGCGCGTCTTCTCCCGGGAGGCGCACGACATCGCCGTGGCGCTGCGGCGCTTCGCGAAGCGGGCGCACCGGGCGCTGGAGGACGAAGGCATCGGCAGTCCGGGGGACGCGATTCCGGGGCCGAAGCTCGCGCGGATCGCGTCGCGTCTGCTCGCCGGCGGTCCGGAGTGGGAGGAGCGCATTCTCCCCCTCGTCCGATCCGTGACCGAGGGGCGCGGCCTCGACGTGCGTGCCACGAAGCGCCTCGTCAACGACGCGCTGGGCGACCACGAGTGGCAGTACGAACTGGACCGGTGTGTGCGCCTGGTCGCGCGCCTGCTCGCGCCCGCGCCCGCTCTGCGCGAGTGGAAGGCCTCCGAAGCACCGCCGTTCGAGCGGATGCCGGAGCACGCGGCGCGGCTGCGGGATCTGCCGAGCGCGCACGAGCTGTACGAGGCCATGTGCTCTACTGCACCGCTGCCGGAGGGCTTCTCGCACGCGGTCGCGCCGACGGCGCCCTACCTGGAGCTGGAACAGCTCGAGCACCTGCTCGCGGCGAGGCGGGGCGACTGGCAGGGCGCGGACCTCGCGTGCCTGCGCCACGTGCGCGAGATCAAGCGCCGCGTGCGGGACATCGCGGAGAGCTACGGGGGCTTCGCGTTCGCGCCGCAGTCCCACGCGATCGCGTTCTTCCTGGGCGAGGCGCTGGCCATGTGCGCGCCGTCGTCCGACGAGCGTCTGCCGGCCTCCGGGTCGCTGCTCGGGCCCGACGACGCGGCGACGCTGCTGCAGGCGTGCCTCGCCTCGGTCGTGCGCGGCCGCACCGTGCAGCGCAACCAGCGCCTGCTGCTGGCGCACGTGCTCGCGCGCCCGCCGGAGTTCCTGCGCGAGGTGCTCTGGGAGCTGGGCCAGGGCAACGCGCGCGTGCTCGCGGGGGCGCTCAACGCGCTGCTCAACAGCGACCAGTTCTTCCTGCGCGAGCCCCTGGATCTCGCGCACGAGTTCGGGGAACGGCTGGGCTTCGGGGTACCGCGTCTCGCCGACTACCTCGCAGGCGGACGCTTCGCGCGGCGCAGCTACTTCGAGGAGCTGAACCGGTGCGCGGAGCGGATCCTCCTGGAATCCGAGCCGTACCTCGCGCTGCGGTGCCACCTGAGAATCGACCGCGGCGATCCGCCCGCTGCTCCGCTGCATATTCCAATGCTGGAGCAAACGGCGATCGACGCAATCGCAGCCGCGGACGCGGAAGGGGCGCACTGGGACCGCGGGGGCGACGAAGCCGGACGCAGGCGGGCGGTCGAGGCCTACGAGGCTGCTTTCGAGGCCTGCCGCGCAGTGCTCGCGCAGGACCCGCGCGCCTTCCAGCGTCCGTGGATGCGTGCATTCTGGGCGCGGAACCACGAGGCGCTCGTCGTGCACGGCGTCGTGCGCGGGGTGCAGGAGGGACTGGACCGGGATCGCCGATGGCTGGAAGTGCGCTCCGGGAGAGCGGTGCCGCAGGACGAGCGGGAGCTCGTCGAGGCGGTGATCGGCGTGCTGTATTTCCACGAGGCGGATCGCCTTGCGCTGGGCGGCGATCCGCTGGTACGGCTGCTGATCGACCCCGCACCCGGTGCATACGACTTCACCATCGTCACGGCCATGGGCGTGGTCACGGAGGGCGCGCGCGGGCACGAGCTGGAAACGGCCTGCGAACGGCTGGAAAAGCGCCGCGGCATCCGCACCGAGCGGGCCGACACCGCGACGATGCGCTCGCTGGAGTTCAACGCGGCGCGCATCGAGGAGGCGGTGCGGCGCACGTCGGGACCGTGGGGCTGGGTGGGCTGCAGCCAGGGGTGCGCCAACGGCTTCTTCGCAGAGAGCCGCCTGCTCGGCGGCACGCCGGGGCAGCAGGAGCTGGCGCGCAGGCTCGTGGCGCGCAACCTGCTCTTCAGCGCGTTCAACGGCTCGGCGCACGGCACGTGCAGCGACTGGAAGTACCTGCAGGCCGTGACGGAAGGCGAGCGGATTCTCAAGCACTATCAGGCGGTGCTCTCGCGCCGCGCGGTGGAAATGGGCCTTTCCGCGCTGCGCCTGTCGCTCGACTCGCGCCTCGCCGTCGCGTCGATGCTGGGCAGCGCGTCGCTGTCGCACGACGGGCCGCTGTTCCTGCAGCGCGAGGGCGTGTTCCGCGACGACGTCCCCACGTCGCTCGTGCGCGGCATCGTGGAGGAGGACGCCACGCTCCCGGAGGCGCTGGAGTGGCTGGCGCACGTGCTGACGAAACAGACCGGAAGCGCCGCGCACGACACGCAGGTCATGGCCGACGAGGCGCACGGGCATCCGCTGCGCGTGCGCAGCGCGACGGCCGACGCACTCGAACGCTGCGACATGGGGTGCATGGTGCAGCGCACGCATCACTGGTCGCCGCTCGTGAAAGAGACCGAATTCGTCACGACAGCGCGCGATCGCGAGCGCGCGATCTACGACAGTCCGAAGGACCGGCACCTCGTGCCGTGGATCGAGGTCAACGCGAGGTTCGGCCGCATCCGCCGCAGGACGTGACGGGCGCCGGATTCCGGCGGTTCTTGCCGCTCCCGACGCGATGCGGCTATTGTGACCCGGAGCCGGGGTCGGGTACCGGAAGGAGACGCGATGGCGAGGCGGACGACGGCATCGGGGTGTGCGGTAGCGCTGCTGCTGAGCACGATCCTCGCGTCCTGCTCCGAGGGCGGGGGCGGTCCCGCAGGGCCGCCGGCACGCCCGGCGGACGATCCCGCGTTGGAGCAGTGGGGCCAGCTTCCCGACTCGACCACTCCGTCGGCTGGCGGCGTGTACACCGGCTCGCGCCAGCAGCCCGCCGCCGCCGACTTCTCGTGCCTGGGCAAGCCCGATCCGTCGCCGACCAGCACTCTGGAGAGCATCACCGCCACCGGTGTGCTGGAGGACTTCCAGACCGAGGAGCCCGTGGCCGCCGCGGAAATCGCCGTGTGGTCCGACGTCGCGAGGATCGGCTCCGCACCCGCGGCGAAGACGACGACTGCAGCGGACGGCACGTTCACGCTGGTCGTTCCGGGTACGAAGGGCCTGCGGATGCTGCACTGGCGCTCCTCGAAGGAGGGCGAGGCGTTCCCCACCTACGAGCTGGCCGAGCGGTTCAAGGTCGATGCCGCCCAGCAGAAGCGCGACCGCGCGAGCGTGTCTCTCGTCACCGGGGACCTGATGCCCGCGGTCGCCGGCATCCAGCGCGAGCCCGGCACGGGAATCGTCGCGGGGAGAATCGAGGACTGCGCGGGCGACGAGGTCGGGAATGCCATCGCCACGGTGCTGGGCGCGGACGACCTGCCGCTCGTCGGCATCCAGACCGTCTACTTCAACGACGACGAGCTGCCCGCGAGGCGCGACCCCGAGAAGAAGCCCGAATCCGTCGCCACGAACGCGAAGAGCGGCCTCTTCGTCGTCGCGAACATCCCGCCCAGCGCCGCCCCGGTCACAATCGCGGTCGAGGGCAGAATCGGCGGGACGCGCACGCGCCTGAGCGAGTTCCGCACGCCCGTCCTCGCGGACACGCTGATCTTCGTGACGGACGAGCCGAAGCGCGCGCAGTGACGCTCTCCGGGAGCGCTGCTGCAAGGCTAGCCGACTGTGCCGGCCGGCCGGGCGCCCGCCGCTCCTGTCGGACCACGAACCACCAAGACACCAAGACACCGGGACACCAAGACAATCTTCGTGTCTTTGTGTCTTGGTGTCTTGGTGGTGAGCGGGTCCCCACGCGGTTCCCCCCCGGGCCGCGTCTTGTTACGCTGCCGTCCGTGACGGCGCCCGCCGACAGCTCCGCCCCGCCCGCATCGCAGCCGGCCCCGCCTGCCGCGCCCGCGCCACCGCCGGCCGGCCCGGTGCCCCCCTCTCCCGAAAGCGTCCCGGACGAGCCGGCGTTCGGCGCCTCCGCCGCCGGCCGCGCGACCAACGACTCCCTGCGCGCGCTGTCGAAAGCGGCGCGCATGCTCGCGCTCTACGACGCGCACAACGACGCCATCCGGCGCTTCGTCGCGGACTACCGCGCGACCATGGAGAAAGTGCTGCGCGACTTCGGCGACATGGAGCTCGAAATACGCCCGTTCGAGGTGCTGCGCGCGGGCGACGTGGTGCACCGCGAGAAGGATCGCGAGAAGTCGCTCGCGTTCCGGCTGTACCGCGACGGCATCCGGCGCCTCGTCGTCGAGAAACGCGCGTCGTGGGTCGAGCAGCTCCAGCTCCTGAAGGTGCTGTCCGTGCGCTTCGCGGGCGTGCGCCAGCAGGAGGAGGACGCCGTCACGATGCTTTCGGCGTGCGATTTCAAGGCGATTTCGTTCGAGGCGGTCTCCGGGCTCGTGGCGCGCGACGACGACGAGGAAGGCGCGATCGACGACGGCGGCGGCGGGATGCGGCCGGACGGCGACGTGGCGGGCCCGACGGAGTGGGATCTGCCGCTCCCCGCGCCGCTCGGGCGCACGCAGACGGCGCAGGCCCCGGTGGGTGACGCCGAGCTGGAACGTCTGCGCGCCGAGGAGGCGTCCGCCACGCTGCCGGCTCGCGCGGTGCGCATGCTGCGCGAGGTGGTGCGCAGCGAGTCGCCCGATCGCGACCTCGTCGCGATGGCCGAGGAAATAAGGGATTTCCTGCTCGTCGAGGGCACCGTCGCGAACCTGCGCGACATGGCGACGGCGCTCGCGGAGGCACCGGGCCCCGAGCGCTTCGCGCCCGTCGTCGCGGTGCTCGGCCAGGAGCCTTCGCTCGCGCAGCTTCTGTCGCGCGTGCCCGCCTCGGAGCCGCACGCTCCGGCCGAGTTGTGCGACCTGCTCGGGCACGCGGCGGGAACGCTGCCGCGCCTGCTGGACCACTTCGCCTCGAAACCCGAATGGGTGCCCCTGCGCGAGTTGATCGTCTTCGTGGCGCGAGGCGGGCCCGATGCGATTCTGCCCCGAATTCCGGCGGCCGCGGTTCCCATCGCACGGCGGCTGCACGCCATGTTCGTCGAGGCGGCGCCCGCGCGCGCGCTGGAGTCTGCGACGCTGCTCGCGGCGCGTTCCGAGCCCGATCTGCAGCTCCTGGCGCTCGCGTGCGCGGCCGGGATGCCTCCGTGTGCCGCCGCGACCGAGCTCGCGCTCAAGCTGCTCGGGGCGCCCAGCCCGAGGGTGCGCGTGAAGGCCGTCGCGGCGCTCGTCCACCTGCCGGATCCGCGCGCGTTCAAGCCTCTGGCGAAGTTCGCCGAGGAGTCCGTCGACTCCACCGCCGAGGCGGAAGCGGAAGCGCTCGGCATGGCGCTGGGGCTCTCGTCGCCCGAGGAGGCCGGAGCGCTCTTCGCGCGCTGGGTCCACCCGGGCGGGGGTTTCGTCGGCCGTCTGCGGCGGGGCAATCCCGTGCTCGTGCGCGCTGCGGCCGCTGGTCTTGGAGTCGTTCCGGGAAAGGAGGCTGCAGCGCTGCTGAAGGAAATCGACTCGCGCGCCGACGAGGATCTGCACCGCTGCTGCCTTCGCAGCGGCGTGCTGCGAAAGAAGCGGGGGCTCGCCGATGGATGAGCTGGCGCAGGCCCAGGAGGTTCTCGCACGCGAGCTGCAGCGCGCCCGCGCCGGAGAGGACCCCGCGCTCGCGGGCATCGTGCGCGAGAAGGGCGAGCAGCTCGCGGGGCTGCTGCACGGGCTCGTGCGCATGAGCCGCATCCACGCGCCCGACAACGACGCGATGGTGAAGCCCGTGGGGGAGCTGGCCGTCGCCGAGTGCGCGCTGGCGGATCTGCTCGGGACCGTGAACTTGGTGGCGGTGGAGGACGAAATCTACGTCAACGACATCCGCATCCGGCCCACGTCGGCGGGGCGCGAAGGCCGGCCGCTGTCCGCGGAGCTGGCGCCGCACAACTGCAGCGGGCTTTCGTTCTCGACGCGCACGGACACCGAGCAGCTCCGGGCGATGCTGCGCTGCCTGAGCGCCCGGCCGGCCGCTCGGTTTCCGCGCTCCGCGCTGAGCCGCGCGATGAAGGCGGCAGGTGTCGTGGGCATCGAGCCGCTGCAGTTGCACCGTTTCCGCATGGCAGGCGAGGCGGCGACGGGTCCGAAGGATCCGCGCGGGGTGGCCTCGCGCGCGGTGGCGGCGGTCGAGGAGCTGTGGCGGGCGGTCGCCACGGGCGTGCGCGCGGTGGTGCTGCCGCTGCGGCGCGCGGCCACGGAGATGATCGCCGTCGGCGTGGAGCACGAGGATCTGTGGCGCGCCGTGCCGGGCGCGAGTCCGCACGCGCAGCACGCGTTCCGGGTCGGCCAGGTCGCGATGGTCGTCGGGGCGGCGGCGGGTCTCGACCATTCGGGGCTGCAGGATCTGGGCGTGGCGGCGCTGCTGCACGACATCGGCTACGCCCATCCGGACCACGCCGCGGGCATGTGGGGCCATTCCGTGACGGGTGCAGGCGTGCTGCTGGGGCAGCGCGGCTTCCACGAAGGCAAGGTGCGCCGGATCCTCGCGGTCGTCGGCCATCACGCCGACCTGCAGAATCCCGCGGGAAAACCGTCTCTATTCGGGCGGATCGTCCGCATCGCCGAGGACTACGACAACATGATCCGCCCGGGCGGCGGCGCGATGCCGCCGCCGGAGGCGCTGCAGGTGCTCGCGGCGGGCGCGGGCACGCGCTACGAACCGGCGCTGGTGCAGCTTCTGGTGAACCGCCTGGGCCGCTATCCGCCCGGGACGATGCTGCGGCTGGAGGACGGCCGCATCGTGCGCACGCTGAGCGCCGCGCGGGGGCTGGGCACGTTCGACGGTCCGCGCGCGGAGGTCCTGCGCGGCGCCGAAGGCCGGCCGCCCGCCGGAGTCCAACTCGTGGATCTCGCATTCGAGGCGAAGGTAAACGCCGTGTTGCAGACGGCGCGGCGCGCGTCCGCGGCGGTTCCCCCGGGGGGCGCGCCCCAGTGACGGTGCGGGATGCTCCGCGATGACGGATCCGCTGGAAAACAGGGCATCGGAGGATGATCGGACGCTGGCGCAGCGTCTGGTGCGCGAGCGCGAGGCGGACGGCGCGCGGCGCATCGCTCTTCTGGCGCTGGTCGCGAGCGCGGCCAGCCTGCCCTTCGTCGCGGGCGTGGGGATTGCAATCTCCGCCGAACTGGCACGGCGCCTGCTCGCGCTGATGGCGGGATTCGCGGTCGTAGAAGGCGCGATGCTCCTGCTCGTTCGGACGGGCCGATACCGTCGACGTCACGGCACCGGGGCGGTGGTGTTCGAGTCGTCGCTGCCGGCGATGGTGGAGCTGCTCGACGCCGCCCACGGCGGGGCGGTCTACGCCCTCACGAGTGCGCCGTTCGTGCTCTATGGCCCGATCATCATGCTCACGGCGCTGCGCCTGCGTCCGCGGCTAGTGCTGGGGTGCGGCGTGCTGTGCGCGACGTGGCGCCTGCTGGCCTACCTGCTGCTGCGCCCCGCGCTGGACGCGGCCACGATCGAGTCGCTGCCTTCGCTCTCGCTCGCGAACGAGGTCCAGCGCTGCACGTACCTGGTGCTCACGGGCGTGGCGGGGTGGGGCGTGTGCCGCTCGCTGCTGGGGCTCGTGGGCGACCTCGTCGCGAGCGTGCGCGGGGAGCTGCGGGTGCGGTCGCTGCTGGGGCGCCATATGACGCGGCAGGTGGCGGATCTGCTGCTGGCGGGAGGTCCGGGGACGGCGGGCCGTCAGATGGGCATCACGGTGCTGTTCCTGGACATCCGCTCGTTCACGTCCTTCGCGGAGCGCACGGAGCCCGGGCGCGTGCTGGCGCTGCTCAACGACTTCTACGCGGTCATGGCGGCCGCGGTGGAGGCGAACGAGGGCATCGTCAACAAGTTCCTGGGCGACGGGCTCATGGCCATTTTCGGGGCGCCGATGGAGTGCGCGGACCACGCCCGCCGGGCCGCCCGGGCCGCGCTGCAGATGTCCGCCGAGGTGCAGCCGCTGCGCGAACGCTGGGGCGTGCCGGCGCTGGAGATCGGCATCGGCCTGCACAGCGGCGACGCGGTCGTCGGCGTCGTGGGCGACGAAACCCGCGGCGAGTACACCGCCATCGGCGACACCGTGAACCTGGCTGCGCGGATAGAAGCTCTGAATAAAGAATACGGCACGCGCATTCTGGCAAGCGGGGAGACGCTCGCGCTGCTGGGAGAGGTGGATGCCCGCGTGGTCGGGCAGACGGCCGTGCGCGGGCGCGACCGGCCCGTGACGGTGGCGGAGATCCGCGGGGCGCGGCCGCTCGCTGCCTGATGCCGCACGGAGCCGCGGACTCCCCGCCGCCCCGGAAAGGAGCCCGGCACGCAAGTACCGGGGCCGGGCCGAACCCGTGCCGGGACGCGCCAAGGGCCGCCGCACCCTCGCACGGCGGCCCTTGCGCGATGCGCCCCCGATGCCGCTAGTGGCGCAGCTCCGGCGGCTCCGTCGTCTCCTGCTTCATCGAGGGGTAGACGGGCTGCTGCCGGAAGTCCGAGCGGGTGCGCCCCGGCGCTATCCCCGCGCGGGCGTACACGTTGCTGCCCACCGCGGTGCCCGCCAGCGCCCCGCACAGTCCCAGCAGCGCCGACAGCCCCATGAGCGCGAGCGACGTGCCGCTCACGCCGATCTGGGCCAGCCCCGCGGGCGCGAACAGAGCCTGCACCACCAGCGAGATGCACCAGACCATCAGGCCGGTGGCGTAGTTGACGTGCCCCGCGATGCCCGTGGCGACCGCCGCCCCGATGAAGGTCGCCGCGAGCGGGGTCAGGATGAGCCACACCGCCGCCAGCGCCATGTTGCCGCCCGCCGCGAACGACAGCCCGAAGAACCCCAGAACGAGCGCGCAGGCCACGGCGAAGAACGCGCCGGTGATGGCCGGCCCCCACAGCACGCGGTTGTCCCGCACAATCACGTCCGCCATTGCGTGTCACCTCCTTTCCGCGTTCTTTTGGCCACGACCGGGCCTTGCGCCAAGAGGCGGGCCGGGCCACGGCCGGCGCCGGAGCAGCCGGGCGGGAGAAACGCCGCGGCCGGCATCCGGGGGACGCCGGCCGCGCGAATCGACCTGAAAAGAGGGCTACTTCTTCCCGTCGACCGGCTTCTCGTCGCGCTTGTCGTCGAGTTCCTTCGCCAGCGGGGCGAGCCCGTCGTCGGCCGCCGGGGCGGCGGGCGCGTTCTCGTCGGGGCGCTTGCCCTGCATGTGGGCCTCGCCGGGCCTCCAGCCGGGGGTCACCACCGCCGCGAGGTCGGCACCCGTGCTGCGCACCGCCCGCGCCGTCGCCGAGGCCGCCGCCCGCACCGCCAGCGCGAAGCCGATGAACGGCAGGAACATGACGAACAGGGCGCCCATGAGCGGCGCTGCCACGAACACGGCCGGCATGGGCAGGGCCACGTACCGCTCGGCCTTCGCGCCCGGCAGCGCGCCCGAGTCGCCCTGCACCGTCGCTGCCTCCCACTTGTCGAGGTTCCAGTAGTAGCCGCCCTTCACCGTCTCGCCGCCTGCGTAGGTCTTCATGACATCCTCTCTTCTTTTTCCTCGCCCGGCCATGGCCGGGGATGGGTTGGGGTTTCCGTGCCTAGCCGTTCGCCTGTGCCCGCTTCGCCGCGATTTCCGCCGCCAGTGCCGCCAGTCCGTCGTCGTCCGCGGGAGCCGTCGGGGTCTCGCCGCGGGGGCGGGCGCCCTGCAGGTGGGTCTCGCCGGGGCGCCACCCGGGGCTCACGAGCGCCGCCAGGTCCGCCGCTAGCTCGCGCGCCGCCTTCGCCGCCGCGCCGGCCGCCGCCTTGAGCGCCAGCGCGAACCCGACGAAGGGCAGGAACATGACGAGCAGCGCGCCCATGGCCGGCGCCGCCACGAACAGCAGCGGCAGCGGCATGCGCACGTGGCGCTCGCCCGGCGCGCCCTCCAGCACGCCCGCGTCTCCGGGCACCGCCGCAACCTGCCACCGCCCGGTGTTCCAGTAGTACCCGCCTTCCACCCTGGTTCCGCTTTCGAAGGTCTTCATGGCCGCCTCCTTTTCTGCGACCGATTCTGCGCCCGCCGGGGGCGCCTGGAACCGGGTCGAAGCCGGGGAGGGGCCGGAAAGAATCCGGGGCGGCGCCGGGCGGATGCCGGAGGAGGCGGGGGGAGAATACCGGAGGGGCGCAAGTGCCCGGAATCACTGGAGAATCGGAGTGCGGCCGTCCCGGCGGCACTATTGGTCTGTGGCCGTCCCGGCCGCAGGACTCGGGGCAAACGCCGGCCGAGATCATCGACAGCCGGCCGGGGCGGCCGTCTACCGATTGTGCCGCCGGGACGGCCGCACTCCGATTCGCGAAGGCTGGACGCTACAGCGCCCACGCGAGCTGGGCGCCCATGCCCGACACGCGCCCGTGCGGGTCCACCATCGGCATGGCCTGGATCATCGGCACGCCGGGCAGGAATCCGTCTGCGCCGCCGCCGGGCTCGCGCGAGCCGTGCCCCGGCAGCTTCGGCGCCAGAACGCCGCCCGCGATCATGCCCAGCACCGAGCCCACCACGTTCGCGGTCGCGATCTGGTGCCCGCTGCCCTGGTAGTAGAAGAACGTCGCGCCCAGCGCCGCCAGCGTCGCGCCGCCCACCCCGAACACGCTCACCCACGCCGCCGTGTTGGGGCTGATGTCCACGAGCGGCGACAGCAGAATCATCGTCGCCAGCAGCCCCGCGTCGGAGCCCGCCAGCGCCGCCGCCAGCTTGTTCTCGCTGCGCGCGTCGAAGATGTAGGCGGTCCAGTAGGCCAGCCAGCCGCCCCACACCGCGCCCGAGTACATCCAAGCCGCATGCCAGCCGGAAAGCTGCGAGTACTGCGCCGCGCCCACGAGCCCCAGCATCGCCGCGCCCGTCACCGTGAGCCCCACGCCCGGCGTGAGCCGCTGCGAGGACGGGCCCGCGCGCTTCATCTCCGCATACGCCGCCCAGCCAAAGCCCTGCCATGCAGCCAGAGCGCTGCCGACTCCCACGAGCAGCGAGCCCCCCGGAGAGAGTTTCAATTCAAGCGAATCCGTCAGCAGCCCCGCGGTCGCCGCGGTCGCGAGCCCTCCCAGGGCCGTGCCGATCTTCGCGCCCCTCTCCCCGGAATCGCCTGCGACGAGAAACGGCAGCCCCGCGCCCAGAATGTCGCCCCCCAGCAGCGCGAACGTGAGCACCGCCGCGTCGCTGCCGCCCGGCTTCCACGCGGAGGACGCGGCGAGCATGGCGCCCAGGCCCGCGCCCAGCCCCAGCAGCGACAGGCCCCCGATGCGCCGCTCGCGCTCGGGATCCGCTCCGCCGCTGCCC
>Ga0172370_10007266_pt1 | contig 13639 bp, 13 predicted proteins | sample LakKiv5m_FD_114538 | JGI IMG/M metagenome (GOLD analysis project Ga0172370, IMG submission 114538) | Freshwater microbial communities from Kabuno Bay, South-Kivu, Congo - kab_022012_11.5m | ecosystem: Environmental > Aquatic > Freshwater > Lake | place: Democratic Republic of the Congo...
CGGTAAGGTCTGTTAAGTAGTTCATTTGATTAAGAGTTTTAGTGAACCCCTAATTAAATTCTCACTTGGTTTCCTTTTCGATGCCCTTTATTATTTTTCTCAACTGAATTTTAAACAGCCTCTTAACAATTTAAAGTTTAATAAATAGTATTTGTTCATCAGATAATTTCTATATTTGCGAAGTTATTTAAACTATAAATTCAAATTTAAAAACTTCAAAAACAAAAACAAATGATGAAAAAATTACTCTCTTTTTTAATGATTGGCGCTTGTGCAATATTCACAGCACAAAATGCTAATGCACAAGCGTGCACACCAGACAATCAATATGCTGGAAATCCGGGTATCTATCCTGACACTATTCAGAACTTACCGGTTGGAGAAGCAGGAAATGTTTACCATGCAGTTATCACTGCTGTTGTTCCTTCTGATACTACAGTGGATTTTCCGGGTGTTGGTATCGTTACATTAACAATCAACTACATGAAAATTGATTCAGCGGTTGGTCAGCCTACTGGCTTTACCTATGCTTGTAACCCGGCAGATTGTTCTTTCCCCGGCAATTCAATTAATTGTATTTCTCTTGATGGAAATCCAACTCTTGCTGATACCGGAACCTATCCTTTAATTGTTTATGTAACTGCTAACGTAACACATGCTTTACTTGGAACATTTGATGCTCCTCAGTCAATGGTTACAGGCTATAATATCGTTATTGAAGGTCCTGGTGCAGTTGAAGTTCTTGATGCAACTAAATTTGAAGTTGGACAGAACATTCCTAATCCTGCAAACGGAACAACAACAATCAATTTTACTTCACCTAATCCTTCTGCTGTTGACTTCAAAGTTTACAACATGCTTGGAATGGTTGTGAAAAGCCAGAAAATTGATGCTTTAAGAGGCGTTAACAAAATTAAATTCAACACCAATGAACTTTCTCAGGGTATTTATGTTTACGAAATCACAAACGGCAATACCAGCATCACTAAGAGAATGATTGTATCAGGAAAATAAGGTAACTATTTCATCCTAAAAAACAGCGCCCCGGAAGGGGCGCTGTTTTTTTGTTCAAATTTTATTACTTTTGCACATTCACTAATTAATTATACAAAAACAAAACATGAAAAAACTTTTACTTTCTTCTTTATCATTATTATTAATTGCGGGAGGCATTTTTGCTCAAAACCCATTCACTCCGGCTTCTGGCGCTTTGCCTGGTTTTACTGTTGGTGTACAATATGAGACTGTGATCAACATCTCTGTTCCAACAACAGCTACAATTGACCCCTCAGTTTTTGGTCCATTGCCCGGTGGTATTTCTGTTCCGCCATTTGATGCAACTATTGATACTGTCAGGTTTACTGTAACCGGTTTACCGGCTGGTTTGTCGGGAGCTTTCAGCGGTGGTCTCGGTGCGGGCATATATTTAGGAGGAACAACAGGAACATTAACAATTTCAGGTATTCCTTCAAGTTCTACCGGTTCTACAATAGATGTTACATCTGAAACATCAGGGTCAGGAACCTTACAAGTACCATTATTGGGGGCATTGCCTATTACTTTCCCCGGAACTCTTACCACACCGCTTGGATCGCAGGCAGTTCCAAGAGCTCCTGGCGTGATGGATGGCGGTCCATACACTTTAGGTTCTGTTGGCGTTCAGGAACTCAATTTTTCTAAGTTTGATGTTATCCAGAACATACCTAACCCTTTCAGCGGAAACACAAAAATTTCTTTCTCTATGCCTAATGCCGGCAATGTTGATTTCAAAGTTTTTGACATGATAGGAAAAGTGGTTTACGCTGAAAAAATTCAGGCGCAGGCTAAAACCAATACCATTTATTTCAGCGCAGAAAAACTTGCTCCCGGAAGCTATTTCTATTCACTGAATAACGGAACAAAAACAATCACCAAAAAGATGATTGTTGCCGGAAAATAAATGAGCTTTAAGCTGACCATACTCGGTTGTGGTTCTGCTACGCCTACAATTGACCGAAATCCTACCGCTCAAGCGCTGCAAGTGCTTGAGCGGTTTTTTTTAATAGACTGCGGAGAAGGAACACAGTTGCAGTTAAGGCGAAACAAAATCCGTCCGCGTATGATGGATCATATCTTTATCAGCCACCTTCATGGCGACCATTATCTTGGTTTGTTCGGATTGATTTCAAGTCTTCATTTATACAGCAGAAATAAACCGCTGCATATTTTTTGTCCGCCAAAATTGCAGGAGATTATAGAACTTCAACTGAAAGCCTCAGACACAAGACTTACTTACGAATTATTTTTTTATTCACTCCGGGAAAATAATGAAAACCTGATTCTTGAAACCAATGAAGCCAAAGTTTATTCATTTCCCATGAATCACCGCATCCCCTGCTGGGGTTTTAAGTTTGTTGAAAAACTCCGCCCGAAAAGCATGAGAGGCGAAAAAATACGCGAATACAATATTCCATTTACTAAAGTAGATGAGATAAGAAACGGCAGCGATTTCATTACGGAAGATGGAAAAACAATCCTGAATAATGAACTGACTTTTCCGGCAAAAGAAACGAGGACTTATGCTTTTTGTTCCGACACCATTTATGACGAAAAAATTATTCCTTATGTGAAAGGAGTTGATTTACTTTATCACGAAGCAACATTTGCCCATGAATTGCTTGACAAGGCAACAAACCGCTATCACACAACTGCATTGCAGGCTGCAACCATTGCGTTAAAAGCAGAAGTCAATAAACTGATTATCGGGCATTATTCATCACGTTACGGAGATATTAGTCCATTGCTGAATGAAGCTCGCAGCATTTTTGAAAACACCATTGCCGCGAATGATAATCTTGTCATTGAAATTATTTAACATCAGAGTTCCTTATGCCGCAGATTGCACTAATTCACACAGATTTTTTACACAGATTTAATTTTATATTTGTGAAAATCCCTGCCTACCGGCAGGCAGGTGCGTAATCTGTGGCAGACAAAAAAACTAAACATCAATTCTTATCTAATGCTTAATCAGGGATAAATAATATTTTTGCATTAAAATTAATTATCCATGAAACGACTATTCTCTTTTTTCATAGTTGTAATCATTATTACAAGTATGCAGGGCTGCGCAAAAACATACCTGTCACAAACCTGGAGGCTTTATAAATATGAAAAAAACGGGGTTGACCAGACAAGTAATTTTTTAGCTGCCTACCAGAATTATCAAATTGTTTTTGATAAGAATGGTAATTACACTATGTCGTGGACAACCATCATCCCTTTTACAGTTACCGGAACCTGGAGATTTACGAACGGCAATACCAAGCTTGAATTAACAGAGGACGGAAGCGGAGATATAACCATTTATGACAAGAATAAACTTACCGCTTCTGAATTAGACGTTACGCACTACGGAAGCGATACTGAGAAATTTTACCTCGAAGCAAAGTAATTTTCCGGATTGCTTGTTTTTTACGCTTAAAAAGTAAGTTCAAATCCAATCTGCACTGGTTCAAATCCAATCTGCACTGGTTCAAACCCAATCTGCACTGGTTCAGACCCAATCTGCACTGGTTCAGATCCAATCTGCATAGTTCAGATTCAATCTGCACTGCTCCAGATTCAATCTGCACTGCTCCAGATTCAATCTGCACTGCTCCAGATTCAATCTGCACTGCTCCAGATTCATCTTCACTGCTCCAGATTCAATCTGCACTGGTTCAAATCCAATCTGCACTGGTCCAGATCCAATCTGCACTACTCCAGATTCAATCTGAACCAGTTCAAATCCAGTTTTAACTCAAAAAAACAGCTTTTTATTCCTTTTTAGCAAGGCATTAAGAAATTTTCCAGGTATTGCCGCCCTTTAATAATTTGTTCAGGTCGCCTTCCCCTGATTTCGCGATAGCTGATTTTACCTGTTCTGTCATCGCCTCTTCATTGCAATAACGTTTTTCGGTATAAAAAATACCGAAAGAAACGTGCAAATGATTTTCCCGCAATGTTCCACACGGTTGTCGTTGAATATTAGATTTTGTAATCCTTTATATCATTTTAAAATTGATTTATATTTGTTGCTGATAACGAACTGATGTTATGCTTTAGCTTAAATAATAACACAATAAAAAAAACAGGAATACAGAAATGACCAGGCTGATAATAATAATTTCGCTTGTAACAGTTATTGCAGGCTGCAACTCTTCAACTCAAAAAACAAAAACTATGGAAGAACAAAAAAATGAAACTACAGATACATCTTCAGCTAACGATACAACCCCTAAGGTAACCGGGATTGGCGGCATCTTCTTTTTTTCTGATAATCCCAAAGAAACGAAAGACTGGTATGCCAAAAATTTAGGACTTGAAATCAATGACTGGGGTTCTTCCAGTTTTGAATTCAGAAATGTAAACAATCCTGAGGAAATAGGTTCTCTCCAATGGACTCCGTTTAAAAAAGGAAGCGAATATTTCGCACCTTCAAAAAAAGAATTTATGATTAACTACAGTGTTCAGAATATTGAAGGACTTATAAAGAAACTCAAAGAAAACGGGGTTACCATACTTGACAGCATCGCAACTTACGACTATGGAAAGTTTGTACATATTATGGACGCTGAAGGCAACAAGATTGAACTATGGGAACCCAGTTGAACAAAATGTTATTTGCAGGCGTTAAGGCTCAGTGCCATCTGTGCTAAGCAGTCTCGCATCTTAAGTGAGATAATGCACCGTTGTTCACAGGATGCTCCGGCAGGTTTTGTATAAAAAAACTACTTTTGTGAACCTTATGGCAGGAAACAGTTTCGGACAGATTTTTAAAATCACCACCTTTGGTGAGTCGCATGGAGCCATGATTGGCGTTGTCATTGACGGCTGCCCTTCAGGACTAAAGATTGACGAAGAATTTATTCAGCATGAGTTAAACCGCAGAAAGCCGGGTCAAAGCAAAATAACATCCAAGCGCAGGGAAGACGATAAGTTTGAAATCGTTTCCGGAGTTTTTGAAGGAAAAACAACCGGCACGCCTCTAACAATTATTATCAGGAATACCGATCAGAAGCCCGGAGATTATGCCCATCTTGCAGACGTGTTCCGCCCTTCTCACGCTGATTATACTTACCAGGAAAAATACGGAATAAGAGATTTCCGCGGAGGAGGTCGCTCCTCAGCCCGCGAAACTGCCGCACGTGTTGCAGCCGGAGCCATTGCCAAACTGCTGCTGAAAAAACAGGGGATAACATTCAGCGCTTATGTTTCGCAGGTAGGAACTGTGAAGATGGCGGAAACGGAAAAAGTTTTTTCACTTCATGAAATTGAAAAGACAATCATTCGCTGCCCGGAAAAATCAACAGCGGAAAAAATGATTAAGCTGATTGAGAAAACAAAAAAAGAAGGTGACACGCTTGGCGGTGTGATAACCGGGGTAATCAGTAATTGCCCGGTAGGGCTTGGCGAACCGGTGTTTGATAAACTTCATGCTGACCTGGGAAAAGCAATGCTTAGTATTAACGCTGTAAAAGGTTTTGAATATGGAAGTGGTTTTGAAGGAACAAAGATGAAAGGCTCGGAACATAATGACATTCCCCTCTCCCTTCGGAGAGGGGAGAGGGGAGAGGCTACTGCCACCAATCATTCAGGTGGCATACAAGGCGGCATCTCCAACGGAATGGAAATTCGTTTTAAAGTGGCTTTCAAACCCATTGCTACCATTATGCAAGACCAGCAAAGCATTGATAAAAAAGGAAACAAAGTAATTATTGATGGCAAGGGGCGGCATGATCCCTGCGTGGTTCCGCGTGCTGTTCCTATTGTGGAAGCGATGGCTGCATTGGTAATTGCAGACCATTTATTGAGAAATAAAATTTATAAGTAAAGAATGGCAGAGAATACGAAGAAAGATTGGTTCAGTAAATTTAAAAAGCCTTTTATTATTGCAGGTCCCTGTAGTGCCGAAAGCGAAGAACAGGTTCTTGCAACAGCAAAAGAATTAACAAAAATTGAACAGGTGCAGGTGTTTCGTGCCGGTATTTGGAAACCGCGCACACGCCCTAATGCCTTTGAAGGTGTTGGCGCTGTTGGTCTTAAATGGCTGAAAAAAGTAAAAGAACAGACCGGTCTGTTAACCACCGTGGAAGCTGCAAACGCGCAGCACGTTGAGCAATGCCTGAAAGCAGGAATTGACATCATCTGGATTGGTGCACGGACAACCGTAAATCCTTTCACGGTGCAGGAAATTGCAGATGCTTTAAAAGGCGTTGATATGATGGTGATGGTAAAAAATCCCATCAACCCTGATCTGCAGTTATGGATGGGAGCTATTGAGCGGCTGAACAATGTGGGAATAGATAAAGTGATTGCAATACATCGCGGCTTTTCCTCATTAAGTCAGAATAAATTCCGCAATGCTCCCAACTGGCAATTGCCTATTGAACTGAAAATTCTTATGCCCGATATTCCTGTCATCTGCGACCCCAGTCATATTGCCGGGAAACGTGATTTGCTGTTGCCGGTTGCGCAGGAAGCGCTTGACCTTGATATGGACGGACTAATGATAGAAACGCACATTGACCCTGACCATGCAAAGAGCGATGCGCAGCAACAAATCACTCCTGCAAGACTTAAAGAATTGTTATCACAACTTGTTTTCCGCAGCGCGGTTTCAGGTAATCTTGAATTCTCAAACCGCCTTGAACAATTGCGCAAACGAATAGATAAAATTGATCTTGACATCATTGATATTCTTGCCGCACGTATGCAGTTAGTGGAAGAAATAGGACTATATAAAAAAGAAAACAGTGTAACTATCCTGCAGTTGGAACGCTGGAATACCATTATCAAGAATATTGTTCAGCAGGCGGAAAACCTTGGAATGGATACAGAGTTTCCAAAAAAAATTTACCAGCTTGTCCATGAAGAATCAATACGCATTCAAACGGAAGTGATGAATCGCTTCTCTCACCTTAAATAGTATAATGCCAAGAATACTTCAATCCATCGGGCACAATATTTACATCGGAAATAACGCCTGGATTGATTTTGACATTATCCTGAAATCACCTAGTTATTCCAATTGCAGAAAATTTATTCTTGTTGATGAAAATACTTCTCAACATTGTCTTCCTGTTTTGCTTGAAAATACTGAAGAGTTTGCTGATGCTGAAATAATAGAAACAGAAAGCGGGGAAGAGAACAAAAGCATTGATGTTTGTTACCAGTTGTGGAGCGCACTCAGCGACCTTGAAGCAGACCGCAAATCATTGCTCATCAATCTTGGCGGAGGTGTTATCTGCGACCTGGGTGGTTTTGTTGCGGCAACTTTTAAGCGGGGGATTGATTTCATCAACATCCCTACAACACTGCTTGCACAGGTGGATGCAGGCATTGGCGGAAAAACAGGGATTGATCTGAAGAACATCAAAAACCAGGTCGGTCTTTTTGCGTTTCCTGAAGCGGTGTTTGTAATTCCTGAATTCTTAAAAACACTTCCTGCCGCACAATTAAAATCAGGTTTTGCCGAGGTGATTAAACACAGCCTGATAGCTGACAAAAAATACTGGAACTTAATTTCTGAGATAATAAATCTGAAAAAGGATATTACAGAAGAGGTAATTTTTAATTCGGTGAAAATCAAAAACAATGTAGTAGCTGATGACCCGGAAGAAAAAGGCTGGCGCAGGATTTTGAATTTCGGACACACCATCGGTCATGCGTTTGAAAGTTATTCATTGAACCACGATAAAAAACCAATTTCTCATGGGGAAGCAGTAGCGGCAGGAATGATTTGTGAAGCTTTTTTGTCGCACCGGAAATTAGGATTGGGAAGAAATGATTTAAATGATGTTTTGTCTTTTATTCTTAAAATCTTTAAATCCTTCCCGGTTAAGAAAGAAACATTCCCGGAACTTATCTCGCTGATGAAAAATGATAAAAAAAATGAAAGCGGGCATATAGGCTTCACTTTGCTTAGCCGTATTGGAAATGCAGAGCCTGGAAAGTTTTGCAGTGAAGAAGAAATAATGGCAGCGCTTGAGTTTTACAGGTTAAATACTTTTCAATGATTGCAAAAATCCGCGCCCCCAGGAAACAGGCTCTTACATCAGTGGATTTGCCTGCTTCAAAAAGCCTGAGCAATCGTGCATTGATTATCCGCGCCTTGAGCGGGAAAAAATTTGAAATAGGTAATCTTTCTGAGGCTGAAGACACAATTATTCTTCAGCGCTCACTTGAATCAAATGAAAATATGATTGACGTGGGCGCTGCAGGTACAGCCATGCGTTTTCTCACTGCATATTATGCTGTTGCAGGAGAAGAAAAGATTCTCACCGGAACGGAAAGAATGAAACAGCGTCCCATTGCGCCACTTGTGGATGCCTTAAAAATCCTGGGCGCAGATATTGAATACCTCGAAAAAACAGGCTGCCCCCCATTAAAAATTAACAGAAGTATATTAACCGCTGATGAAGTGAAGGTTGACGGAAGTATCAGCAGCCAGTTTCTTTCCGCATTATTAATGATTGCTCCAACGCTTCCGAAAGGTTTAAAAATAACCATAAATGGAAACTTGGTTTCAAAACCTTACGCAACAATGACTACAGGTTTGATGAAATATTTTGGTGTTCATGTTTTGTGGCAGGGAAATAAACTTGTAATTCCCCCTCAAACTTATATTCCTGCAGTTTATAATACAGAACCTGACTGGAGTTCCGCAGCTTTCTGGTATGCTGTTGTTGCGCTGTGTTACAATTCAGAAATAAGTTTTAAAGGCTTGCTTAAAAATAGTTTACAGGGAGATTCTATATTACCACAACTGATGGAAGAATTTGGTGTGGAAACACAATTTCTGAAGAATGAAATTGTCATCAGAAAATCAAAATCTTTCAAACAGCTATCTACCATTAATATTGATTTTACTAACTTCCCTGACCTTGCACAATGTATTACCGTTTTGGCTGCCGCACTTGATAAAGAAGTGCGTTTTTCAGGAATTGAAAACCTGAGAATTAAGGAAACAGACCGGATAGCAGCGCTTCAGAACGAACTGAAAAAATTCGGGAAAGAATTTGTTAAAGAAGGAGATTATTATGTCCTGAACGGAACATTCATTGCCTCTGAACAAAACATTGAAACATACAATGATCATCGTATGGTAATGGCTTTTGCGCCCCTTGCAATATGCCTTGGCAATATCTCTATTGAAAACCCCGGCACAGTGAAAAAATCTTACCCGGAGTTTTGGAACGACCTGAAAAGATTTGGATTTAAAGTAACAAATCCATAGGCAAATTGCAAAAAGACTGATAAAAGTCATGGTAATGGATTTATTTTTATACCTAATTTCGGGTTGATTTTGATACATCCTATATAATCAGCAAACATTCTTTATACTAACTTTTATAAAAATATTTATGTCAACTTTCCCATCTGATCTAGAAATAGCACAAAGCGCAAAAATAAAACACATTAAAGAAATTGCTGAAAAACTGGGCATAAGCGATGACGATCTTGAATATTACGGAAAATACAAAGCAAAGATTCCGCTTCATCTTATAAACGAAGAAAAAATAAAACAGCACAAATTAGTGCTGGTAACTGCTATTACCCCCACTCCAGCAGGAGAAGGGAAGACTACAACTTCTATAGGGCTTACAGAAGGACTGAATAAAATAGGGAAAAAAGCAACCGTTGTTTTGAGAGAACCTTCCTTAGGTCCTGTTTTCGGAATAAAAGGCGGAGCGGCAGGAGGCGGCTATGCACAGGTGATTCCAATGGAAGACATCAATTTGCATTTTACCGGTGACTTTTCTGCTGTTGAGAAAGCAAACAATCTGCTGTCCGCTTTAATTGATAATAATATTCAGAATAAATCGCGCAGTTTAAACATTGATCAGCGTACCATAGCCTGGAAACGGGTGATGGATATGAATGACCGTTCTCTCAGGAAAATTATTATCGGGCTTGGCGGCACTAATAATGGGATTCCGCGTGAAGGTGGTTTCAATATAACTCCGGCATCAGAAGTGATGGCAATACTTGTTATGAGCCAGAATCTTGAAGAACTGAAAACCAACCTGGGAAATATTTTTATTGGTTACACCTTTGATAAAAAACCTGTTTATGCAAGAGACCTTAAAGCACAGGGAGCAATGGCGCTGCTGCTGAAAGACGCAATAAAACCAAATCTTGTACAAACGCTTGAAGGCAACCCGGCAATTATTCACGGAGGTCCATTTGCTAATATTGCACAGGGCGCAAATACTATTGTTGCTACAAAGATGGGAATGACTTTTTCCGATTATGTAGTAACAGAAGCAGGTTTTGGAGCTGACCTTGGTGCGGAAAAATTCTTTGATATAAAATGCCGCCATGCAAAACTGAAACCAGACGCGGTAGTCCTGGTGGCAACAATAAGAGCGCTGAGACATCACGGGGGGGCAAAGAAAGATGAATACAATATACCATCACTTGAAAAAGTAAAGAAAGGATTTGAAAATCTTTAGAAGCATATTTAATACCTGAGAAAATTTGGATTCTTTCCCATTGTGGCGTTAAATCTTGTTCCCACTTATACAGAAGAAGAATTAAGATTCATCCGTGAAAAATGTTCCGAATATGGAATTGAAGCGGTAGTTGCAAAAGGATTTGCACAAGGAGGCGATGGAATGACAGACCTTGCAAAAGCTGTTGTCAGGGAAGTTGAATCAGGGAGAACACGATACACCACACTTTACGATTTGCATCTTTCAACAGAAATGAAAATAGAAATCATTGCAAAAGAAATTTATGGCGCAGATGGAGTTGATTACTCTGGTGTGGCAAAGCAAGGACTAAAAAGAATTAAAGAGTTGGGATTGGATAGTTTGCCTGTTTGTATGGCAAAAACGCAGAAATCACTTTCTGATGATGAAAGAAAAATAGGAAGACCAAGGGGGTTCGTAGTAAACGTGAGAGAATTTGAATTTGCCGCAGGTGCCGGGTTTGTTATTCCCATCCTGGGCGACATGATGCGCATGCCCGGCTTACCGCCTGTCCCGGCTTCAGAAGGAATGGATATAGATAAGGATGGAAATATTTCAGGTTTATCATAAAATAAATCAGGAAGAAGTATGGCTGCACAAAAATATGAGGGAGTAAAATATGTTGATGGCAAATATTGCAATACCGAAGACTACCTTACGGTTGAGGAAGCTTTGCAGATTTCCATTAATGGCGATCCTTTTACCGTAACCATGCGAACACCGGGCAATGATGAAGAATTAGTAAGGGGATTGATATTTACGGAGGACCTCTATAAAAGTGATGACAATGATTATTCGCTTAGAATAACAAAGAGAAATACGCAGAAGATTGCAACAGCAATTGATATAAAAATTAATCCTGCGTTGATCAGGAAACAATTCATCAACAGCCGCAATCTTCTTTCCGTATCATCTTGTGGAATATGCGGAAAACGTGAGTTGGACGATATTCACAGCAACGGAACCAGACTTAAAAATTCCGGGAAACTAAAGCCTGAATTACTTTTTAAGATGTTCAGGAAAATGAATTCAGGACAAAAAACATTTATACAGTCTGGAGGTTCGCATGCAGCAGCAGCATTTTCTTCTGAAGGAAAACTTTTATCCATTATGGAAGATATCGGCAGGCATAACGCGGTGGATAAGGTTATCGGTGATTTGTTGATCCAAAAAAAAATAAAAGATGCAAGCTACCTGCTGGTAAGCGGAAGAATATCTTACGAAATACTTTACAAAGCATTTGTTGCCCGTATTCCTTTTCTGGCGGCTGTTTCAGCTCCTTCAACTCTTGCGGTGGATTATGCAAAAGAACTTGGAATTACATTAATGGGCTTTTGCCGTGAAAATAAAATTACAATCTATTCAAACGTATCAAAATTGCCGGAGACAAAGAAAAAAGTAAAGCCAAAATAAATGCTTAACAAAATACCATGTCAGAAAATTTAAGCAACCTTTCAGGAAGAAAAAGATTAGAAAAAAATCTTTTTGAGGAATTAGGCAAAGCTGCGCTTAATTATGGTACGCCTTCACCGCAAGACCTGGAGCGGTTGGCAGATGAATTCCTTTTCGGCAAGGCAAATACATTTGGCTCTGTTTCATTTTATGATTTCATGAAGCCTGAAAATAAAGGCAAGAAGGCTTATGTGTGTAACGGTACCGCCTGCCTCTGTTCCGGTAAACAGGATGCGGTAAAAGATGAATTAAAAAAACATTTTAAACCGGAAGAAATTGGTCATATAACCTGCCTCGGACGCTGTCATGAGAACGGAGCCTTTCATTTTGACGGGAGAAACTATTCAGCAATAAATGCTGATGAAATAGCGGCTATTATTAAAAATAAAAAATCTCAAAGCGACAGCTACATTGTTAAAGCGCATGGCAATCCGGTGCTGACTACTCCCTTTGCAGGATTGGATGCTCATTATTCTGTTCTTAAGGCAGCGTTGAAAAAAGATTCTTCAGATATACTGGATGAAATAAAAAAATCAAACATCAGGGGACGCGGTGGTGCAGGATTTCCGATGGGAATAAAATTAGAATCCTGTCGTAATACAAAAAGTGAAACCAAATTTATTATTTGCAATGCTGACGAAGGCGATCCTGGTGCATACTCTGACCGATACCTGCTGGAACAACGACCTCATTCCGTTTTGCTGGGAATGATGTTAGCAGGTTATGCTGCACAAGCTAATTACGGAGTACTGTATATCCGTGCAGAATACCCGGAAGCGGTGAACGTTATTGAAATTGCAATTAAAGAATTGCAAGACAAAAACTTTATCGGAAAAAATATTTTCGGCAGCGGATTTAATTTTGAATTCAAAATCATAAAAGCTCAGGGCGCCTATATATGCGGAGAAGAAACCGCGCTCATCAATTCTATTGAAGGACAAAGACCGGAAGTGAGGACACGCCCGCCCTACCCTGCGCAGCGAGGATTGTTCAATAAACCCACAATAGTGAATAACGTGGAAACGCTGGCTTCACTTCCATTCATTATTAATAATGGAGGTTCAGCATATAATAAACTCGGAACAGAAAAATCCAGCGGAACCAAATTAATTTGCTTAGACAGTTTTTTTAATGCTCCAGGAATTTATGAAGTGGAAATGGGAACTCCGCTTGCTTTTATAGTAAATGAACTGGGCGGTGGATTCAAAGAACCTGTAAAGGCAATGCAGATTGGAGGTCCTTTGGGAGGCGTGATTCCTGTTTCCAGGATAAAAGATTTAACAGTGGACTTTGAATCTTTTGCACAAAACGGTTTCATGCTGGGACACGCTTCCATTGTTTGCATCCCGGAAAAATTTCCGATGATTAAATATATTGAACACCTTTTTGAATTTGCCGCCTACGAAAGTTGCGGAAAATGTTTTCCATGCAGGCTGGGCACAAAAAGAGGTTATGAATTGGTGAACAAAGCAGGTAACACAGAATATTTGATTGACCGAGAACTATTCAACGACCTGTTAAACACTTTGCAGCAAGGCTCGCTATGCGCACACGGAGGAGGAATACCGTTGCCTATAAAAAATATTCTTCAGTATTTCGAATCGGAATTAAAACCTTATTTTAGTAATCAGATTGTATAATTTTCTTCATCATGAGTAAGATTGCTTACATAGATAACAAGCCTTATGAAA